>Ga0157371_10001043_pt1 | contig 30400 bp, 28 predicted proteins | sample C45metaG_FD_113462 | JGI IMG/M metagenome (GOLD analysis project Ga0157371, IMG submission 113462) | Corn rhizosphere microbial communities from Kellogg Biological Station, Michigan, USA - C4-5 metaG | ecosystem: Host-associated > Plants > Roots > Rhizosphere > Soil | place: USA: Michigan... | reverse complement strand
CTTCAATTTTCATCAGTCATTTAGCGATCATTTCTTTCGTTAAACTGAACATAATGAACAAAAATCATTGAAAGAACAGTAATAAGTTTGCTATACTATACATGCAGATAATTTTTTGTCCTAAAAATTATTCACAGATAGTATAGGTTAAACTAATTTATCGCTCATACCTTGAAGATCTGCCGCTCATATATTCCATTTTTATTATTGCTGTTTACAGTGATATTGATGGTTTTTGGATCTGAGGTGAAGGGGCAGAGTTGTACTGCACCTCAAAGAATATATCCAAATGAACAATTCAATAGTGGGATTCATAACAGCATTTTAGGATTAACCTCCTCCTATAAAGTTGAGGATCCTGAAAATGCAATTGGAGGAGAAGATAACCTATATGCGAAGTTAAGTGTGGGCGGACTTATAGGAGGCGCGACTGCATCTTTGCAGCTTAAATTTTTATCACAAACAATTCCTGCGGGTACACCAACATTTATTAAAATAGGAGGCTCTTCAACAGCGACCGTACTAGGACTTCTTTTAGGTTCTACGGCTCCAATAGAAGCATATAAAGGGGCTACTTCAACTTCATCTTTTAATGGAACTCAGATTGCAAATGCAAATGTTAATATAGCAAATTTCACCACACCCACTGGCGAAAATTACATTGTTGTAACCCCTACCGAAGATTACAATTCAATTAAAATTAATCTCAGTGGTGCACTTTTACTAGGTGCAGGGGAACTTTTTGTATATCATGCATTTTATCAAACCCAAGGTTATAGTTGTGATCCTGCATTTAGTGCCTCAACAGATATCAGTGGAGTTCTGTCTTTAGGTAATATAACAGATCCAAATAAGGCAATTGATAATGATCTAAGTTCACCTGCTTTATTCTCAATGGGCCTGGGGGTAGCTACAACAATAAAAGAAACAGTCTATTTTCCAAATAAATCAAATCTTGGAGATGCGGCAACAATTACTTTTTCAATACCTCCTGCTTTATTATTGGATTTGGGCCTTCTAAACAATATTTCAATGACTCCTTATAATGGAGGAGTTGCTGGAACACCTCAAACTTTAAGTTCCTTGTTATCTTTAGATCTCCTATCCTTACTTAGAGCAAACAATATAGTTAAGGTCTCACTCGTTCCAAATCAAGTTTTCGATAGAATAGAGATTTCGATGACTTCTTTGGTTGGATTATTAGGCCAAATGAATCTATATGAGGTCCAGCGAACGCCACCTAAACCTACATTTACATTACCTTCAACTCAAAATGTAACTATTTGCTTCGGACAAAGTGCTACTCTAAGTGCAACCTCCGGCTCCTGCAATGAATTACATTGGTATTCAGTCCCTTCCGGAGGCACTGGAACTACTGGCCCAAACTATACTACAAGCACATTAACTAATACAACAACATTTTACGTCGCTTCCGCAAGAATAGGTTGCACTGCCGAGTCCGAAAGAATACCTGTTACAGTGACTGTGAATCCTTTACCTACAGCTTCAATTTCAGGTTCAACTTCTATATGCCAAAATGCGACCGCTCCATCAATCACATTCACCGGCAGTGATGGTACGGCTCCGTACACTTTTACTTATAACATTAATGGAGGTACTTCACAAACCATCACAACTGTTAGCGGAAATTCAGTTACCATAACTGCACCTACGAGTATAGCTGGGTCATTCATTTATAATTTGATGAGCGTAAAAGATAACAGCTCAACTCAATGCATTCAAAATCAAACAGGTACTGTAACAGTAATTATCAAAGCCACTCCAACTCTCACATCTTCATTAACCCCTTCTCCAATCTGTAGTAATTCAGTATTTAGCTATACTCCTACAAGTTCATTGCCCAGTACCACTTTTACATGGACGAGAGCTGCTGTGCTCGGGATAAGTAATTCCGCTATTACCACTCCTGTTTCTGGAGCAATAAGCGAAATCTTAGTAAACACCACTGATTCACCTATCGATGTCAATTATAGCTATACATTGACTACAAATGGATGCTCAAAATTGTACAATGTTACTTTAACTGTAAATCCAATTCCAAAATTAACTTCATCTCAAATGCCATTTGTTATTTGCAGTAATACCACTTTTAATTACGTACCCACAAGTAATATTACTGGTACAACATTCAATTGGACTAGAGCAGCTGTGACAGGAATAAGCAATGCAGCAATCGTCAATCAAACTCCTGGTTCAATAAGTGAAACTTTAGTAAATACTACTTCCGAACCTGTAATTGTAACTTATGTCTACTATTTAACCAAAAATGGCTGCACCAAAACTGAAGGAATCTTGTTAAAAGTTGACCCTTCACCATCAATAACATTAGGAAATAACTCAGGGGTTTGCCAAGAAACAACCAATATCTCGTTTTCTTATTCCAATCCAATTGCAAATCCTACGACCTACAGTATTATATGGGATATTGCAGCAAGTAATGCCGGTTTTCAACCCATTACTAATTCAATACTTACTACAAGTCCATTAAACTTATCAGTTCCTGCAAGTGCAGATGCAGACACTTATCACGGTACTTTAATAGTGAAAAACGATAATGACTGTGTAAGCGGCCCCATAAATTTCAGTGTAGTTATTCATACTAGACCAGGAGCACCTCAAATTGTAACTCAATAAACAAATTATTATACCAATAAAATTAAAGAATCATGAAAACACAAACTACAAAAATCAAATTGGCACTGGCATTCTGTCTATTTCTTTTAATGCCATTTGGCCTTTTCGCAGCTCCCCTTGCGTATGTCTGCGGATCTGGAGCAGTAACATTAAAATACACAGGACCTTACACACTAGTAACTGATGATCAGGTAGTTTGGCAAGAAGTTAGTTCTGATGGGAATACAACAATAGGCTCCCCAATAATAAATACATATAACGGAACTGCTGGGAGTGCAGATCTAATCCTAACTGGTGGAGGAAACTTAACTTCAGTTGGCGAACATTTTTATAAAATGCATGTGCTTACAAAAACTCCTGGAGGATGTACCGGAGATGTCTCTGATGCAGTAAGTATTTATTTACTACCTGGCTTTAGTGTAGCGTTAACACCTTCAACATCGACATATTGCGAAGCAGGTGGCACAAATACAACTCCTGCAATAATTACTGCTTTGGCAACACCTGCTTCTGGACTTCCTTTAGGAGTTAAATTTGTTTATGACTGGACAGGTTCAACAGGTGGTTCAGCTAGTGGAACTGATAATAACACTTACACTATGACTACGACCACTGTTGGTTCTTATCCATTAACTGCAAAAGCTACCTTCGATACTGGAGCAATACCATTGAAATCGGCAGCTGGATCTGGTTGTGAAGAATCAGGAACAACAACAATCACAGTTTCTCCTAAACCTGGAAAACCAACAATTCAGATTTAAAATAATCCTTTCATGATTAACAGAAAAATAAGTTTTGTGTCAAGTATGCTGCTGCTTAGTGCAACGGCATGCTTTGCGCAATCTTCTGGTTCGCAAACTGTGAATCTCCCTCAGGGGGCTTCTTTAAAATTGCGGGCAAATTCTGTTAATGCATCAACTTATCAATGGCTCAAAGACAATCAAATTATAAGTGGCGCCATTGGTCAGGAATTTACCGTGTTTGTGGCTGGCACCTACACTGTAATATCATATAACACCGAAGGCTGTGCTTCTGATATTTCAGAAGCTGTCATCGTTGTAGGCGGATCTCCACCTATCATTCTTAGCTCTGATATGATGGTTACTAAAACATCAGAAAACAGGGCTTTATCCCTTAATGACTCATTTGATTATACCATTAACGTAAAAAACAATGGGGCAGATAAGGCGACAAATATTAAGGTTACAGATGAATTACCACAAGAGGTCGAATTTCAGCAGCTCACTCCTACCGCCGGCAGTAATGCAAGGTATAGCTTTGCAACCAGAACTGTACTTTGGGAAATTGACAGCCTTAAAAATGGTGAATCTGCTGATTTAAGGATAAAAACCAAAGCCCTTAAAGCCGGTGTTATCTACAATACAGCAAAAGTATCGGCCGATCAGAAAGATCCAAACCTTGCCAACAACGTATCAACAGCCAGTACCTCGGTGGCCGGTATTATTATCCCTAACGTGTTTACTCCTAACGGAGACAATAAAAACGAAACATTTGAAATACCTGGTGTACAAGCATTTGAAAATGAAATAACCATCCTAAACAGATGGGGAGGAACTGTATACTTCAAAAAAGGCTATAACAATGAATGGACCGGACGAGGGCTTAATGAAGGCACTTACTTCTATGTATTAAGGCTAAAAATTGGCACTAAATGGGAAATCTATAAAGGCTATATCACTTTATTAAGGGGCAAACAATGATGAAGAAAATCTTACTTCTGTTTTTAGCATCTATTGGAATTGTGTGTAGCTCAAGTGCACAGCAAGACAGTCAGTTTACGCAATACATTTTCAATACGATTCACATTAACCCTGCTTATACAGGTTATAAAAAAGAACTTTACATTCAGGCTTTTTATCGCGCACAATGGGTGGGCGTTAGAGGGGCACCAACAACAGTTTCTGTAGCTGTAGATGGCGCTATCGATGATGGAAATGTTGGTATCGGATTTATCGCAGCAAATGATAAGATAGGTGCTCAAAAGAACCTTTCTGCTTATGCTAACTATGCTTATAAAATCCAACTTGGTTATGATGAAAATTCAAGACTTTCTTTTGGTTTGGCCGCAGGAGTTATGCAACTGGGGCTTGATGGAGATAAATTAACCAGCATAGATCCCGATGATGAGGTTATCCCTACCGGAATGCAAACCAGATTTTTCCCCGATGCCAGGGCTGGTATTTACTACTCAAATGAAAAATATTTTGCAGGGCTTTCTGCTAGTAACCTTATTGCAAGCTGGGCTGCAAAAAACTATAGCAACAACCTGCTTGTTCCGGTTCCGCAACCGCACATATTTTTAACTGCTGGTGCTTTAATACCCATTACTTACGGATGGGCTTTAAAACCTGTTATTTTATTAAAAGACGATATAAAAGGTCCAACATCTCTTGATGTAAATGCTTTCCTACTACTTAACGAAAAGGTATGGATAGGTGGTTTTTACAGAACTACAGTTCCCTTATACAACAAAAAATATCTGCAAAAAGACCTTACCAAAAAGAATGCCCTGGGCATGATGTTCGAACTTTTTGCTACAGACAACCTTAGGATAGGCTATTCATACGATTATTCCTTAAATAAGTTACAGTACTACAATTATGGAAGCCATGAGTTTTCTGTTGGTATCTATTTAGGACGAAAAGATATGAGAAAAATCAGATCATCGAGGTGTTATGATTTCTAACCGTATGCTTCAGGCATGGTTTTGTCCGTTTGGGCTCTAAACATCTTTAATTCAAGCTTTCAACTATCCATTTTTGTGGAAACACAATTCTATGAGAACCTGAGGTCCTTTTTGATAAAATAAAAGTTCTTCGACAATCATGAATATATTTGCACAAAATGAAAACGAAACTTCCTCTTAAAAGTTTAATAAAAATAAGCTGCTGCTTTTCTGTAGCGGTTAGTTTATTTTTGCTTCTTTCTGTTTTTATCCAAGAGGGCGATCTATATACATCCCTCATTAAATGTATGTTTTTCCTAGCTCTGCTGGGCTTAATTTGCTTGTTAAATATCGGCTTATTAGTTGTTTGCAGCGACGAAAAATCGCCCACGATAAGTAAGTGCACCAAATGGTTTTATTTTGCAAGTTTTGTTATGAGTGCAGTAGTAATAATACTTATTTACTGGATTGGACAATACTTTACCTATCAGGGATTTATAGAAAAACAAGAAGCTTTTAAGGTTAGAGGGAATGTGGTTTACTTATACCTCAGTTTACAAGGATTCTTTATTAATGGCATCGTATTACTGCTATTAAACTTCATTATTGTACAGGATTTCAATAACCAGGTTCAGCTGGAAAACACACGTTTAATAGCAGCAAGATCTCAGGCTGCCAACGAATTACTTCTTCAACAGATTCACCCGCATTTTTTGTTCAATGCGCTTAATATTTTAAAGTCTTTAATTAAACGGAGCCCTGATAAAGCAGAAGATTATTTACTGCGCCTGTCCGATTTCTTGCGCGTTTCTATATCTGGCAATAAAAGTGGAATAGCTTCGCTTAATGATGAATTGAAATTATGTGCAGATTACCTTGAAATGCAAAAAGTAAGATTTGGTGAAGCCTTGAGTTTTAACCTGGATATACAGGAGCAAGAAAGCACCGGAATGGTACTTCCTGTTTTTTCTCTTCAGCCCCTTTTAGAGAATGTAATTAAGCACAATGAGCTTACAGATGCAGCTCCGCTCAATATCAATATCAAACAAAATGGTAACTGGATCAGTGTAACAAATAATATTCAGCTTAAGTCAAACCTCGAACATTCTACAGGCAGTGGTTTGGCTAATCTTGCAGAAAGATATAACCTACTATCTGGCGATGAAATTGACATCAGAGATGATGGTTTTACCTTTTCTGTAACCTTAAAAATATTAAAGCATGAAGATTGTAATTATAGAAGATGTACAAATAACAGCGGAGGATCTTGCTGATCTTATTATTAAATTACAACCTAATGCTCAGATTGTTGCAAGTTTAAGATCTGTAAAAGAAGCACAACTCTATTTTACAACTCATGCAATGCCTGATCTAATTTTTAGTGATATTCAACTTGGTGATGGATTAAGTTTTGATATTTTTAAATCTGTTGAAGTTACTGCTCCTATTATTTTTTGCACTGCATATAATGAATATGCTTTCAACGCTTTCCGCACAACCGGTATTGATTATATTTTAAAACCAATAGTCTCGTCTACAGTTGAACAGGCTTTAAAAAAGTATCAGACTTTACGGAAAGAATTTACTACATCAACCGTATCTTACGATGCTATTTTAGATCTTTTTGCGAACAAATCCGCACAAAAAACATTTTCTATTTTAGTTACTCATAAAGACAAAATCATTCCCATAAAAATGGAACATATTGCTTTGTTTTACATTAAAAATGAGGAAACTTTACTGTTCACATTTGACGACAAAATGTATGCTGTAAATAAAAAAATGGAAGAGCTGGAACGTATTTGTGGTGATGATTTTTTTAGGGTAAATCGCCAGTGCTTATTAAACAGGGCCGCAGTTAAAGATGCTGCTCACTTTTTTTCTCGCAAGCTGATTATAAACCTGTTAGTTCCATTTAAAGAAACAATTACGATAAGCAAAGAAAAAACGCCTCAGTTTTTAGACTGGCTTTCCAGAAAATAAATTCACCGCTGCAATTCAACTTCAATTTTGTCCGTTTCACTGTAAATTCTCTTTTCTTAAACTCACAAATCATCCATCTTTATAATTGTTAAATACAATCAACTTAAGAACGATGAACATAATTATTTTTAAAACTTCGGTACGGGATAAGAATGATCTAAGTACCATCAGACGAAAAATGGACAATTTGCTTGGCACCAAAAACTGGACTTTTGCATTAGAGGATGAGGATAAAATTCTGAGGGTTGTTAGTGCTAGTTCTTATATACCTGCCATCAGAAAAATATTAATGAAATATGGCTTCATTTGCGAAGAATTGCCTTACTCTCTAGATGAGTTTAAAGTTTAAATCATAGTGCACACTACTTCCACTACCCTTTGCTATTAAAATTTCTAAATCATTTAGCACTTGTAAATCTCTTGTAGCTGTGGCTTTTGATGTTTTAGTAATTAACATATATTTTTTTGCTGTCATCCCGCCTTTAAATCCTTCAATACCTGCTTCTAACATTTTTATGATGGCTTTATGTTGTCGACTGTTTAATTGTTTTTTATGTTTATCAAAAAACCTGGTTTTCTGTAATGTAAAGTTCACTAGTGCTTTTGCTTTAAGCTGAGCTGTTAGTGCTACAGAAACAAAATAATTTACCCATTCGGAAATATCATTATTTTGTTGAGCTTTTTTTAGAGCCGCGTAATATGCTGGTCTGTCTATTTCAATAGCTTCAGAAAGACTAAGCAAAACTGGCCTTCCAAGTGTTTGAGAAAGTGCCTTTTCAGCAATTGCTCTTCCTATCCTTCCATTCCCATCTTCTAGTGGACGTAAAGCTGAATCTTAAAGTCTGGCCAGTCTGGCAGTTCCCAATTATACTTCATGAGCCGATTAAATTTACTAATCGGCTCATAAATTCAGTACAGTTTTTAATGAACAATATGGAGGGCTAAGATGTTGTGTAAGCACTAAGTTCATTGCTACTATGCGATCAGAAGAAAATGACATCATTATAGTTGGCGGTGGCTTAGCTGGATTAACCTGTGCAATTCACTTATTAAAATCAGGATTTGACGTTACTCTGATAGAGAAAAACACCTACCCGCAGCATAAGGTTTGCGGAGAATATGTTTCAAATGAAGTTCTCCCTTATTTGAAATGGCTTGATGCTGATCCGGCTCAGCTTAATCCAACAGAAATTACCCACTTATCCATTTCATCGGCTAAAGGCAAAACAATAAATACAAAATTACCACTTGGTGGCTTTGGAATCAGCAGATTTGCACTTGATGATTTCCTTTTCCAAAAAGCCCTAAAAAATGGCTGCACCTTTGTAACAGACACCGTAAATTCTATTGATTTTAAAGATGATATATTTAGCATTAGCACGGCCAAAACCGGTTTGTTTAATGCCAAAATAGTTATTGGCGCCTTCGGCAAAAGATCATCTTTAGATCAAAAGCTTCAACGTAAATTCATTCAAAAAAAGTCGCCATGGCTTGCCGTAAAAGCACACTACAGGGGAAATATACCGAGCGATCTGGTTGCACTTCACAATTTTAAGGGAGGGTATTGCGGGGTTTCAAAAATAGAAAACGACTATATAAACATATGTTATCTAACCGATTACGAAAGTTTCAAAACTTACAAGAACATTCCTGATTTTCAGCATCAGGTACTTTATAAAAACCCTCGACTAAAGGAGGTATTTGAAAACTGTATTCCGTTGTTCGATCAGCCCTTAACAATAAGCCAGATCTCTTTTGAAAAAAAGGAACCAGTTTATAATCATATTTTAATGATTGGCGACACAGCCGGCTTAATCCATCCTTTATGTGGAAATGGCATGGCAATGGCCATTCATGGGGCAAAAATTTGTTCAGAGCTAACCATCCAATTTTTAAATGGCGATATCTCATCCAGAAGCGGATTGGAAGAAAAATATGAAAAAGAATGGAGCCGTAATTTCAAAAGCAGACTAGCCATAGGAAAACTCCTGTCGGCAATTACAAGAAAAGAAATACTATTTACCCCATTGTTAAATCTATTGATTAAATTCCCATCTGTATTACCCAAAATCATTAAAAAAACTCACGGAAAACCAATAATTTAAATGTTTGTAAACACTGATAAAAGAAGCGACGAGCCTGAAATAATGGATAATTTCTTTATGAAAGGAGAAATACTGAAAGACGCTTTAGATAAGATTGCAAGCATAAACAGATTACTGGGTGGCAACAAAGTAACCTTACAAGGTGTAGAAACTTTATTAAACGAAAGGGCTTATAGCAACAATGCCCCAAATGAGATTCGCATTTTGGATGTAGGTTGCGGCAATGGTGATATGCTAAGGGTTCTGGCAGAATATGCTTTAAAAAACAACTTGCAATTCAATCTGGTTGGAATTGATGCCAATGCTTATACCATTGGCCATGCCAGGCAATTATCAAAAAACTATCCAAACATTAGCTACATATGCGCCGATATTTTTAATGAAATAGAACAACCAGACAGTTATGATGTTATCCTTTGTACATTAACGCTTCATCATTTCAAAGATCCGGAAATACTGAAGTTAATGAATAGCTTTAGGAACCGGGCAGAGATGGGAATTATTGTTAATGACTTACACAGAAGTGCTATTGCTTATTACCTGTTTTTAGCGATATGCTTTGTTTTCAGGCTAAATAAAATGTCTAAAGATGATGGCTTGGTTTCGATACTTAGGGGGTTTAAAAAAGATGATTTCCTATACTATTCCAGAAAGCTAAACTTTAAAAAATACACCTTAAAATGGAAATGGGCATTTCGCTATCAGTGGATAATTCCGACTTCCAATTAAAAACATAAACTATTTATGAATGTTAAGATCCAAACTATTGCCAAGCTGCTACCCAGATATTCAAGAAAAACTGAAGAAATTATTCCTTATTTAGATTTGTGGCTAAATGGGCAGGAGGATCGTTTTATTAGAAAAGTAAAAAAGATTTTTGAAAACGCAGGAGTTGATCAGCGCTACTCCATCATGTCGCCGGAACAGGTATTCAGTGATCTGACTTTTCAAGAAAGGAATAATATTTATGTAAGTGAAGGCATAAACCTGGCTACCGGCTGTCTGAAAAAAGCATTAGAAAAAGCTGCATGGCTGCCAAGCGATCTCGACTATTTAATTACCGTAAGTTGCACCGGGATTATGATCCCTTCTATTGATGCTTACCTCATTAATGCGCTAAATCTGAAACAGGATATAATACGTTTACCTGTTACTGAAATGGGCTGTGCGGCTGGTGTTTCAGGTATGATATATGCCAATAATTTTTTAAAAGCCAATCCCGGCAAACGCGCCGCTGTAGTTGCATACGAATCCCCTACGGCTACTTTTCAGGTTAATGATTTTTCGATGGCCAATATAGTTAGTGCTGCAATTTTTGGTGATGGCATAGCTTGTGCATTGCTATCATCTCATGCTGATGACACAGGCCCTGAAATTATAGCTGATGAAATGTATCATTTTTACAATGCAGAACAGATGATGGGATTTGAGCTGGTAAATACTGGTTTGCAAATGGTTTTGGATGTTGCAGTGCCTGATACGATAGAAAGTCATTTCCCCGATATAATACATCCGTTTTTAGCGAAGCATAATTTAACTATAAATGATATTAACCACCTGATCTTTCATCCGGGAGGTAAAAAAATTGTGCAGCTTGTAGAGGACTTATTTGGTAAATTAGGTAAGAATATAGAGGATACAAAGGCGGTTTTAAAATTGTTCGGAAATATGTCGAGCGCTACGGTTTTATATGTTTTAGAACGCTTTATGGAAGCTGATCAAAAGGCAGGAGACCTAGGGTTGGTATTAAGCTTTGGTCCCGGTTTTTCCGCGCAAAGAGTATTGTTGAAATGGTGATTTAAAGTTAGTTTTGTTGAATGTAGTTGTGGTTTCTGCATTCGAGATGACAAAAATTAAAAAGATATAAACATAACATGAATAAAGAAGAAATTTTAGCACACTTACCTTACTCCAAACCATTTTTATTTGTTGATGAATTACTGCATATTGATGAAAACGGATCAAGCGGAACTTTCACATTTGATAAAGATCTCGACTTTTACAAAGGTCATTTTAAAGATCATCCGGTTACACCTGGCGTAATTTTAACTGAAACAATGGCTCAAATTGGATTGGTTTGTCTTGGTATATACTTAACAGGAAGTGCAGAAGGAGGCGTTCCGGGACATGTAATGCTAACTTCTACTGCCATTGATTTTATGAAACCCGTATTTCCGGGAGAAAAAGTAAAAGTTGTTGCAGAAAAAGTATACTTCCGCTTTAAAAAACTAAACTGTACCGTGCAAATGCTAAATGAACAGCATGAGGTTGTTTGCAAAGGCACAATTGCCGGAATGGTAACCAATAAAATGAATGGATAACAGAGTTGTTGTAACCGGATTAGGTGTTGTTGCCCCAAATGGAGTTGGCTTAACTGCATTTACGGATGCCATAAAAAAAGGCATTTCGGGCATTAAACACGATCCTCAGTTAGAACAATTACAATTTTCTTGTCAGATAACAGGTAAACCCGAACTGTCTGATAGTTTAATTGCACAATATTTTACAGCCTTAGAGCTAAGGAATTTTAACAGTACAGGCATCTTATACGGCGTTATTGCTGGTATGGATGCCTGGAAAAATGCGGGCTTAACTATTCTGGAAGGTGAAGAACCTGATTGGGACAGCGGTACAATATTCGGGACCGGCACTTCGGGAATTGAAAAATTCAGAGAATCTATTTACAAGGTTGATGATCTGCAGCTAAGAAAACTTGGCAGTACTGTGGTTGCGCAAACCATGGCAAGTGGCATTAGTGCCTATCTGGGTGGTAAGCTTGGCTTCGGAAATCAGACAACTACTAACTCATCGGCTTGTATTACCGGCACAGAAAGCATTTTAATGGCTTATGAGCGCATTAAAAGCGGCCAAGCGACAAAGATGCTGGCTGGCAGCACAAGCGATAGCGGACCTTATATTTGGGCTGGTTTCGACGCAATGAAGGTTTGCACCTACAAACACAACCAATCTCCGGAGCAAGGCTCCAGACCAATGAGTGCAAGTGCTAGTGGCTTTGTACCCGGAAGTGGCGCAGGGGCTGTGGTCCTGGAATCATTAAACAGTGCCCTTAAACGGGGCGCAACAATTTATGCTGAAATATTAGGAGGCCACATTAATTCAGGCGGACAAAGAGGTACCGGAACAATGACTGCTCCAAACAGTATCGCAGTTCAGCGCTGTATAAAAGGAGCTTTGCAAAGCGCAGGGATAAATGCCAGTCAGGTAGATACGATAAACGGGCACCTTACGGCAACTTCTAAAGATGCAACCGAAATACAGAACTGGAGTATAGCACTGAATAGAAAAGGGCTGGACTTTCCTTATACAAATTCGCTAAAATCTATAACAGGCCATTGCTTAAGTGCCGCCGGAAGCATTGAGTGCGTGGCTTCAATCTTACAATTACATCAGGATTTTATATTTCCGAATGTGAATTGTGAAGATCTGAATCCGGAGATTAGCGACATAGTAGATTCCAACAAAATTCCACAACGATTATTAAATTCAAATGTTAATATTGTGGCCAAGGCAAGCTTCGGATTTGGTGATGTAAATGCTTGTATTATATTTAAAAAATATACTGTATAAATATGGACAGAGCAGAATTAATAGCAAGGCTTACGCCTATTATTGCCACTTATGCACAGGATAAAGATGCAGTGGCATCAATAAATGAAACAACAGATTTCATTAAAGATCTGAAGATCAATTCTGCAAACCTTGTTGATGTAATTTTAGATGTTGAAGAGGAATTTGATATCGAAATTGACAACCTTTCAATGGAACGCATGTTGAATGTTAGCGCTGCACTTGAAATTATTGAAGATAAACTGAAAACAAAATGATCGGCAACGACATAGTGGATCTTGCCCAGGCATCTGTTGACAGCAATTGGAAAAGAAAGGGTTTCCTGGACAAAATATTTAATCTGGAAGAGCAATTTATGATTAGCTCAGGCATTCATCAATCTGTAATTGTATGGTTGCTTTGGAGCATGAAAGAGTCTGCCTATAAAATATATTCAAGAGAGGCTAAACTCCGCGAATTTGCCCCGCTAAAACTTCAATGCAGCAATCTGATAATTCATGACAACACCGCTACAGGAAATGTTGCTTACGACAATGAACTATATTATACAAAAAGCTTTTTTGATGAAAATTACATTCACACCGTAGCCGCAGCAAAACCTGAAGAACTCGAAAAAGTTGAAATTAAGATCACCGGCCATGCTCTTTTTGATTACAAAAAAACCAAACCGGCATCGGTAAGCCACCATGGTGCTTACCTTGCCCTAGTTTATCTATAAATTCTCTTCAATCAACAGGTTAATAATACCGTCGGCCAAACCAACTTTAGGTACGTAGATCTGTTTAATACCCGTCCACTTCATTAAGGTGATGTAGATTTCGCAAGCGGGAATAATTACGTCAGCCCTATCCGGGTTTAAACCAAATACATTGATCCTTTCTTTTAAAGAATGTCCGTTCAACTGGTTATATAATCCCTTTAATTTCAAAAACGACAGCGGTAATCCCTCTTTTTCATCCGACATCCGGAACAGTTTATTGATGTTACCACCGGTTCCAATACCCGCTACATTTTTAAGGTTTTTGGTATTTTCTTTAACCCAAAGGCGCATATCTTCCCAGGTTTCATCCTTATCCTGATTGTCCAGGATTCTGATGGTACCTATATCAAAAGATTTAGAGGCAATAGGTTCCTTGTTTACAAAAACAGAAAGCTCAGTACTACCACCTCCTACATCAATATACAGATAGCTCTTTTTAGCGTCCAGATTTTCTTCGATATGGTTAGCGTAAATTATATTTGCCTCACGCTGTCCTTCAATAATTTCAAGATCAAGATCAGCTACTTTTTTAATCCTTGTTATAACTTCGGCCCCATTTTCTGCTTCGCGCATAGCCGAAGTAGCACAAGCAAGGTATTTTGATACATGATAAACATCCATCAGATTTTTAAAAGCGCTCATTGTTTTAACAAGATCTTCAACCTTACGATCTGATAACCTGTGATCCAGAAAAGCATCATCTCCAAGTCTTAATGGTACCCTTACCAGTGTGTTCTTTTTATAACTATAACCCTTTTCTGTTTTTGAGATATCAGCTATCAGTAACCTTACAGCATTTGACCCTATATCTATTGCAGCGTATCTTAACATTGCTTTACTGGTGTTTATTTTTTAAGTAATTGTAGGTTTGCACCTGCGCCCTAACTTTTGTTGTGAGTCTGTTTTTATGGTATTTATTGTTGTTCAGGCGGGTAATATCTCTTGCCTTTACATTGTCTTGTAATTGAAACTCAATAATGTCTCTAATTTCCTGTCTTACTTCTTCATCCAGAACCGGAAAGCCTACTTCTACCCTGTGTTCAAAGTTCCTGCTCATTAGATCTGCAGACGAAAGAAACATTTCTTCTTTGTTATTATTGCCAAATATGAATACCCTGGCATGTTCCAGAAACTTATCAATAATGCTTATTACGGTAATGTTTTCACTAAAGCCTTCCATGCCCGGAACCAACGTACAAATGCCGCGAACAATAAGTTTAACTATTACACCGGCATTACTTGCTTCATACAACTTCTCTACTATCCCCTCATCTGCCAGGCTATTTACCTTTAAAATCATGTAGGCTGTTTTACCCTGCTTTGCAAACTTAATCTCCCTGTCTATTAAAGCGTATATTCTGGTTCTTGATTCAAGCGGAGAAACAATCAGATGCTTAAAACCTTTTATTACTGTCCTTTTATTTAAAGCATTAAAGAGTTTAAGCAAATCCAGTGTAATTTCTTTTTTTGATGTGAAAATGCTGTGATCACAATATAGTTTAGCAGTTTTTTCGTTAAAATTACCTGTAGCAAGATTGGCATAGTAAACTGCCCTGCCCTTCTCTATTCTTTTTACCAGGCAAATTTTAGAGTGTACTTTATAATCTGTTAATCCGTAATTAACATGCACACCTTCTTCTTCTAACCTACTGGTCCAAAATATATTAGCCTGCTCATCAAACCTGGCTTTTAATTCTACCAGACAGTGAACCTTTTTGCCGTTTTTAGCGGCATTTATCAATGCGTTTACAACTTTGGAGTTTTCGGCAAGTCGGTACAACGTTATGTTTATTTCCGTTACTTTCGGATCAATTGCTGCCTCGCGCAAAAACAGAATAATATAATCGTACGATTGGTATGGCAAATTGATCAGGTAATCACGTTCACTTAACTTATTAAAAATACTTTCTGTTCTGTGCAGGCCTGCTACTTTCAATGGAACATTCTGTGCATACTCCAGGTCTTTGGAGCCCACGTTTGGAAAGGCTATAAAATCTCCAAACTTATGGTATCTGTTTCCGGGGATTAAACTTTCAGCTTCAATCTTAAGTTTCGACACCAGAACCGTAAGCATATTAAACGGCATTTCTGTATCGTAAAGAAGGCGCATTGGCTTTCCTTTTTTGCGTTTATCCAGGCTGTTTTTTAGGTCTTCAACAAACTTATCACTAATGTTATTATCAATATCCAACTCTGCATCTCTGGTAAGCTGAATGGAATATGCATCTATAATATCATAGTTAAAAACATAGAAAATATCGTCTAAACAGTATTTAATAATATCCTCAACCAGGATAATAAATTTGAGTCCGTTAGTTTCGGGTAAAACCAGAAATCTTGATAAATCAGGAGGCAGCTCTATTAAAGCATACTTCTCGCTTTTTTTAGATGTTTTTTTTGAAAGCCTTACAAAGAAATATAAATACCTGTCTTTAAGTTCCGGAAAGGGCTTTTCCAGATCAATCATAATAGGTACAAGAGTTGAAAGGATCCTGTCTCTGAAATGATTACGAACAAATTCTCCGCGAGAAACGTTAAGTTGTGTTTCGTTTAAAATAAAGATCTTGTTCTGGGCCAGTTCATTTATCAACGTGGCCTGAAAAAGCTGTTCAAACTTTCGTTCCTGCTTTACAACAATATTTTTTATCTCGTTTAATATTTTTTTGGGGTTAAAACCCAACAATGCCTTGGCTTTATCATTTAGGTTAGATAGTCTGCTTAACGTAGCTACCCTTACCCGATAAAACTCTTCAAGGTTCGACGAGAAGATAGATAAAAACTTTATCCGTTCTATGAGCGGTACTGTTTCATCGGCAGCTTCTTGTAAAACCCGTTCGTTAAAATATAACCAACTGATCTCTCTGTTTAGAAACGGTGCCTTTTTTTTCATTAAATATTATTGGTCCTCAAAACTGCAAATTCTATTGTTAAGTAATTGTTAATTATTACTCAAATAATAGTTTCTAACTTAACTCTTAATCTAACACCCATGCTAATTGCATTTATTTAGCTTTCTGTGGGGGTGTTTTTGGTGCAGCAGGTTTAACTACTTTCTTTACAGGAGCTTTAGTGGCAACTGGCTTTGCAGTGGCTGGCTTTGCAGGCGTAGCCTTAGCTGCTGCTTTAACAACCGGCTTTGCTACAGCTTTTTCTACTACTTTAGTAGCGGTATTCTGGGCTGGTTTCGATATTGCTTTAGCTTTCTCTTCTGTCGCAATTGCAGCCATTTTAACACTTTGTGCAACCGGTTTTGCTTTAGCTACTGCTTTCTGCACTACTTTTCCTGCACTCTTAGTCCCTTTAACGGCACTTTTCTTTACCGCTTCAACTTTTTTAGCTACAGGCTCTTTCGATGAGGTTGCTTCGTCAATCTTATTTTCTACAACCGACTTTACATCCTTAAATTTTTTCGATAGTTTTTTAGCAACAAACTTACTGGCTATCTCAATGTCCTTTCCTATCCTTTCTGCATCATGCCCCAAATGTTTTACAACCTCCAGAAACTTCTCTCTTAAACTTTTCTCCAATTCTTTTTTAACGGCCTTTTTTGCGTCTTTTTTTTGCACCTTTGAGTTATTGGTTTTCATATGTTATAAGTTTTAATTTAACAGCTTTTAAATTATCAGAACTCTCAATTATTACATTTTATGTAGGTAAAAAGAGTAATGGTTCGTAATAATTTTGTTTTTTTGTACAGAGAATTCAATTTTCACTTAAATCTAATATATTTTTCACTATAAAGCTATAATCATGCCCACTTTCGATATTGTAAGTAAAGTAGATGCTCAAACATTTGACAACGCAATGAATAACGCAAAAAAGGAAATCCTTAACCGTTATGATTTTAGTAATTCAAAAAGCACCATTGATCACGATAAAAAAACCAATGTAATAACTATAGTTACCGAAGATGACATGCGTTTAAAAGCTATTGAAGGTGCTATTATTTCAAGAATGATAAAGCAGAATCTTGATGCTAAAAGTCTGGATTTTGGTAAAGAACAATATGCTTCTGGCAATATGATCCGTAAAGAAATTACGGTTAAAGAAGGAATTGATAAGGAAACTGCCAAGAAAATAGTTGCAAAAATAAAGGCAAGTGGCTTAAAAGTACAGGCTTCGATGATGGATGATCAGGTTCGTGTTCAAAGTAAAAGTATTGATGAACTTCAGGCCGTGATTTCACTTTGCCGGAACGAAGATTTTGGACAACCTTTGCAATTCATTAACATGAGGAACTAATGGAAATTGAAGATCATGGTTTTATCTTTTCAGATGATAAGAATAAAATAGATCCTATTGCTATTCATCATTATCTGAGCACCCAGTCTTACTGGGCCGAAAACATCCCTTTAGAGATTGTTAAAAGGTCTATAGAAAACTCATTGTGTTTTGGAATTTACAAAGACACAAAACAAGTTGGTTTTGCCAGATGGATAACCGACAAGGCTACTTTTGCCTACCTGGCCGACGTTTATGTTGAAGAAATATACAGGGGTCAGGGCTTATCAAAAAAGCTAATGTCATTAATGCTTTTCCATAAAGATTTACAGGGTTTAAGGAGATACATGCTGGCCACTCAGGATGCTCACGGATTATATGCCCAGTTCGGTTTTAAACCAATTGAGCATCCGGATCGGTTAATGGGAATAGCAATTAAAAACCCTTATAAAGATTTGTAAAAACAGTTATTAAACTGTTTTTACATCATCATCACTATAATCCTGAATATCTGTAATATATCCGTTTAGAATCAGGAAATCGAATAAAGGCTTTGCGTCTGGAGTTACAGGCATATTGGCCGAAGTAATTACCTCATTTGTTTTCTTATCCAGGAATGGATATGCAAAAAGCTTAACATTTTTGCTAAACATATCACTTACATAGCTTAATAGCAAACTACTGTAATTTTCACCAAAATTATTGGAATTAAATACGAATTTCAAGTTGTTAATATTGGTAGATATACCCACACTTTTTGGCCTGCAGCGATCCAGATACTTAGCTAATTTATTATGCCTGTTAAAGTTTGATACAATTACCTTATTTCCTGTTCTACACATCTCTTCTGCCCTTTTTGCAACTGCCCTTAAATCTATTTCGTGCAGGTCATCTGCAGTAGATAGTAAGTTAGACATCAGTACCTCTATCAGTACGCTCAGGTTATCGTCTTTTACGTTTTCTGTTTTCACAAACTGATCAACAGCTTTGTTGAGCATACTAAAATTTGGATGAGATTTTTGTGCATACTTTGTACGCAAAATCATAATATCCTTTTTATACAATAAATCTTTAGGTAAACAAGGTTGGCCCTGAGCATCAAAAATAGCTGCATCAGAGAAGTCCTTAACAATCAGATAAAGATTTAACAAAATGTTATCAGCGTCTTTAAACACAGGTCCGTTTACAGAAATAAGATCAATTTCAACTGACCCAACCGTCAGGTTATCTGCCAGCGACTCAATCATTGCCTTGCGGTCCTGATTATAATAAAATGCTGCGTAAACCAGATTAACACCAATTATCCCCAATACATTTTGCTGCAATGCGGCATCAGTATCAAGCAAACGAACATGGAAAAATATCTCATTAGGTTCTCCACCTGGTTCCGATTGAAAGCAAAGCCCTATCCAACCATGTGGATCGTTAGATTTGTTATAGTTAAGTGTAGTTACAGTATCTGCAAAAGCGAAAAAAGTTCTGTCGTCATACTTTTCGCCACTCAATCTTTCTGTCAATAAACCAAATTCATGGTTTAACATTTTTAATAGTCTGGATTTACTCACATATCTTCCAGACTCCTCTACCCCATAAATTGCATCACTAAATGTCATGTCGTATGCCGACATAGTTTTTGCAACTGTACCCGATGCGGCACCTGCGGTAAAGAAATTACGGGCTACTTCCTGTCCGGCTCCAATCTCTGCAAATGTCCCGTAAATTTTAGGGTTTAAGTTAATCTTTAAAGCTTTACGCTTGGTATCAAGAATTTCTCTTTCCATTTTGCAAAAATAGCACAATCAGATGGATTTAGACGATAAAATCCCTATATTGATGCCAATTATTTTCACCCGTAAATATTTTTTCAATCATGATCGCTTCATATTGAAAATCTGTTCCATTAAATCGATGCTGAACGTTAAAAACCTCAATATTCAATTTTTAAACAAAGAGGACAAATCCTGGTTAAAGGCAATTAATAATGTAAGCTTTTCCATTGATAAAGGCAAAGTCCTTGGTATTGTTGGTGAGTCAGGATCGGGCAAGTCTGTAACCTCTTTCTCAATCATGAGGCTCCATGATCCTCAAAGCACAATGATTGATGGCGAAGTGAGTTTCGACAACGTCGATTTACTTAATTTAACTGCAGAGGAAATCAGAAGATACAGAGGCAATAAAATTGCCATGATTTTTCAGGAACCCATGACGTCTTTAAATCCGGTATTTACATGTGGCAGCCAGGTTAAAGAGGCGATTATGCTACATCAAAAGCTCGATAAAAGCACGGCAAAATCTAAAACTATTGCCCTCTTTAAAGAAGTTCAGCTGCCCCGACCAGAGCAAATATTCAACAGCTATCCCCATCAGCTTTCCGGGGGACAGAAGCAAAGGGTAATGATAGCCATGGCGCTTAGCTGCAATCCTGAACTTTTAATAGCAGATGAGCCCACAACAGCGCTTGATGTAACCGTTCAAAAAACAATTCTGGAGCTTTTACTATTGCTTAAAAAAGAACGTAACATGGCCATGATTTTCATTTCTCATGATCTGGCAGTAATTAGCGAAATTGCGGATGAGGTGGCTGTTATGTATAAAGGTGAAATTGTTGAACAAGGACCAGTCGACAAGATTTTTCACCACCCTCAAAACCCATATACTAAAGGTTTACTTGCCTGTAGACCTGTGCCTAATAAGTCGCTAAAAAGACTCCCCGTTGTGGCCGACTTTTTACATGAGGATTCAGATCAGGCCACTGCACATCTGTTGGAACAAAATAATTATACTGATTTCGAAATTGCGCAAAGAAGAAATCAGCTTTACAGTCAAAAACCGTTGTTACAGGTTAAAGACTTATGTACCTGGTACCCTATCCGAAATGGCTTATTTGGTAAAACTACCAGTTATGTTAAGGCCGTTGACCATATTAGCTTTGATGTTTTTCCTGGTGAAACGCTTGGCCTTGTTGGCGAATCGGGATGTGGGAAAACCACGCTGGGGCGGAGCATATTAAGACTGATCGAACCAACATCAGGTCAGATCTTTTTTGATAACAACAACATCACCTCTTTTCACAAAAAAGATTTACGGGGATTAAGAAAAGACTTGCAAATAATATTTCAAGACCCATATTCGTCCTTAAACCCAAGGCTTACTATTGGCAATGCTATAATGGAACCTTTACAGGTACATCAGCTATTTGACAACGATAGCAAACGAAAAGCTCATGTACTAAACTTACTTGAACGTGTAGATTTAAAAGCCGAACACTTTAACAGATACCCACATGAATTCTCTGGTGGCCAGCGCCAGCGTATTGTAATTGCAAGGGCACTTGCCCTACAGCCACGATTTATTATCTGCGATGAATCAGTCTCAGCACTCGATGTTTCTGTGCAGGCCCAGGTATTAAATCTCCTTCGCCAGTTACAACAGGAATTTGGATTAACCTATATTTTTATTTCCCATGATCTTGCCGTTGTAAAACATATTTCCGATAGAATGATTGTGATGAATAAAGGAAAAATTGAAGAACAAGGATACCCTGAAGATATTTACCACAACCCGCAAGCCGAATATACACGCAAGTTAATCGCAGCAATTCCAGGCACCAACCCTTAATTTGAATGTGTTCCTAAAGGAGCTTCAGGCGCTGTTTTTGTGTCAGTTTTAAGAACCGCCGATAGCCTGATCAGTGAGGTATTGATTGCTCTTCTTATTTCTCTTTCTTTAACCTTATCATACCTCTTCAATAAGATCATTGCTTTAAATATAACCACATCTTTATTGATCGCTATAGTCTTAACGGTCAGCCCACCTGGCACTACATTGTCAGCATAATTTTCAATAACCTTATTCAATTGGTTTTCAATAAATTCGGGAGTATAGCCATTGTCAAGCGACATATCAAACTCAATACTCAACTTCTTGGTATTCTGTTTAGACTGGTTTACAATAACAGAGCTAAAAGCAAGCGAATTTGGAATAATTACCATATCGCTATCTTCATTTTGCAAGATCATGTTAATAAGAGTGATGTCTAATATTTTACCCTCATGATCACCTATCTTAATATGATCTCCCAATGAAAGCCTGTCAGAAAACATAATAATCAATCCATTGATCATATTGGCTACATAATCTTTAAAAGTAACCGCCAATGCTGCAGCAACAATAGAAATACTGAATACCAGCTCCTCCAATTTCACATTCCAGAACGAGGTTAAGGCAAGCATAAAAAACACTGTGTTTAATATCGACTCTATTCTGTTAATCCCCAGAATAAAATTATCCTTAATGTTGCTCTTGAACTTATGTTTTTTGATATACCAGTAAATTACCACCCATCTTACAATAGAAATTGCCAGACTTGGCCCCAGAAAAACCATCAAACCTCCTGTTATCCTCACCAAACGAGGGTAATCATGATAGATTTGTGGCTTATTGATATAACAATAAACCAGCAGCAAATAAATTACTGCCTTTATCAGGATCATCAGCAACTCTTTACCGGTTTTTCTTTCTCTGTCTTCTATCATTTTTACTAAGGGTTATTGCCTGTCAATATCTAAAACAAAGTTAGCAAATACTACAATGTGTAGAAGCTAAGATTCTATTCTTTGTAACAATAAGCTTATGCAACTGTATCAATATAATTTAATAGCTTTATAATGGCGCTCTCAACACCAGAAGCTAGCCACTCACCTTAAAACGGAGGCTATATTCATGAAAAGCACATCGAAAGGAGGCAGAAAGTATCTTTTGCTTCTCATGGTTCTACTTAGCTTAAATGCTTTTCCCCAAAATGCAACTACGGGTAGTGCCAAAGATATTGTAGAGGCCGTTGATAAGCTGCAAACCAAATTACCAACAGAAAAAATATATCTGCATACCGATAAGCACAACTATAACATTGGTGATACCCTATGGTTTAAAGCTTATGTATTAGATCGAGCTTATCTCGCTGGTTCCGAAAAGAGCAATTTACTCTTTGTGGAGCTCCATGATGATAGTACAGAAGTAGTAAGAAGAATAAGCATACCAATTAAAAATGGAGTAGGTTACGCTCAGATTCCCCTAACAAGGGAAATATTTCATGATGGCGGCTACATCTTAAGGGCATACACTAACTGGACTCAAAACTTTGGTGTTGATTATGCTTTTGCAAAGCGTTTTTATTTGGGGTCGGCCAGTAAAGGTTCGTGGCTAGCAAATTCAAATACTACAATAAACAAATCGGGAAGCAAAGATGAGGTCTTAATAGACATCAGTTTAATGGATATCAATAACATACCGGTCGGCTTACGCAAGTTAGAGGTAAGAATAATGGAAGCTAACAGATCCCTTTACGATAAAATTATAGAGACTCCGCTAAATGGCAAATTTGATATCAAATATAATTTGAAAGAAAAGAGAGATGCGGGGAATATGAGGTTAGAGATTTGGAATTTAAAGAAAGATGATAGTAAAATCCTTTTAAGAATCCCACTAATCATTAACCGGCCTGATAAAATTGATCTTCAATTTTTACCTGAAGGAGGCAATCTTGTGTCAGGATTAAAATCAACTGTAGGGTTTAAGGCCATCGCCGAAAATGGGTACGGAACAGATGTTACTGGCAATATATATGATAGCAAAAATAATGTGGTCTGTTCGTTTGCAAGTTTATATAATGGAATGGGTTCATTTGAGTTTACCCCTATATCCGGAGAAAAATATGTAGCAAAGCTAAACCTGCCTAAAGATTCTCAAATAACTTTTAATCTGCCGGAGATTATGTCTTCGGGAACAGTATTGCACATTAAAAACAAGGAACTATCAGATTCATTAGAACTTAACATAAGAGCCACTAATGATGTAGCAACTTCTACAAACACGTTTCATCTTATTGGTTCCTCAAGAGGTATAGTTTGTTATGCCAAATCAATTGATTTGAAAAATTCAAAAATAAGCATTGCTAAAAGTTTGTTCCCGTCAGGAATTGTCCGATTTACCTTGCTAAATGACAGTAAGCCTATAAACGAAAGAATCACATTTATTGATCATCAGGACAATCTCCAAATAAAAGTATTATCAGGCAAGGCCGCCTATAATAAAAGAGATAGTGTTTCTTTAGAAATAGAAGTTAAAGACAAAAATGGTAAGCCAATTATGAGTAGTTTGTCATTAGCAGTAACTGATGATAGTCAGCTAAGGCCCGATGACACTGGCAATTTCGGCATCACTACAGACCTGCTACTTTGCAACGAACTAAGAGGTTTTATTGAAGAGGCTGGGTTCTATATGAACAGAAAAAATAAAATGGCATGGTTGGCACTGGACCACTTGATGCTTACGCAAGGATGGACAGGCTTTGATTGGAAAACTGTATTCAATCCTATTGAACCACCTAAATTTGATGGTATAATTCTAGAAGAGACCATGAGAAAAGTTATGCCAATGACTTTTCCTGAAATTAAAACATTACAACCTAGACCGTGGTTCGTAAATGCAGATAAAACTATGTTTAAATATGCTCAAAACCTGAATAACCAAGTAGATTACGAAAAAACATTAAGCGGAAATATGCTCAAAGAGGTTAAAATAACATCCAAAAAAATAGACTACACCGCCTATAACTTAAATGGATTTGGACAGGCAGATATTGTTTTAGATTCAGCAGCAATAAGCAGATCAGAAGCAACGGGATTGTACCAGATTTTAAAGCAAAAGATTCCGGGGCTTAAAATTGAATGGGAATATCTCGCTATAGAACAGAAAGGAGGATATTCATTAAAAATTGGGGACAGATGGGTAAGACTGCATTTAAATAATACTACACCTCATGGTCTAATGTTTTTAGGTAAAACACCGCAAGGCCTAAAAGACAGGCTAAATGAGTTTAAAATGTTCTCTATGAGTTCTATTGAGATTATGTATACGCAAAAATATTTATGGAAGTACTACCCTCCTAAGCCCGCAGAAACATTTTTACCCGGGCATCAGGCAAAAAAGATGGCAGCTTATGCAAAAAATCCTCTTCCCACTCCCCCTCCAACGGCTGAAATTAAATTGTTTGCAATTATTCAACTTACAACTTCTGATAAAAAAAGTAAGAATACCAATCCTCTTTCAATTATGCCGGCTCAACTGTTTTATCGCCCTAAGTATAAAAATCAAAGTAGCACAACTACTTCCGATACCCGATCAGTTATACATTGGGAACCAGACATCATCACAGATAGAAACGGAAGAGCAACGGTTTCGTTCTACTCAGCAGATATTCCCGGTAGTTATACCATAAGTATTGAAGGAAGTAATTTAGATGGAAATATAGGAAGCCACAGGTCAAAATTAAAGGTCATGGAAAAGTAGACAATTGTATTTTCCAGCTTCAAATTGTTACCTTCGGGTGATTCATATTTTTATTATGGCAAAAAAGAAATCATCGCACTTAGAACTTGTTTTAATCCAATTGATTAGTGATGTACTGGAAAAAAACAATAAAGAGGCACTGAACTACAAACAGGTTTCAGCTAAGTTAAATATAACAGATCCGGAAGCAAGGGAAACAATTCTTGAGGTGCTCAAAGAGCAGTCCAGAAAAGGTGTTTTTCTAGAACCCGAAAAGGGGAAATTCCGTTTAAAGGATCTGAAAACTTTTGTTATTGGAAAAGTAGACATGACAGCCGATGGTTCTGCATTTGTAGTTCCTGAAGACGAGTTCGAAAAAGACATATTTGTATCGGCACGCAAGCTTCATAATGCACTAAACGGCGACACGGTAAAGGTTTACATTTACGCTAAAAAGAGTGGACGTAAAAATGAAGGAGAAGTTGTTGAAATCATTACACGTGCAAAAACTGATTTCATTGGAGTAATAAGAATATCAGATCGCTTTGCTTTTGTAAATATTGACGACCGCAAAATGCTTCATGATATATTTGTTCCTTTAAGTGACTTAAATGGCGCTAAAAATGGACAAAAAGTACAGGTAAGCATTACAGACTGGCCAGAAGGCGCCAAGAATCCAATTGGAAAAATAACCACAATTCTTGGCGAACAGGGCGAGAACAACACTGAAATGAATGCCATCCTGGCACAGTTTGGGTTTCCGCTCGTATTCCCGCCCGAGGTTGAAAAAGAAGCTAATGCAATACCTGAAGAAATTACTGCAGGCGACCTAAAAGGACGTAAAGATTTTAGAGAAACCATTACATTTACTATTGACCCAGCTGATGCTAAAGACTTTGACGATGCCATATCTTTTAAAGCATTGCCCAATGGTAATTATGAGGTGGGAGTGCATATAGCTGATGTTTCTCACTATGTTAAGCCTAATAGCCACCTCGATAAAGAAGCTTATTCAAGAGCCACCTCAGTTTACCTGGTTGATAGGGTAATACCAATGCTTCCGGAGCGCTTAAGTAATGGCGTATGCTCATTACGCCCTAATGAAGACAAACTATGCTTTGCCGCTGTGTTTGAACTTGATGAAAAAGCAAACATTATAACAGAATGGTTTGGCCGTACAGTTATCCATTCCAACAGGCGCTTTAGTTATGAAGAAGCTCAGGAAGTAATTGAAACCAAAGAAGGTGATTATGCTGATGAGATCTTAAAACTTAATGAGCTTGCTTATATACTACGCGACAGGAAATTTAAAAATGGCGCCATTAGTTTTGAAAGTACTGAGGTTAAATTTAAACTCGATGATACCGGCAAACCTATTGGGGTGTATGTTAAGGAACGTAAAGATGCGCATAAGCTGATAGAAGATTTTATGCTGCTTGCCAACAAAAAAGTAGCCGAGTTCATCGCCAAAAAAGGAAAAGGCAAACAGAAATATACTTTTGTATATCGTTCTCACGACTCCCCTAATCTCGAAAACCTGGGTAATTTTGCACTTTTTGCAGCCCGTTTTGGGTACAAGATTAATATGAAATCAGATAAAGAGATTGCAAAATCCTTAAACTATCTGATGGAAGATGTTGAAGGAAAAAAGGAACAAAATGTGTTAACCCAACTTGCCATCCGTTCTATGGCAAAAGCTGTTTATACAACAAAAAAGACAAGTCATTATGGCTTGGCATTTGACCATTACACACATTTCACCTCTCCTATCAGGCGATATCCTGATGTTATGGTACACCGTCTTCTGGCAGCCTATTTAAACAACGAAAAATCTGCGAACGAAGAAGAATATGAAATCGCAGCCTCGCACTCATCAACCATGGAAAAACGTGCTGCTGATGCTGAACGTGCTTCAATTAAATATAAACAGGCCGAATACCTGGAAGAAAACATTGGAAATACTTTTCTTGGAATCATCTCTGGAGTTACAGAATGGGGAATGTATGTGGAAATCATTGAAAACAAATGCGAAGGCATGATAAGACTTCGTGATATATCTGATGATTTCTATGTGCTCGACGAAAAGAACTACTGCATAGTAGGTCAGCGTAAAAAGAAGAAATACCAATTGGGCGATGAGGTAAAGGTAAAAGTTAAGAAAGTAGATCTGGCTAAACGTCAAATAGATTTTATTTTAGTACAGGATTAGATAACAAAAATAAAAGAATGCATTCTCCTTCAGAATTATTAAAGCACGTAGAACAAGCAATAAGCGAAATCCAATACCCAACATATCCTGGTAACTTATATGAGCCCATAAGCTATATTATGAGCTTAGGAGGCAAAAGAGTACGACCTACAATGCTGTTAATGGCAGTAGATCTGTTTAGCGGTGATATCCGTAAAGCTTTGCCGGCAGCTATGGCAATTGAAACGTTCCACAATTTCACCCTTATTCATGATGACATAATGGACAATGCCCCGCTTCGAAGAGGCAAGCAAACCGTACATGAAAAATGGGGCATCAATACTGCCATACTAAGTGGAGATGTAATGATGGTTGAAGCCAACAAGCACATAACAAACGTTGATGTAAGTATTTTAAAACCTGCCCTTGATACTTTTAATGCAACTGCACAAGGTGTATGTGAAGGTCAGCAATTAGATATGGAGTTTGAAAACCGCAGTGATGTAAGCATCCCGGAATATATAGATATGATACGCCTTAAAACAGCAGTTTTATTAGGTGGTTCTATGAAGCTGGGGGCAATTGTTGCAAATGCACAACCAGAAGAAGCTGATCTGATTTATGCTTTCGGAGAAAACCTGGGCATTGCTTTTCAACTGCAGGACGATATTCTGGATGTATTTGGTGATCCCGAGAAATTTGGAAAGCAAATAGCCGGCGACATTATAGCCAATAAAAAAACATTCCTGCTGCTAAAATTACAAGAATTAGCGAGTAAAGAAGATCATATTAAACTTATAGGTCAATTTGTAAATAAGAACACGGAAGATAAAATCAAACACATCACCGATTTATATCATAACTACAAGATCAGAGAACTTGCCACACAGGAAATGAAAAACTATCTCGACAAAGCATTTAATGCTTTAAGCAAGATTGCCATTCATGAATCAAGAAAATCTGAAATCATTAAACTGGCAGAAGAACTAATGAACAGAGAATATTAATTATCAAATATTAGCTTAACCTTTTCATCAGTTAAAGGCTTTCCTATAAAATCTTTAACAAAAGGAAATGAAGTAGCAATTCTTTTATCAGATGGATCAACAGATGATGAAACAATAAAAACATCAATAGCAATCTTGTTATCCTCCAGCATCTTTAAAAACTGAAGTCCATCTACATTAGGCATATTTAAATCCAGAAGGATAAGATCGGGTTTATTGTGCCTGATGTAATCAAGCGCATTTTCAGGATTATTAAATAAAACAACCTGCTTTTCCTTATGCTGACTTCTTATCAATGCCTGATGCACCTTAATGGTCATTAAATCATCATCAATAAGTACTATATGCTTTTTTCCCTGTTCCCTCACCCCCTTTCCAAGCGAGCTGCCACTTATAGGTTTCCCAAGCGAAATACAGAGCTCTCTAATTACATTATCCAGTTTTTTTGCCTGGTAGTTAACATCGCTCAGCAATTGATTTATTTTCGAAACATTATAACCACCCAAGCGGCTATAGCTGGTAACATTAAACAAACTCGATACATTTGCAGTAAGAGATCGTAATTGATGCGAAGTAAGATGAGAATAATCATTAAGCTTCGTCAAATGATCAAGACTCTCATGATTCTTTATAACCGTACAAACCACCGTCTCAATATTACCCGTCATTAATGGGGTAAACACAATCTGAAAAGACTTGTCTATTTCTCCATTTTGGCCAGGAATTCTAACCTCAATACTAAAACAATTGTCATCAAAACACTTTTCAAGTAGTTTTAGGAATTTATATTTATAAATTTGCGTAATTATTTCCTCAACATTGTCCCCAATTTTCGGGAAATCAGTAATAAATTCCCGCATATTATTATCAGGAACAATTTTGAAAAATACCAATTCAAATTTTCTATCAATCAGAAAAAATGAACAAGATGAATGCTCCCACACAGTACTAATCAGCATTGTTAATCTTATCTAAACTATTATATTGCCCACAATTCATTTTTTATACGGATTTCTTAGTTATTTAATAAGCCTTGGCTTAATATTCATCGAGTTTATGGTACAATTTCAGTCCAATAATTATCCCTATTTATTTATGGTTTAGAATTTGCAACCGGGTAATCGGTTCCTCATTTGGCCATATACAAATCAACACAATATAAACCAGTTATGCAAGAAATACTATCAAAAGTACACGTTGGAGAAAGAATCAAAAATTTGCGATTAGGACACAATCTATCTCAGGCAACCATAGCTAACATACTGAATATATCAAGAAGTAATTATTCTCAAATAGAATTAGGAAATCAGTTCCCCACTTTTGAAACTCTGCATTTAATCGCCAGATATTATAGCAAAAGTTATGAATGGATTTTACATGGAGAGCTGAATGATTCAGAAAATCATAAAGCTGTTAGTAAATTTGAATCACTGATAATCAATCTTGAGAAATCCATTGCGGGCTTTAAAAAAGCAATAGAAAATCTGGAACAGGAACTTGTTGAAATCAGAAAAGGAAAACTGAAGGAATAGCCAGGTTATATCTCTTTAAAGAAGCGAAAAACACCACCTACAAAAAAGGGTTTCAGTATGTACTGAAACCCTTTTTAATAAAGTTAAGATCTTATTATTCTGCAGATTCTGCTTTTGCTTCTGTTTCAGCTTTAACAGCTTTTTTAGCAGGCGCTTTTTTAGCTGGTGCTTTTTCAGCAGCAACTTCTTCTTTTGCAGGTGCAGCAGCTTTCTTAGCAGGTGCTTTTTTAGCTGGCGCCGCCTCAACAACTTCTTTAGCTACTGTAGGTAATACAGAAACATAAGATTTGTTATCTTGTTTCTTTTTGAAGATTACAGTACCATCAACCAAAGCGAATAAAGTATG
>Ga0157371_10001040_pt1 | contig 30415 bp, 26 predicted proteins | sample C45metaG_FD_113462 | JGI IMG/M metagenome (GOLD analysis project Ga0157371, IMG submission 113462) | Corn rhizosphere microbial communities from Kellogg Biological Station, Michigan, USA - C4-5 metaG | ecosystem: Host-associated > Plants > Roots > Rhizosphere > Soil | place: USA: Michigan... | reverse complement strand
AGTCCGCCGGATCGTCACCGATAAATATCTGCTGTAGCCAGCGCGCCGTTGAACGCCTGTTTGCATCCTGGAACCAGACCGGATGATGGTGACCAATGACAGACCAGAAATCAAAGTCCGGCTGCTCTGGCTCAAAATCAAACGTATTCACTCCAAAGTGCGCACTTTTTGTTTTGAGGAACAATAGGAAACGCTTCAGGTTAGTGTGTCCGCCCGCCCCCATACCCGCGCACAGGTAAAAAGCTTCTGTTATTACAGCGAGTTCGGTGCGGCCAGTGTTCTCATCGGTTCGCAGAATGATCAGGGTGCCGGCATGGCGTCCCGTGCTAATACGGATTAGTTCAAATGTGTAATTACCAACGTTCTCGGGCAGTAAAAACTGAGTGTATCCGCTGCTGCCTATTCGGGTAACGGTGAATGGCGAACCACTGTTGCCCAGCAACCATTCAGCGGAGGATCCAAATTTTTCGGCGATCGCATCGGCAAGACAGAACGGCAGTTCCTCATTCCCCTCCATGATATCCATCAGAAGGCCGGGCGACGTATCCAGCTGCCGTGCCAGCTGGACGAGTTCAGGGACCCCTGCTTTATCCGCACGTCCGAACGTACGGAAATAATTGTCCGCCATCAGCCGGTCAAACAGCCACTTCAGTCGCTTGCCCGTTTCGTACTGCCAGCGTTCCCGTTCTGACATCGCAGGCCCTTCACTGACGACCGGCTGATAATACTCCCGCAGCGCAGTCCGTATTTCTCCTTCCAGTGATCGTTCGTTTTTCATTGCTGACTGCTCGATGCGCTGATAGAGCGCATCGTCCACGTTACGGGCCTGAATTTTCGCCATGATTCAACCTTTCTTTTGTTTGCAGACAAGTGACACCAGACTGAACGGAAAGTACAGTTTGCGTAAAATTAAAAGGGTATTAAGTATCAGTGTATTCATTATGAGTCAATTAGTATGCATGATTTGAAATACCAAATTATTTTCAAGTGAAACTGTTTCATTCCGCAATAATCTTAAGCCTATCTCAGCATGATCCGAATTTTTCCCGATATGGCAGTAACCGGAAGCACAGCACGGCGGCGGGGCGGGGAAAAGCCCGGCGGTGCAGGATCCGGCAGCCGCCTTTATCCCATATCTTGTATGCTTACCAGCTGCAGGAGGCACTATATGTAGTAAGCTGCGCAGAAAGTCGCCACTGAGATTCGGAGATCCAGTTCTGCCTTTTTACGGATCTAAGCTGAAAAGTGAGGTGAAACTAAGTTGATCAAAACACATATGTCATGCATCTGCATATACTAAGCCTATGCATCCCCATGATATCTGTATATACTCAACACATGCACGACCATTGTGACTGCAATATTAGGCCGGAAACGGCACGGTGTCGGAACCCCGACCGGAAGGAGTAATCATGCGAACTGTATCTGTGTTTAAAAATGGCAATAACCGCGCTATTCGTCTGCCCCGGGATATGGACTTTGAAGGCGTCAGCGAGCTGGAGATTGTCCGGGAAGGGGACTGCATCATCCTCCGTCCCGCCCGGCCGACCTGGGGTTCGTTCGCCAGCCTGGAAAAGGCTGATCCGGACTTTCTGGCGGAGCGCGAGGACATTGTCAGCGACGAAGGGCGATTTGATCTGTGAACAAAATTTACATGCTCGACACCTGCATCTGCTCGTTCATCATGCGCGAACAGCCGGAAGCCGTACTGCAGCGCCTGGCGCAGGCGGTGCTGCGAAATCAGCGTATCGTGGTCTCGGCCATCACCTACTCCGAGATGCGCTTCGGCGCCACCGGCCCGAAGGCCTCCCCGCGCCACACTGAGCTGGTTGACGCGTTCTGCGCCCGCCTCGATGCCATCCTGCCCTGGGACCGCGCCGCGGTAGATGCCACTACGGAAATTAAGGTGGCGCTGCGGCTGGCCGGGACGCCGATCGGTCCGAACGATACGGCGATTGCCGGTCATGCGATTGCAGCAGGGGCAATTCTTGTCACCAATAACACGCGGGAATTTGAGCGGGTGCCGGGGTTGAAACTTGAAGACTGGGCGAAGTAAGCCACTCTCTTAAGGGTAATATCTCGTATTACCCGGCAGGTTATTTCGGCGTGCCGGGTATTTCGTCCTTAAGAGTGTAAAGCCTGTCGAACTCAGCATAAGGCTCCCCGGTTTCAGCCGCATGCCGGAGCTTAGCTTCCAGCAGGTCGGGCAGAGCGATACCATGACTGAGTGAATGATAAAGATCATAACCACTAACACAGATAACCCGTTTTCCTTTACCGAAGGCCGTCAGACCTTCATCAGTAAAACCCATCCAGCTAATGAACACTCCCCGGGCCCATTTTGCCTTGGTGCTGAGTTTCCCTTCGAATACGTGCAAATCTGACGCCGGCGTTCTGTTTTGATGCCACTTTGCTTCCATAAGGTAAAAGTCATCATTCAGCCGGAAGCTACCGTCAATCTGTTCACCCGTATTACGGAATGACGAACGGGGGGCAAGCTTAAAGGTACTGAACAGTTCAGCAAGCCAGGTTTCAAACCGGAAACCCCGGGGATGGGGGGGCAGGGATTTCATCGCGTTCATTTCGGCTACCAGTGAAGGCCAGTCAACACCGTTCCATACCTGAGCAGGCCTGGCACCTTTGGCTGTCTCGGTGTCAGCATTTTCCAAACGGGAAATGAGTGCAAGATAGTCATTACGGCTTTGTTCGGCCTGCTCAGGCATGGACTCCATTTTGTACTGCCAGAGGGCACCAAGAACCCGCAGGGCGGTCTCACGATCCACCTGCTTCAGCAGACATCGGACCCGTTTGGCCTTTGAGGTTCCTTCCTCCTGATAACGTTCATCATCAATATCTATGTTCAGCTCTTCATCAAAAAAAGCCGACAGCTTACGGTTGGAAAAATCGAGGATCCAGCCGGCATCGCTCTCAAACACGAGGTTAAACAGTCTCATTTCCTGCATTTTCAGTTTCACGCCAGCCTCCTGTTTTTTCACAGTATAACGGTATGAAATTGCAGGTGGTAATGAGTAAACAACCGTGCGTCAGTATTTGTGTGTTCCGACTTTACCTTTTTCCGGATCCTGGAGTTTTAACAAATGAGTGGCGTGCAGAATGCAGTGAATAAGACGTAAAACCGGCATGAATTCATAAATCCGGTTTTAATCTCTTTTTTCGTTCAAACTCGTTTATCAAGCATGAAGCACTTTCTTTTTCATGCAAGCCAGTTTATTGCCTGTGGGCATTAAAGAACAGGCAGACAGACTTTCTTCATCATCGGAACGGTGGGGTTCAGGTACCTATAAGACCCGCCAGCAGATCTGAATCAGCAGGCCGGGGCGTGCCAGCCTGCTAAAGCATTTTCAGGTGAACGGATGGTGCTGAAATGTGCTGTATAACATGAAAATACCGAATGACATCAGCGCCAGCGACGAAAACGATCTGACTGTAAGGTCAATACGTCTGTTTTTATTTCGGCGCTTTATCATTACACCCAGTGAAATCCAGAATCCGGAAGCAGTAAGAACCGCGACAGTGAAATTGAGAAAAACCATAGTGTACCCTCCCGGGGAAGACACAACGTTTTCCGGAAATACTACGGAGGCAAAAATAAGCGCTTTCGGATTCATAACCGTTGTTAAAAATATTGCACCTGGGGTAAATATGTTACCAGTGGTGTTTATTTCTGAGTGCCATATTTTGAAAGCCAGGAAAAAAAGATAGCCCGCACATAGCAGTCTGAAAAAACTAACCCCCGAACTCCCCGCTGATAATAATATAAAAGTCACTGCTGACCAGGAAGTTATGCTGAAAAGATACCCCCCCCATTCAGCAATCATTAAAAGGTAGGATTGACGAAATCCCTGCCTGGCACCCGCATTAAAGAGAAGAATATTCGTCGGACCGGGAACAAACAGGAGTAAAGCACATGATAAAATAAGCACACTATTCATTGACCCTCTCCTGAGTAATTGCTGCATTAATCAGTAAGCCGCCACACACAGCTATGGCTGCCATTACGTAATAAAAAGAGGCCGGGCTGAAACGCTCAACGAACCATCCGGTTACAGCCGGATTTACGGCTCCGCCAATCCCGGTCAGGGTCTGTACCGAAAACACTCCCGCCCTGGTAAGCCTGTATCCTAAGCCGTCGGCCAGTAAATACTGGACAGGATTCAGCAGGACTTCGCCAAGCGAGAAAAAAATCATGCCGGCAATCCACATTATTCCGGACGACCCGGCCTGAGAGAAAATCAAAATGCCAGCTATCAGCCCGGCAGCGCCGGCAGCATTTAAGGCTGCCAGGCTGCCCGTGTTCACACGCCGCCCCAGAGGGATCTGAAAAAGTATGACAAAGACTGCATTGGTAACCAGAATCAGCGTTATGATTTTGTAGGTCTTTTCAGGGGAAAGCGTTGCGATCAGGATCTGAGAAATGCTCGAGGAAAACCGCCCGTAGCAGAATGAAAATAACAGGCCGCCGAAAATGATCACTATAAACCGCCATGTCTCCGCCCGGCTCTGAGTCTCCCTGCTCTGGACTCCCACCGGCCGGCTTACCATAGCATCAGCAGGCGCAGACCGGAACAGAAAAGGAGACAGCAGCGCCAGCGTCATGCTGATGGCTGCCGAGATCCAGAATATGAGACTGCCGTTGATGTGCAGCAGCAGCGTTCCCAGCGCGGGACCTGCCACCCAGCCGATGTTAATGAAAGTATAATTGACTGAATAAAGATGAGCTTTCTCGGACTCACCTGTTTCGGATATCTCCAGTTTTACAATCACGCTGTATACGGAATAGGCGAGATTCGTAAGGGTATAACTCATGACTATGAGCCAGATATTTTCAGAGAGAGCTAAGCCGGTATAGCCCAGGGTAAACATAGCCATTGAACCTGCAGCAGCACCTTTTTTACCTGTGAACAGGATAAGTTTACCGCAGAAAGACGTCAGCACTATTCCACAGAGAATTCCGCATGTCAGAATTAAACCCGTTGTTTCCGGCGTAAATCCTCTCTGCGTCGTGAGAAAAACGGCAAGAAATGGAAGAGTGACACCTCTGGATACGGTAAGAAAGAAAGAAGACAGAAAGAGAGGGAAATATTTATTCTTCAAATTAATCGCCTTTTAATGCCGTTTTTATCCATGCTGAGCAGGTTATTTCCGATATCAAACACTGGGTTTCTTCAGAATGAGTGAAGACTGCTTTTCAACTGACCGTATAATATCTTCAAGTACCGTCCATGCATCATTCGCCGGAGCCTCTAATATCACCCAGCCAAAAATATCCCCCTCCGCAACAGCTTCACCAGGCTTCATCCTGAACTCCAGCGTTCTGATATGATCCCTGATTTTCTCGGGGAGGGAGGGCGTGAATTCGCCTGAAACCGTGCCGGATCGGAAGGCCTTGAAGAAATATGACATGACCCGCTTTCCGCTTTTTACACCGGGTAATGCCGGCGCGTTTCCCTGACTGATATCAATGAGGTGTTCAAAAAGGCTGACTCCCGTCACCAGGTCGTACAGAATCGGGATCGTGCCGTTCCCGATTCTGCCGTTAATTTCGATGATCGCAGGCCCGCGTGCCGTCACCATAAGTTCAACATGAAACACGCCATAATCAAGCCCCATCTCAGCGATTGCTTTTGACGCCAGATCAAAACACAACGTTTCGGTCTCCCCGGTCAGATAAGAAGGCATGACACTGCCGAGTTCAATCACGTCATTCTCGGCACTGCGGATCCTGCTGGTGATCATAAACGGATAAAAGGTGTTATCCCTCCGGCCAATCTCCACAGAGACCATGGTGCCTGACATGTATTGCTCTATGAGAAAACCGCGATAGAGATAATCTGTGACTGATGAAGGCAGCTGCGTTAATTCCGCTTCAATTTTACCGGTCAGCCCCTCAATGTCGTTTTTCGTCCTGATGATATAGGTCAGCTTACTGCCGGATGAAGTCACGGGTTTAACAATGGCGGGAAGGGGCACATCCTCAAGCCGCCGGGCCAGTTCTCTGTAATCGCTGACGTGTGAAAACCACGGTGCGTTCAGGTCCACGCCCTGGGTTTTCTGCCGCATGCGCAGTTTGTTTCTGGCAAGCTGGGCCGCCTGACTGCTCACAAAAGGCACATTCAGGGATTCTGCTGCGCTCGCCGCCGATTCGAGAGATCGGTCATCCGGGCAGACAACTGCCGTTACCGGATACCGGTCATTTAAGTCGGTCACAGCAGCAAGGACGAATTCAGGCGAGGATGTGCGCGGCACGTCAACGACCTCATGAATACGTGAAAATATTTCGTCATTATGAGGTGAGTTCCAGTGCCGGATATTAGCCTTGTTGCGGATGTGGCTTACACGATAGCCCCTGTTCAGCAGTCGGGTGATCAGATCGATTCCACTCACCACCGCGTTATTCACTATGACAACATGTTTCATCTGTTCACCTGCGCAGGTTCAATAATGATTTCACCGATTCTTACCCTGGGTGAAGACGCTGTCAGCCAGAGTACCAGAGAGGATATATCTTCGGGCTGCAGGAGATCTTCAGCAGGCAACCGGCACCCTCCCGTACGTGCCATGTCCGTGTTGATCCAGCCGGGACACAGCGAAGTAAAGCGTATTTTCTTCAGGGCCGGGACAGCTGTCAGGGACTGGACGTAGAGCAGCAGCCCTGCTTTAGATGCGCCGTAAAGACCCTTGTCAGAAAATCCGGTTTTGCCGGCTCTTGATGCCACACTCACAACGTAAGGCTGTTCCGCCTTCATCAGTAGCGGAATAAGCTCATCAATAAGCAGCATCGGGCCGGTAAGATTGGAAGAGATAACCGTCGTAACTTCTGTGTCGCTCAGACCGGTACTTTTATTGCTCGTGATCCCCGCAGACAGCAGCAGTAAATCCAGCCGCCCCAGCTTCCGCTCAACGTTTTGCCGGATATGCTGTGCTGCCTGCGCGGCTGTAATATCCGCACGAAGCGTTATCAGGCTTCCCGCAGGCCCTGCCTCCAGGGCCCGGCGGGAAAGATCTTCTAACTTAGTGTCACTCCGGCTTAACGCGACAACCCGGTAACCCGCCCGAATCAAATCAAACGTACACTGCTGGCCTACACCTCCCGTCGCCCCGGCAATCAGGGCAACAGGCCTGCTGTCAGACGCCGCCTGCTCAGTCGTTCCGGTGAAGCTGTTCATTCACACCTCCCCAGACGCTGCTGTCTGTTTTAAGCACTTCCACTGTACCGGTCTGACTGTTTCGCCTGAAAAGTAGGTTGTTCCTTCCTGACAGGTTACGGGCATACTCAACACTGCCGTCAGGCAGTGTCACCTTGGTTCCGGAGGTGACGTAAAGGCCGGCCTCCACAATGCAGGAATCTCCGAGCGAAATACCGATGCCGGCATTGGCACCGAGAAGAGAATCACGGCCGATGGAATTCGTCTGCTTGCCGCCTCCGGAAAGCGTTCCCATAATGGAGGCGCCCGCTCCGACGTCGCTGCCATGACCAACAGTCACACCGGGCGTGATCCGGCCTTCGACCATGCACTGCCCGAGGGTTCCGGCGTTGAAGTTAACAAAACCCTCGTGCATGACGGTCGTGCCTTCTGAAAGATAGGCCCCGAGACGGACACGGTCAGCATCTGCGATACGCACGCCGGTCGGAACAACATAGTCAACCATGCGCGGAAACTTGTCGACGCTGAAGACGGTTAACTGATGATGCTCGGCGGCAACCAGGTGCCGCAGCCGTGCTACCTGATCGGGAAGGACCGGCCCGGCAGACGTCCATGCAACGTTTGGCAGGTGAGCGAAAATTCCCGTGAGGTTGATCTCATTAGGTCTGAACCGGCGTGAAGAAATCAGATACAGCCGCAGATAGGCATCCTCAGTGGAGGTGATATCTGCCTGAACATCCGTTTTGAACTGAAAGAATTCACTTCGGATCAGGCCATATTTCACTGCAGGGCAGGAACGTGCGTTTTCTGAGTTGTCGGAATAATAGGCATCCAGCGTTTTTCCGCCCGCAGTCTCTACGTACCGGCTGCCGGCCATTTCATAGATATACGCTGTCACGCCAGACCTCCGGACTGAGTGCGGATTACAGTTCCGAGTTCAGTATTAAACTTCTGGCCATCACCGTCAGCAATTCTGTTTACCAGTACGGATACATCCCCCCCGGTTTTGTCAGAATTAACTTTGTTATAGCGTGAGCTGACGTCTATAAAACGCATCACAAACGACCTGCGGGAAGGCTGGGGGCCGGAAAGAAATTTATTACTTTTGTGGAACACATCCTTATCAAAGGCTATTGCATCCCCGGGACTGAGACGGTATTTAACAGATTCACTGTCGAAAAGATTCCGCGCAAAGCCGGAGATATACAGTGACTCGCTAAAAAGGTGAGGGAACTGCTCCTGAATAAAGGGATAAAGCTCCTTAAATTTTTTCTGCTGTTCAGTGCGGAATCGCGGGCCGAGAACGGTTTTGAATATTGCCGGTATTTTATATTTACCTTCTGTCAGTGAGCGCGTTACTCTGGACTGAAGCTTATAAAATTCTCTGCCAGAAAAAGCTTCTGTTGAAAGCAGGCTCATGCCCCCATCCTGCCCGTCAGGATCAACATCATCCAGCGCTATCCACACAGAAAATGCGCGGTCTTCAGGGAAGATATATTTAAAACTCGTAACGCCTATATGCCAGTCGAAACCGACAGACCTGGCATCTGTCTCAAAAATAATTCCGTCAGTGAAGACCACATCACAGTAACCCAGATTCGTTACAAATCTTGAAAATCCGGGGCTTTTAATAAATGCCTGCACTTTTTCGTCATCGATTGCAACGTTATAGGTATTCCTCTTGAAAGAATCAAAGGCGCTGTTGCTTTTGGTCTGGCTGTTAATTTCACGCAGGTGTTCAACCATCTCACTGGAAATAAGATTTTTGACATCCGTAAAACCGTGCCTGCGATAATATTCCGCATCATATGTAACATTTTCGCCAGAGAGTATTTCATTCCTGGATTCAACAGACATATTTTTACCCTTATATTTAGTTGAGAAGATCAGTAATGCTCTGTTTGTTAAGTTTCAGTGAGTCAAGATACTGCTGATAGCCTTTAAGGTGATCGGTTTTCACCTGTAGCGCGGTCAGTACTTCATTAATCGAACTGACAAACTGGTTTGTACTGGCATAGTTTTCCCCGGAGACTGAAGTGAGCCAGTTCATAGTAAGAAGCCCCGGGTAATCTTCACTGATGATGCGCCCGGTTTTAAGCCTGTCTAAAGAGGGCTCAGAAAGTGAACGATAGATACTTCGGGTGCTCTTTATCATCGCGAGAAACGTTTTCTGCTGGGGAATTCCGTACTGTTCAGTAAGCATGTCCGTAAAAAGACGGGTCCGGGCTCCAAATGCCCCGGCAAGTTTTACCCTTTCGCGATCCAGGGCTTCGATAAGGTCTGAGTTTCCTTCATGTACCCCGTCGCTGTAATGCAGGTACTGCTCACCCCGTCGGGTCCTGATCAGGTTTTCCGAATCGAAGGCTACGGCCAGATGAATGATATAGCCGAGGGGGTCAAACTGCAGATCGAGTGGGCGAACAAGCTCAAACCTGTGTTCCTCAGGGCCAATCGCATGGCCGGAGAAAATTCGCTCGCATAATGACAGGGCACTGACACGGTCATCGCCCGGAATTGCAACTCGCGTAACTTTTTTTCGTTTAAATTCAATAATACTGTTAATACACCTGGTCCCGTAAAAGCTGTCTTCAACGAGCAGCAAATGCATACTTCTAAGCTTTGCATTTTTGCGCCATTTGTCGATCAGCGCTATCTGACCGCCCTGACCGGCTCTGACAAATGCAACGGTCGAACCCGCCGGCATAGGACTCGCCTGAATGTACTGCAGCAGTTTCTCTCTCAGAACGGGAATGTCAGGCACCGTCAGTATTACGGCGGCACACTTACTGAAAAGGCCACTGAGATCGCTTCCGAAATGGTGCAGATTACTCTTTGGGAAAGAAGCGGAGAGGGTTTCACCGCTCAGGATATTTTCCATGCTGAACTGAAGCGGAGCGTTTTCCTTAAAAAAGGGATGATTATCCGGTTTTATAACAATCAGATGAGGATCAATATTCGTTTCATGTCGCCTGCCATACATATCCACTGCAAGAGTGGAACCCACATGGCCCCCGCCTATAATCAGTACGTTTTCCATAAACCTTCCTTTGTGCTCAGGAACGGAGGGATAGCATCGTATTGCCGTGATGCGCGTCTACTATGTCCTGCGATACCACATAAGAACGCAGCAGAAGTCTTTTCACATCATCTGATGCAAAAACGTCCCGGCCGTGGACCGTATAGTCATTAGGTATAATGAGCGCTTCCCCTTTCAATATGGGGTGACCGTCCCTGAGGCCGATATCGAGCGCTATTTTCGAAAGTTTTTCCAGAGCCTGTTCCGCCTGGACAAACTTTTCACTATCAAGATGGGCAGCAGGACGGATATTTGAAAAATTCATCTTTATTTGCAGGCTGCCATCAGCTTTCTTATCAAATATTCTGAGTTTCCTGATCTCCTCATTCGGCCATAACAACTTTCCGCCTGCACGCATTTCAAAAACAGCGTCGCTGAGCAGGCTTATTTCCGCTGGCGATAGTTCGTTTTTAATGTCCTGTGAAGTGGCCAGAAGTGTTTTGGGGATGTTCCCTTCTGAGATATGAGGTAACAGAACAAGCCTTTGGGGCCGGCAGTGATCAGAGGCAAAACTTAAATCATTGTGCATCGAAAGCAGCTCAGTTCCACTGCTAAGCTCTGCAGATGTCGGTGTAGGACGAATATCAGTTATGTAACTCTGGTTATATTCGGAATAAGCAACACAGCGTCCGACAGTTTCTCCGATGATAAGCAGTAGTATTTTTGAACGCTCAATATCATCAAACAAAGGGAGATTTTTTAGAAGAAATGGTTCCTGATGAACGAGTTCAGGGAAAAAATTTTTCATTTCTCCTTTGTCTATATGGAATCGAATTCTTGAGAGATACCTGTTCTGAGTCTGACCAGGACACTCAGCATGAATATTTTCGACAAAGGCTCTCAGATTATCTCTCGATCTTTCAGGAAAATAAAAATATGAAAAATTAAAGCATCCCATAGAGTTTTCCGTTTCATCTGAAGGTTTCATTAATTAAATATTCCACGCCAAACGAGACAAGAATCTAAACGAAAATAAAAACAACTTCAAAATGCTTTATTGTGATTTGCATATGATTATCTTTTTAATTAACCAGTTGTGATATGTTAATTTTCAGTGGAAATTTTCAGGGACTGGTTAACACAGAGTTATCTACTGAAGATGAACTTATTAAGCGTGATTTTTTTGGTTCCACCACATTTCTCATATGCATTTTTATATTCTTCATAAATGGATTAATCTGTTCTCCCGTTCGCTAGCAGCATTTATAAAAATATTTTTAGGATTTATCCGGGGCCTGAGTCTCGGTGGATTCTGTCCAGCCAGCATACTTTTTAAGCTTTAAACAGTGCTGTACTGTCACCGACATGTCAGGAGGAGATTTAACATGACCAGCCGTTCAACCTTGTTCAATCCGACTCACAAGTAATGACTTTTTGAGGTACAGGACTAACAGGATCTGACTTTGCCTTTTTCCGGATCTGAACCTGAAGAACCCATTGAAAGCATTGTGACCGCATATTAATGACATCATGTCATTTTTACATGGTGGATGATTTTTTATAAATATTCATGCATTCTGATATCTGATTAATAAGCGATACAGGAAAAAGCCTCATGCTGAGTCAGCTGACATTACGGTTCCCGAAAAAACTCATTGAAAGCCTGAAGTCCCGCGCCTCGGTCGAGGACACTTCGGTCAACGCCCTGACCGAACGGCTCCTCGACGGCGCGCTGAAGTCCACCTCCCCGGACGATGCCTTTTTTGCCCTGCAGGCCGATCCCGCCGGGACCCGGGAGGCGCTTTACCGCAAGGTGGTCCGCGGGGAAACGTTCGGCCGCCAGACGGTGAAGCCCGCCGAGCTGCGCTGGCTGTTTGCGCAGGCGCACGCGGCCTGCCAGACCGGCAGCGCCTTCATGAGCTGGCCGGTAATGGAGGCGCTGCTGGGCATTACCTTTGACGCACTGGTGTACGCCGCTGAAAACGGCATCCCGGTTGACACCTACTACATTAACCGGGCCTTTGACCTGACGGGCGAAAACTACCGCGCCGAAACGGACGCGTTCATGGCGGCCATGCCGCACGGGGTGGATACCACCTGGGCCGAGTTTCTGCTGCGCCCGCTTTACTCCGGCGCCCTGAACCTGAAGGCCTTTCCCGACGAGGCGATCGCCCGCATCTGTACGCCGGCACGCCTGAAGGTCATTTTTCCGTTGGTCATCCGGGCGCAGCAGCCGGATTCGGAGGGTATGAAGGCCTGGGCGGCGGTGACCGGGCTGGTCACGGACAACGTGTGTCTGACCGCTGAGGTGGCTGACGTCATGCTGCGTGCGGAGGCACGCGGAAACCGGCAGCCGCAGCTGCCCGGGCAGGCCTGGCTGGCGCCGCAGTTCAGCCTGTTTGTGACCGCCGGGCGGATGTCGCTGGCGCAGGGATGGGACGTGTTCAGCGCGCTGGTCCGCTACATGCAGGCCCGGGCCGGGGCCGGGGTCACGTACGACTGGAACGCGCGGGATAGTCTGGTATCGCTGTATATCCCGCGCGGTGAAGGAGAGAAGGTGATCCTGGGGCTGGACGGCATCCACATCGCCATGACGACGGAAGAGTACCTGGCGCTGGAGGCGGGGCTACTGGCGGCGGTGGCGGCGCCGGACGTGGCACCTGTGCTGGCGGAACTTCGCGCCCTGTACGGAGATCTGTAGTTAAGCCGCATCCTGTTCTGCAACACCGTTTTACCTGGACAGGATAATTTACCCTGACGGATTTCCTCACTCAGGAGCATCAATGAATAAACCAGCCTGGCTCATCAGCCTGATGCCGCCATTAATGTCTGTTGTCATTATCAGAACCTATCTTGGCGCTTTTGATAATGCCTCTCTGTTCACCGAGAACCTCTCGGTCTCAGGCCTTTTTAATTTTGTGTTCATCTTTATGATGCTGACCCTCGCCGCCTTTGCCGTTATTTTCTTTCTGCCTTCGGTGATCTTCAGCCTCTTCGTACCCCGATGTGTGTCGAGTCTACCTAACTATACGGATATAAAAAGAAGAATAGCGCTGTCCGCATTGTTTTCAGTTCCTGTCGCGGTTTTCTGCTTTTTCGGCTGGTCCGTTATTTCAGACAGGTACCCGGAGCATGAAACGCTTACAGGCTGGGCATGCCTGCTGGGAGGAATTATGTCTGTATTTCTGATCAGCTATTTATTTCTCAGAAAGGCAGTGAGAATTGCCCAACAATGTCAGACTGCCAGAATCCGTATCAGGACAGCCCTCAAGCTGTACGTGGGCACCTTCGCACTTCTTCTTCTGGTTATCATCCTGTTTTTCACCTTCGGTCTGCCCACTGTCGTCGGCTGGTTAGACCATAAAGTGGCCGGAGAAAGCATCATAATGATGCTGAAAGTGTCCGTGCTGATATCAGGGCTGGGTATGCTGCTGCTGTTTCCGGGCGCAGTGTATGTCGTTACCGATCCGGCGGTCACAAACAATGCCTGGCTGACAAGGTTCGGAATTATTACCGTTATACTCTGGTCCCTTCTGACCAGTATGTACGTACCGTCCTTTTTCCCGGTGCTGGTTGATAAAACAATGGCGCTGGCAGGTATTTCGGACTGGAAAACCCGGCGTTTTCAGATTGATAATGCCAATATACCGGCCTGGAATTTCAGTAATGATGAATGGCACAGAGTCAGGATCACGGGGGAAAAAACCTTCAGCGTGAAGGGGATTATGGTTTATTCACTCAACAACGTTAAGCTTCTGTGTCCCGAGTCGGTAAGGGAACCTTACCGAAATATGCTCCGCTTTGTGCCCTGGGACAGGGATTATGATAAAGAAAAAGCGGCCGAACTGAACAAGGCTTCAGCCCGGTGTCAGCCCTTTACTCAGGGACGGGTCATCCGGCTGTCCGAGTAACAGGCAGATTTGCTGAGAGGGATTACCGGTCGTCAGCCATCGCCGGGTTCTGCCCCCTCTCAGCCAATTTTTGCGATACTGATACAGATATACGGGAGTTTAAGGGAGTGCCGGATCTGCCTCTGCAAGACCCGGATAGTTTCATGCCTCACCGCATATAACTTCCGGCGGCTTATTTTAGCGTGACCGCTGTTTTTCAGGGTCCGGATCCAGTCAAACCCGGAACAGGGGGCTTCATCCTTCCCGGAAAAAAATCCCTGTATCCGCCCGTTAGATCATTACACTTATCAGGCAACCATCCATATTTCCTGCTCTTTAAGGCTGTTCAGAAACTCACCGCACCACCAGTGAACATCATGATCAAGGATCGATCGCATCAGTGATGTATGGCGGCTTTTCCTTTCTTCAAGAGGCATATTCAGCGCTTTTTCAATTGCACGGGCTGTCGCACCGGCATCAAACGGGTTCACCAGTAGCGCATCGGCAAGCTGATGCGCTGCGCCGGCAAATTCAGAAAGAATCAGTACACCGGGATTGTCAGGATCCTGAGAGGCAACATACTCTTTAGCAACGAGATTCATGCCATCACACAAAGGCGTCACAAGACCTACTCTGCTGTTTCGGTATATGACAGGTAAATCATCCCGTTCGACATTGCGGTGGACATAACTCACCGGTGACCAGTGCATGTCCCCTAAATCGCCATTAATTTTCCCGCTGAGATAATCCATTTCTTCGCTCAGCTTTTCATACGCGGTTACCTTTTCACGACTTGGAGCTGCAATCTGCAGAAGCGAAACGGCTTTCTTCTTATCCGGGCACCGCGCAAAGAATTCCCTGATAGAATGGATTCGCTGCGGAAGTCCCTTAGAGTAATCCAGGCGATCAACGCCAACGATCAGCTCACCGGTGCGCTCCCGGCGGAACCTCTCATTCAGCTCCCGGCTGCGTTCGGATTCAAGAGCCTGCAAAATCTCTCCGGTATCTATGCCAATGGGAAATACTCCGGCCCTGATTTTACGGCCCTTGAAGAAGAAAGTCTTTTCTCCGATCAACTCTGCATCCGTATGATTTAGGATGTATTTCTGAAAATTCTGGAAATCTTTTTCTGTCTGAAAGCCTACCAAGTCATAGCTCAGTAAAGAGGTGATAAGCCAGGCGTGATCGGGTATGCATCTGATTAGCTCAGGTGGTGGAAAAGGAATATGAAGAAAGAAACCGATGCTGTTTTTAATCCCCTTTTTTCGTAATTCTGCTCCACAGGTGATCATCTGGTAGTCATGGACCCAAACCACATCGCCGGCGGAAATTCGCATGAAGCAGGAGGACGCAACACGCCGGATGGTTCTTTCATAGAAAAGCTTAAATTCCGGGTCATGTTCAGCCAGGTCAGTACGATTATGAAAAACCGGCCAGAGAACAGAATTTGCATAGCCAATGTAAAAATTTTTATATTCCTGTCCGGTCAGCTCAGTCGTAAAGAAATCCACGCCCTCTGCCCGGCGACAGGTCATGTCCGGATTATCATGTGAACACACACGGCCATCCCAGCCGATCCACGTACCACCTGACTGTTTCAGCGTGCTCCAGAGAGCGACAGCCAGCCCCCCGGAGCGGGATTCATCAGGGTCTGCAGTTCTGTTTGAAATCACCACAAGTTTTGACATAGTTATATCCTTATAGCGCAGTAGTTATATCCGGAATAACGGCATATTCCCGCTTATAGTAGAGCAGTGAGTCTTTAGTGTTTTCGGTCTCTACTTCTTTAACGCTTCCATACACGACAAGATGCGTTCCCTGCTCCTCGATGCACGTTTTATCGCAGAACAGCACGTGATTCGAATCTTTCAGATAAGGAATGCCGCCTTTATAAAGCCATCCTTTCTGCCTGAATTTCTCTTCGACATCGGACTGGCTACAGATTTGAGCAATTTCAACCTGATCATTGTGGATAAAATTAATGGCAAAAGTGTCACTCCGCTCAATTAAACTGGCGAAACGCGAGCTTTTATTAACGCAGAACAAAATTAATGGTGGCGATACAGAAACAGACGTGAATGAGGTAATGGTTATGGCATTTTTACTCTCATTTTCTGAACCAGAGGAAACAATATATACTGAGCTGCATGTATTACTCATTGCAGATCTCAGACGATGTTCAATAAAAGCATCCGGGGTTTCAAGCTGGGACATATAGTTCACCTTAATGACGGCTAATGCGGACTGGCGCAGGGATCCCCTGCGCCATCGATCATTAACGGAAATCAACAACCGTTTTAAGCTGTGTGGTGGAACGGTACGTTTCGAAGATTTTTACGAGGCGACCGTAGTCTTCAAAAGGACATACTGTTGAAATAAGACCTTTGGCATCTACAACGCCTGAGTGGATCATCTGCAATGCAGACTGGATGACGTTAGCTGTTTTGTGCATCGGGAAACTCTGCACATCGAAGGGAGCAGAGCTGATGTTGATCCCTTTAGAAAGCATCAGCCAGTTGTCGAACTTCTGCATGGCCTGAGAAGCGCCGTATAACAGATACTGACCGCGCGGCACGATTTTTCTCATGGCGATACGGCGCGGGTCGCATTCTTCATCCACGTTCTTGATAGTCGGCAGGCCATCAAAAACATAATCAAAGGTATTGTTTTCAACCATCTCCGTAATTTCTTCAGGCAGGTACGCCTTCTCTGAGAAGAACTTTTCAGCATGCTCGTTTCTCATAGGGTTGTTATCCATGGAAACGATGCTGTGTGGAGCAAAAACTTTCTTGATGATCTGGCCGGCAATAATACCGATAGGGCCCGTTCCCAGTACCAGAACTTTATCGCCAGGTTTTGGCGGGTGAGTTAAAATCGCGCGCATCGCAGCTGTTGTCGGCTCAATTAATGGGGCAACAAGGTCATCCATGTCATCCGGAATTTTGACGGCTGATGCATGATGATCATCCCAGAAATAACGGTCTGTCCAGAACTCGTCTTTTTTAACCTGCCCTGAAAAAATGGGACGGAGCGTACGGTATTCAGCAAAACCGCCAAAATCTGTCTGCCCCCAGTACACAATACGGTCACCGATTTTTACGTTGTTATCTTTGTAGTCTTCGCCAATTTCAACAACCTCACCCAGGAACTCATGCCCCATGATAATCGGATATTCAGAAGGATAAAGATAACCTTCGAAATAGGAGATGTCTGTTGAGCAGATTGAAACGCACTTTGTTTTCAGCAACAAGCCATCCTTTGGCGTTTCCGGAACCGGGATAGTAACCAGTGCGGTTTCTTTAGGCGAGACAAGGTTGATTGCTTTCATGGTTTTCATGGTGAACCCTCATTATTTAAAATGCCAACTGTTAACTTTCTATTTTATTTACTACCGTCTGATCAGCAGTTCTTCTTCCATAATAAACTGGCCAACCATTTCAATACTTGCAGGGGCTAAGGTGATATGTTTTACGGCTGTATTAATATCGCGAAAACATTTTTCAAGCCGGTCCCCCTCATATACTGAGGTTGCTCCGGACAGGGTGTGGACAATATCAACAATTTTTTTCGCATTACGGGCTGTTGTTGATGCAGATAAACGGATCAGCGCGCTGAGTCGCTGCCCTGAGTACCCATCCTGAATCGCATGTGAGGCGGCATTCTCAATCAGTAACCGGGACGACAGCAGCAGAGACCAGGCATAGCCAATTTTTTCGTGTACGGTATGACTCTGCCTTAATGGAGTTTTGCCACCGAGAGGCACTTTCGAAACCGCCATTTCCCTGAAAGACTCCAGTGCATCCTGCGCAATGCCTAACGTGGTCGGTGCGGACGTAAAAGGCCCGAAGTCGTAATAGCCAATGCCAAATGCGCGGGACGGCCGTTCCGGTGGCGGTGCCAGTAAATCGGGGCCGGGGATAGTAAATTCGTCAGGCACGAACACGTCGTTCACTTCAAAAGAATTACTGCCGGTACCCCGCAGCCCCGTTGTATACCAGTCATCCATAAGCCGGTAATCTTTTTTAGGAACAAAAAGCATCTGGGTCAGCGGACCGGCATCCGTCATAACCGGCTGGCCCTTTTCAGTCACAACGGCAGCACAGGCCAGCCAGTCCGCATGGGCTGAACCACTGGCAAATGACCAGCGGCCCTTCAGCAGAAATCCCCCTCCGACCCGCTCTGCTTTTCCACTCGGGGCAACCACACCCACGATGAGTCTGGAGTGATCCTGGAAAATATGGCGGGCTGAAGATTCCGGCAGGTAATCGGAAAGCCGGCTGAGTGCTCCCTGCACCCCCATCTGCCAGGCGACAGAGGCGTCCTGTCTGGCAATAGATTCAATGAGGGCCATACCTGAAGGAAGGCTCAGATGAGCGCCCCCAAAGGCTTTTGAAACCCAGATCCGGTGAACGCCCGCTTCCATCAGCGCGTCCATTACTGCGGCGGGGGTTCGCCGATCTTTGTCTCCCTTATCGCGATACTCATTAATAATCTGATGCAACGACTCAACGTTGATCAACTGATCCTGAACTTCAGGCTTCAGCGGGCGCTGTATATAACTCACTGTTATCTCCCTATAAGAAAATGAAAGTGAATAAGGTCATCAGCGACCAGGATGAACAGAGCGACACCGGAAAAGACTACTGTTCATATTCACTAGTACAGTCGCATATACAAATAACCAGAATGTAATTTTGTGTCAACAAAGTGCCAGAAAAACAAAATAAACATAACCAATTGATTTATTTGATAAAAAATATTGACTGAAAAAGATTCACATGGTTGCCGGCTGAAAATAAATTGTTAATTTTATGTATTGTTTCCCGTTATCGCCCCGTGAGTAATAATCACGCATATTAATATCGCTAATAGATAACAGTGCATGTTTTAAACACAAGTCAACAGCTTTACGACCGTGGCAAGGGGAAATGCATCACAAAAAATGAAGCTGACGTGCTGAAAACATATACAAAACCGGCAATATGTTTGATAATTTACGTACCTACGTACGTTAAGAAGGCACTAATGATTAGACACCATCCGGACCGAGACCAAATCAGACTGGAGCACGTGCTTGCTGCTCTGGGCAATCCAATGCGTATGACGGTTGTACGTGTTCTTGCTGACGGAAGTGAGCACACCTGCGGATCTGTGCTCAAAGGCGTATCAAAATCCACGCTGACGCATCACTGGCGCGTGCTGAGGGATAGCGGAGTGATCTGGCAAACGCCGTCGGGTCGCGAAAATTTACTCTCGTTACGTAAAGAAGATCTGGAGGCGCGTTTTCCGGGGCTTCTGACGTCTTTCCTGGCTGCTACCGAAAAAGATAAATTAACAGGTGAAACCGTCAGGCATTTCAATCCGGATGTCTGATAGCAGAAGTGGCTTATTGTTTTTTTTAGGTTTTTTGCTATTAAGCTGGGGATTACTGGGAGCAGGCATCGGACCACTGCTCCCGCAGATCAGCGAGGCTTTTGGCCTGCCATTACCTCTTACTGGTCAGGCTTTTCTTCTGTGGTCCTCGGGCTTTTGCCTGGGGTCTTATATCACCTCCCGTCTGCTTAAAAGATTTCAGCTTTCTGCACTTTTCCTTTCTGCATGCCTCGTGGCCTCTGTAGCTATTTTCGGCCTGTCCGTTACGCCATCATTTTTTTTATTCTGTTTTCTCTACTGTATAACTGGTACTGCAGGTGGCATAATTTTCACTTCCTGCCATACTTCTGTCAGCTGGTTTTTCCCTGAAAGACGGCAGGCAGTACTGAGCTTTGCTGATTTTTCATTCAGTGCTGGAACCCTTCTCGCCCCTTTGCTGATCAACATAATAATGAACAGCAATTATCCCTGGCAGATATTTTTTAAAGCCATCTCTTTTGCGAATATCACTTTAGCCTTCCTAATGATTCCTCTCGCTTTGACGTTTTTCCGGTCATATGCAGTGGAAAGACAGGTCTCTCCATCGACGGGAGAAAAGACTTCTTTTTCACTGGAGTCTGACGCTACAGGTTCGAAAAAAACCCTTATAAATTACGCAACTGTTTGTTTTTCAATTGGTTTTATTGAGTGGCAGCAGAATGTCTGGCTGGTAACGTATGCAATGAGCAAGGGTATCCCTCAGGTTTCAGCCAATCACGTTATATCGCTGTTTTCATTAGGAATGCTCGCGAGAAGGGCAGGTAGCATGTTTGCCGGTAAAAGCCACCCTGAATTCAGGCTGCTTCTGCTGGATGACATCATACTGCTGGGAGGCATCAGTGCAATTCTGGCAGGGAAAGGAACGGCAGTACTGGGTGCAGGCAGTTTTGCAGCGGGTTTTGCGCTTGGCGGGGTATTACCCATTGTGATGGCCACAGCCATGGCTTCCAGACCATCACGTGCACCGCTACTTTCAACGATTGCGCTCGTTATGCTGACTGCCGGAGGGCTGTGCTCCGGGATCTATACAGGCTCTGTGGCTATATATTTCAGCCCGGAATCGGCGCTGACCGCCGGGCTGTTTGTTTCGGTACTGCTGATTATATCAAGAAGAGCGTTTATCAGCGCCCTGCGCGGGCACTCTGCAGCCTGCGGCGGCACTGGCCATTAAGCCATCGAGCCACCGGTGAACACCACAGACATCTTTAAGCCTGTGCGTTGCTGACGTTTCCTCAGCGCCGACCTTCACTGAGAAACCTTCCATTTCATTGACTGCCCTGAATGCCGTCTCATCGGTAATATCATCGCCAACATAGACAGGCGTTCTGCCGCAGAATGCCGGTGACATCATCATCTTTTCAACGGCCGCTCCTTTACTGGCTTTCACGGGCCTGAGTTCGCAGACAAATTTACCGTGCTGAACTGCAAAGGTGTCCGGATACAGCTCGGCCAGAGAGGCGGCTGTCCACATCGCGACTGCTGCCAGTTCCGGTGCATCGCGGAAGTGAATAGCAAATGAAATGAGTTTATTTTCAAGGCGCAAGGCCGGATAACGCATACAGGCAAGTTTGAGGCGCTCCCAGACGTGAGCAACGTCACTGCCACATATAGCAAGCCGCTCATATTTTCCATCTGCATAGCGTATCTCGGCCCCGTGGACGCCTGCGCAGGGAACGTCATGTGATAGAAACAGGGTGTCAATGTCCAGTATGCTGCGTCCGGATATCAGGGCGAAGGGGATGCTGCGTTGTGAAAGAAAAGCCAGGAAACGGGTTACGGTGTCATTAATCTGAACCTCACCGGGCGTGGGCCTGAGCCCGCTAAGCGTGCCATCGATATCAAAAAGGAAAGCGTAACGGGACAGTTCATGTGGCAGAACAGGGTAAGGCAAAGCAAACAGGTCAGACATCAAGATGCTCCATTCCGGCCGTTTCCGGCCGGAGACATATCCCTTAAACGGTTTCCTGCGCAGAAGCAACGAGACGCTTTTTGCCCGGCAGGCTGAAGGAAATTAACAGGGCAATCGCCATACCAGCGGAAGCAAAAAGGAACGCGTGAAACGCTTCTGAAGCCAGCGCAGCGGTATTATCCGCAACAGGCCCCGTGGCAGTCATCGCCGAGGAAACGGCAATCAGCACGGCCAGACCAATAGCATTGCCCACGTTCAGGGTTGTGGACGCCATGCCTGATGCAATACCCTGCTCATTGTGGGCAACTCCTGTTGCCGCTGCGATCCACATTGCCGTCCAGACAATCCCTTGTCCCAGACCTGAGATAACCAGCCCCGGCAGGATATCTTTATAGGTCGCAGATACATCTGCTCCGGTCATCATCAACAGCGTGCCTGCAATACCCACAACGCAGCCTGCAATCAGGGCATTGCGGGTCCCCATGCCATTTGCCAGACGGGCACCGGCCTGAGTACCGATAAAAATGGAGACAGAAGGAACGATGAAGGCCAGGCCGGTTTCGAGCGCGCTGTAATGCATTACGTTCTGGAAAAGCACGGTCTCAAAATAAGGCAGTGCGCCAAACGTTCCCATATAGAGAAACGTCACTGAAACGGCAGCGACCAGATTTTTATTGCGGAACAGCTGCATAGGCATCAGCGGGTCTTTGCTTTTTGACTCGATCAGCACAAACAGCACCAGGCTGATGACAGCCAGAATAAGCGAGTTACGGATAAGCGGGGTGTCCCAGCCGTATTCGGGCCCCTGTACCAGAGCAAAAACAAACAGCGTAGAAGCTGCAGTCACGGTCAGCGCGCCCGGCAGGTCAAAACTGCGTTTCTCATGACGCGCCGGATCGGCAGGGATGACCAGAAATGCTGCAACAATAGCTATGCCTGCGAGCAGAACATTGACGTAAAACACCGAAGACCAGCCAAAGTAACTCGTGAGAAAACCGCCGGCCAGGGAACCGATGGTCAGTCCGCTTGCGCCCGCTCCGCCCCATGCAGCCAGAGCCCGGTTTCGTTCAGGTCCTTCCCGGAAGAGACGATTAATCAGTGAAAGCGTTGCCGGAAAGAGGAATGCTCCGCCGATCCCCTGCACTGCGCGTGCGGCGATAATGACTTCCGGACGCCATGCCAGGCCTCCGACCAGAGATGAAATCGCATAAAGCCAGAGTGCACCGATAAACATGCGGCGCTGGCCAAGCAGATCAGCCGCCCTGCCGCCAAAAAGCAGAAATCCGCCGCAGAACACCGTATATGCACTTACGACCCATTGCAGGGTTTGTTCAGAAAATCCGAGGCCGCTTCCTATTTCCGGTAATGCAACGAATACGATGTTGATATCCAGAGAAATGATGAGCTGGGCAAACGCCAGCAGAGCCAGACTCCAGCCCAGCCGATGCTGACTGCTGTTTTGATGCATTGTCATAGTAACCTTCCCACTGTTCGATTGTTCGTATTTATATGGACAATCGAAATATATGCTCTGTAAACCTGTTTAGGCAAGAGTTTTAGATGAAACAGGTGAGAAATCTCTGATATCAGATTTGCAGATCCAGAGCAGATGTATCCGACCTCAGGCGTAACAACTCATGCCCCCCTATCCATTCCTCATAGGTCACACAGTCGATCTGCCTAGCTAAAGGAAGCATTACGGTATCTCACCGCAGCTGACACGCTGTAAAAGCACGTTGATGTGCCGCAGCGCAGAGAGGCTAAGAAAAAAACGAGGGGATGGGGTGGTACGACCCACATTTCGTTTAATCTGCCTTTCAGTTGAAATGGGGGATCCGTATTCACCCTGTTTCGGATCTAGCCAAGTTTATAAGAAGATGGTGCGCAGCATGTAGAAAATAAAACATAAATATACCAGAAGAGCGGCAATAGTGATTTAAGACACTTTTACTGGCTAAAAGTAAAAATCCTGCATAATGTCTATATTCCACGCCGCATGCAGGATTTTGAATGAAAGGACTATCCACGTCTGAAAACAGGACTGTTGTGTGGGATAAACCAGATCCGGTCAAGTGCTTCATTCCAGCTAAGGGAGCGAATGAAGCCCGCCTTATCGAGTAAGAGGGCCAACTGCCAGAGTGGGTCGTTATGCTTTAACGACCGGTGGGATTTATCACTGATGAAAGAATGATAGTCATCATCAGAAAAGGATTTGAGGATAACAGTGATGTCTTCATCGGATAAACTAGCTTCTTTAAGACACTGAGTAATTAACTGAAGCCGCAAGTTATCATCTGAGAGATCCGGAGCCAGACGAGTTAATGATCCTGCCGCAATAAATAATGAACCAGAAAATATTTCCGGTTCTTTTTTCCAGAGCCAGTTCAGCGCATTCACTAGGTCGGCTTCAGATACGTCCTCACTGCTGAAAAGCATTTCAGCAAGAGGCCTGTCAAAGTCATCCTCTACTTTAAGTACGAGATCGGGCCAGTTTCTGAGGAGCACCGGAAACTTCACAACGAACTTCACCAGTGTTTCAGTAACTTTTCTTCCATCATTTATGAAAGTATCATTAATGTTTCTAAAAATCTCATCGGTCGGGGCTAGTCGGCCGTACTCTATAAGCAGAGCAACCTTCTCCAGATCAAGATTTTCTGGCAGCACCAGGAATGTTACATGGAGGTTTGCGAGAATTTTATTACGTGAAGCATCGTTCAGTGCAGGAGAATTAAAAACCCTTTGTATCAGCAAATCAATTAAGTCAATAGAAGAGGAATTTACATATGTATCCTCAAAGGTCCCTGCATTCTCATCAAACCATTTTGAAAGGTTAGTATCTGAGATGTCTTCCTGTTTCAGCAGAAAACCCAACTGGTCCCAGTTCGTAGTGATCCTATGATATTCAAGGAGAAGAGAATATAAATCATTGCCTTCCTTTTTAGTTTCTGCACCTTCGAACATTACTAAACGGTTTTTTATTTGGCTGATATCATCGACAATGAACTGCATTTTAGTCACTATCTCAAAACACGTCTTAGCGTTGATGCTATTCATATTAAGTAGTTCGGTAATGCGACGGTGTTCCTGTGAAGCAATGAAATAATCCACAATAAAACTATTTATATTTTCCCACACAACAGCTTTAATTTCCGGTATATTTAATGCTTCCACAGCTGAAACAGGCTCTTTATAAAGATAGTCTAGTTTCTTTTCATCTCTAACAGTCAGCATCAGTATAATATTATTTAAATTTGCTGCCGAATATCCCCACCGCTGATTTTCAACAATAGTGGCTACAATCTCTTTTCCGCATGCAGTATCACAGACATCCAGCCTCAAATCATTCAGGTTTGTATTAATTAAATTCGTTTTGAATGTTTTGCAATATCCTTCAGGCACCTGGTCAGGGAAAAGACCATTGCTGGCAAGAATGGACTGAGCCCACTGCTTCATGTCAGTTGAGTCATGGTTCCACTTGGGCCCAGAAGAGCAAAGATGTAAAAGCAGGAGTTCAGATGCAACTGCTTTTTGTTCCATTTCAGAGAGGCGCCTGACAAATGTAAAGGCCTTTTCTTTATCTGAAGCGATCAATTCAACGTAGCGAATGCGCTGCGATGTACTCCACTTTTTGAACGTATGTTCAGCCAGCCGGACTAGGCACCAGTCATCTCCAGACTGAACTTTAATAATGGGTTGAAGTTTAAGAGGTTCATGTCCAAGCAGATAAAGTAGAATCTCTGAATGCCATGCACTGTCCTCCATCATCAGCCCAAGACTGGACAGCTTGGCTATAACGTTTTCGACCCGCCTCAGCGGCATGTCCAGCGTATCGGTCACCATCCTGCCGATACTGACCGCTTTTATAAATTCATTGTCCTCATGGCTCAGGCTACCCGGCCTGAAGACTGAACGGTAAAACATGTAGTCTGACGCAATATAGCTATGAATCAGGAGAAAATAAATGAAATCCAGGTGGTCAATTCTTTTTTCATTATTTTCGGTTATTGAATTATCAGAGTTAAAGCTTATTTCCGCCCAAATAAAAAATCTATTACGCCCCATATTTCGGGTTAATGCAGCCAGACTTGTCTGATTTAGTGTATTTATCTCACCTTCGATAGCGTTAATATCTTCCTGTAGTTGACTAACTTTCCCTTGGTTTTTTTTATCGAGATTTGCCATTCTTTCATCAAAGGACTCAACTATCTCTTGTATCGAACCTTTCTGAATGGTAAAAGCTGCTGACATTATTTCTTGAGACCATACATATATAGCACTAACATTCCTTAACTTATTAAATGCATCTTCATCTTGTGCGATTTCATTTAAGTAATAAGATTCAGAACCAAAGTGAAACTTAAACCTCCCCTCCTGTTTAGGTGATATATAATCAGAAAGGATATCTCTCCTTATTTCTGCAGCACTCACAGCTTTATCGTTAAGAAGAGCATCAATTTCACTTTGAATATCCAACATTTTAACACGAAGTTCTTTTTCTGGTTGTTCTTTTAACTCACCAGATACGAAAGCTCTGACGAAGGAATACAGCACACCTTTTTTTAGATCAATACCATGATAATCTTCAGAAAATAAATTCTTATAAGCAATCATAGAAAGAAGGCGCGTGATATCGCCAGCTCCGTTAACCAGATTCTGATATATCCTGAATTCATTAGCAATATTTCTCATGATTCGCATATCAGGAATGAATAATGCAAGACGTGAGACACATTTATTGAAGCCAGGTTCACTGATTTCATTTCCCCTGAACATGCTAATAAAATGCTCAGCAGCATTTTCGCTGTCCATAACTGTTATCACAGGTATAACAAAATCGAAAAATTTCGTCCTTGCTTCAGCCGTTGAGAATAGCCCGTCTCTGACGGCATAAATAAACCGGACAGGATCATCATCAGGACGTGTGTTATTAATGATCTGGTTTATTTCCCGCAGCTTGATAAAAATAGCTCCGTCGTTATGGCGGTCTAAGTCTTCAAAAATGACCACGTTGTGCCCGGTCTGCTCAAAGAAATATACAATTTCGTCAATATAGACATTAAGAAGGGACGGGGAAGAGGGGCGGGTTGATATGGCACCTTTCAGCATATCGACCTTGTCGACACTGACCCGCCGGTCAAAGAGGCCGATGCGGTGCAGTTTTTTGACAGAGAGAAACAGCGCCGTAAAAATCAGTAACCCGGCCATTGCCAGCCTGACTGCCGGCATACTGCTAAGTTGATGGCTCATCATCTCAGGCAGCGACAGCTTGTTACTGACGTAGTCCGGAAAGAGGCAGAGCAGGCCTGCCACTATGACCCCCATGATCACAAGCAGGTCTGCAGCTACTGCAGCGACCTGAAATGAAGTGATATCGGAAATACGTTCTATGCGCGAATACGGTAGCGCACTCTTCTTTTCTTTATATAGCAGCTGCTGAAGGATGCTGTACTCGATGGTTTTTTCTTCCGCCGCAGCTTTTTTATCGTCAGCGGAGCTTGTTTTGCCCTCCTCACCGGCAGGCTCAGGTTTTTTCTGAGGGGCGGACTGCATTTCAAAATCAGCCAGGGAGATGGTCATGATGCGTAAATCGTTATCAGGACACTCTTTCCATGTCCGGAGAACCGAACTTTTACCCGCTCCATAGGCACCCGTTACAGCAATGTTTCTGATATCCCAGCGGGAACAGGCAAAATTAAGTGCATCCGTATACACTGCTGATTCCCTTGGCTCGATAATACTGGGAGTAAGGGCTTCATAATCGTCAGTAGTACTTATCTCGTTTGAATTATTACAGGCTGTGTAAGAAAGAATATCAGCCAGCTTTGGCTGTTTAAGCATTTTTTCACCCGTTTTTTATGGTAATTAACATCAGTATATCTTCAGTTTACCTGTTAATTCACTGTAATAAATAGCTTGATTGATGGTCGCTTTGTTTATTAATAAGGAACAAACGGACAGGGTTCCGGTTCCACGTTTTTTAAATCCAAAATGTTGATGAATGTTAAGCAGAAAGGGTGCAATGATTTTCAGCTAAAGCGGCATAAGAAATTGGGGCTATACAGAGCAGATAGCAATTTTGCGATACTAGAGCTTCTAATGATGGAACTTATCACTCACAGTCCCCCCACTTAAGTTGTGCTGAGAGGCATTCTGAGCGCCACATTTTAAGGCAACAGAGAGCGTGTAGCACTTAGATTACCTATCAGTCATAGCACCATCGTCTGGCACGGGCTGACTCGATCAACATTTCGATAGTAAGAGGGATAGCCTCGCGCGGGTTTTCTGGATAGTAGAAGATGAAAGTCACCTCGTCAGAATCCATTCCAAACGCATCGAAGACGTTCTGAAGGCATTCCGCAGCATCCTCCGGGTCCAGCTTCATGTCCAGATTGAGCGACATCTCTGGCGTGAGTGTTTTTTTCCGGAACTTCAGCAGGGAGCGGCCATTCCACGGCTCAATGAGTGCCATTACGCGTGCCTGGGTGTCATCTACCATATCTTATCCTCCCCACGGGCGATGGCATTGTATAGTCTGACCGAATTGAAACTGATACTGGCAACGTCTCTGCCCAGCATCACCCAGCCTACGACGGGTATCGCCCGTCCGACAAAGGTGCTGAGCTTATGCGTAAAAAGAATACGCGCGGTCCGGGGCGGGTACCCCCCTACGATGGTGGGGAGCTTTATGCCGAAGGGAAATTTGGCTTTCGGAAATACTCTGCGCGCTGCCCGTGAGGCATAGGAGGTTCCCTTGAGAGCATCGCGCGGTTTGGTGCGGGTATTCAGGACATTACGCCCGGACAGGATGGCCACGATCGCGCCGAAGTCATCAACCCCCAGCTGTTCAGCAACTTCTTCACAGAAAATCATGAAAAAGAGCTCACCAGCGGTGAGGTTGGGTCTGCCTGCGTAGAAATAGGTGTTATTGAGTTCTTCAGTCGTGTCCACTGCCAGCTCCTGCAGGTTCAGCTTCAATTATCGTCCTGACGTTTCTTAAACAATACCTTCCGCGTTCAGGCCTGACAACCTGTCAGGCACAGGATAAACAGATACAGTACTTCAACCCTATCTCCCTGCAGTTAAAAGACACCCGTGTCAGACGTAGGGAAATGCAGGCATGTCTGGCTTCGCAGCAGCATCCCAGTACCACCACCGCCCGGGCCCATATTCCGCCTCATAGTGAGCGGTTTTTACCTGCCTGCGCTGCAGGTACTCTGGTGAGTTCATGCCGAACACTTCCATCGGAAGCGCATCCACGCCAGGAACGTCCTTGAGCACAAAATCCGGAAACACATCTTCTTCACCGTCGTAGCGCAGAGGCTTGATAAAGGCGCGTTTTTCCTGCCACAGTTTTTCTTCCACTGCCCCCTCATAGCCTGAATCCAGCGGAATAAAGCGTGGGCTGACCGTCATTAGCGCCACATCGATGACGGTGCTGCAGCTGGACGGCCGGTTGCGTCCGTCTACGTGCCTGAACGTCGTTTCCGGCGGCTCCGTCTCCGCGATGACCACGACCTTCATTCCCCGCCGCCAGTCGCCCAGCTCGCGGCCAAAGCTCCTCTCCAGGCGCAGGCGAGCGTCCTCCGGCAGCATCAGATTCGGGAAGCCGAAAAACAGCCCCAGTGGCAGCGTTGTCTGCAGACGGGCTTCAGCAGCCTCACTCCAGCAGGCCAGTACGGACACCACGATGAGCCGCCTTTTGTTCTTTTCGGCCGCTCTCAGGTGCTCCCGGTTGGCCACAACCTGCGGCGTGCCCTTCGTGGTCATGAGCAGTAGCGATTCTTCCAGTGGCACGCGGCCGAAGCGTATCCGGCCAGCCGTCTGCTGCAGGTGCCAGCACACCCAGCCGGGTGTGCTTTTCTTTTTATCGAAAGCAGGATGCCAGACGTTGATGCCGGACTGTTCCCACAGCAGGTGAAGTAGCCCGAGAAGGCGCATTGAGGGCCTGCGTTTACGCTTTACACGTTCATCACCGGGCGCGTTCTCAGCCGCCTTGACCTCTGAAGGGGCCTTTTTTTGCAGGCCGGTGGGCAGCCTGACCACGATGGTGCCGTCCGCGGCAGTGCGGACCGCATCGCCCTGATAAATCTCTGCCTGCCGTTCGTCTGACCACACCGAATAAAACCGGCAGTCCGGTTTGTGCTCGTTGCCGGTGAAAGCGTAGGAGGACAGCCAGCAGCGTTCAGTATCCTGAGAATAGTGGACCTTCAGGCGGCGCCTGACAGGATCGCTTTCTGCCGGCAGACACCTGCAGGTCACTACTGTGGTTTTTTTATTATTTCGGGAATGCTTAAGCCAGCGCTGCCAGGTGGATCTTTCATTCTGCTGGAAAGCCTCAGAGGCCTCCTGCTGGCCCCGCTGACCGGTAAAGTGAACCGGATAAACTTTTTTCTTTGTCATATACAGTCCGCTAAGCAGATTATATTTCGTTTGCCGACCATGAATAATTACACTGTACGGGCAATGACTCGGCCCAAAGGCGGTTAAATTCATTCTGATATTGCTGACTCAGGAATGAATTGCCCCGGATAACCAGGGCATTCTCAGCATTACGTTTTTCAGCCGATGATCTGAAGTTAAAAGAACCGTCTACAGCATTATCATCAACCACCATGAATTTATTATGCATGAAGGCGTAACGGCTTTTCATTCATAACATCACACCCTGATTGACCAGAAATGTCACGGTGGTGTACCGGATGCTATTGGCTTTTCATCGGCAACTAACCTAAGAGTTACACCTCGATTTATCGCGGACGCCAGTGCCGCCACAACGGGCTTGATGTTGAAACTGTATGCCGCCATATTGATAAGGCTTACAGCACCATCAACAGCGTTTAACACGATTTTTAATGCAATCCTGTCTGCCGCAGACAAAAAACACGGTAATTTCAGATGCGTAGGGATAAGCCAGGACGGGCGCGGCCATAATGATGACCAGCGCGAAATCATATGAATAATGATATGAACACTCCCGTCAGAAATCAGCGCTTCAGCAACTGCTGGCAGAGAAAATTATCCT
>Ga0157371_10001037_pt1 | contig 30465 bp, 34 predicted proteins | sample C45metaG_FD_113462 | JGI IMG/M metagenome (GOLD analysis project Ga0157371, IMG submission 113462) | Corn rhizosphere microbial communities from Kellogg Biological Station, Michigan, USA - C4-5 metaG | ecosystem: Host-associated > Plants > Roots > Rhizosphere > Soil | place: USA: Michigan... | reverse complement strand
TAGTTATTGTTAGTCAGGAATTTTCACCCTCACAACCAGTAAAAAGCACTTTAATAAAAGTTGCAGACCCTTACAGTGCATTTTCTGTTCTGTTAGACCGGTACAATGAGGTGATAAGTCAGGCTAGCGAATCATCCGGTGTTGAGCAACCTTCTTTTGTTCACCCGACTGTAAAAATGGGTAAGAATGTCTTTATCGCGGCGTTCTCTTATATTGCTGAGAATGTTGAAATAGGAGACAACACTAAAATATTAGCACAGGTTTATGTTGGTCCCGATACAAAAATTGGGTCAGGATGTACACTTTTTCCCGGGGTTAAGGTTTATAACCGTTCTGTTATTGGTAATCGTGTTTTTATACATGCCAATACCGTAGTGGGTAGCGACGGATTTGGATTTGCACCACAGGCAGACGGAACCTATTCAAAAATTGCTCAAATTGGCAATGTGGTTATTGAAGATGATGTAGAGATTGGAGCAAATACTACAATTGACCGGGCAACAATGGGCTCAACTTTTATTAGAAAAGGAGTTAAACTGGACAATTTGATTCAAATTGCTCATAATGTTGATGTTGGTGAACATAGTGTTGTGGCTGCGCAAACCGGTATATCTGGAAGTACAAAACTGGGTGAAAAATCAGTAGTGGGAGGTCAGGTAGGAATAGCAGGTCATCTCTCATTAGCTAAAGGAACGCAAATTGGTGCTCAGGCAGGTATTAATTTTAGCATATCAGAAGAGAATAAACAGTGGCATGGGAGTCCTGCTCAGCCATTAAGAGATTGGATGCGTGCATCTGTAATATTTAAACAGTTACCTGCTGTTGAAAAAAGAATAGCAGCTTTAGAAACAACTATCGCCCAACTAAGAGCGGTAATTGAACAAAATAGTACAATACAGAATAATAATGAACGTTAAGCAAAAGACCATTAAAAACGAAGTTTCCGTAAAGGGTGTAGGCCTGCATACCGGAGCAAATGTCACATTAACTTTTTGTCCGGCCCCAGAGAATCATGGATTTAAATTCCAAAGGATAGATTTGCCAGGAGCGCCAATAGTGGATGCAGATTGTGATAATGTTACCGATACCGCAAGAGGGACTACTATTTCTCAGAATGGAGCTAGTGTAAGTACTGTTGAGCATGTTATGGCCTCGCTTGTGGGGATGGACCTGGATAATGTACTTATGAAAGTGGATGGCCCTGAAACACCAATTATGGATGGCAGCGCAATTCTGTTTTTAGATGCGCTGGAGGCTGCAGGAATACAGCAACAGGAGGTTGATAGGGAGTATTTTCAAATACCACATAATATAACATATACTGAGCCGGATAGAAAAGTTGAAATTGTAGCAATGCCTCTTGACGACTACAGATTTACCTGTATGATAGACTATAATTCGCCGGTTTTAGGAAGTCAGCATGCAGGAATTTCAAGTATTGCAGAGTTCAAAAAAGAAATCGCATCATGCAGAACTTTTTGCTTTTTACACGAACTTGAATATCAATTACAGAATAACCTGATTAAAGGAGGCGATTTAAATAATGCTATAGTTATTGTAGATAAAGAAGTCACTAAGGAAGAATTAGACCATTTAGCAACTATTTTTAATAGAAAGGCTATGGAGGTTGCCCCACAAGGAATTCTAAATAATATGGAATTAAGGTATCAAAATGAGCCTGCCAGACATAAATTGTTAGATATGATTGGTGATTTGGCGCTTGTTGGTATACATTTGAAAGGTCATATTATGGCTGCCCGTCCAGGTCATGCCGCAAATGTTGCTTTTGCAAAAAAGATTAAAGCAGCAATCAAAAAAGAAAAAAACAAAAAAGTACAGCATGTTTATGACCCATCGGTAAAGCCGCTTTATGATGTGGTTCAGATCATGGATATTTTACCACATAGGCAACCTTTTTTGTTTATCGATAAAATATTGGAACTTTCTAAGACACACGTAGTTGGTGTTAAGAATGTAACCATGAACGAAGAGTTTTTTAAAGGACACTTTCCTGGAGCCCCGGTATTCCCTGGGGTAATTCAAATTGAGGCAATGGCTCAAACCGGAGGTATTTTGGTTTTGAGTACTGTTCCTGATCCAAGAAATTACCTTACTTTGTTTTTAAAAATAGATAATGTACGCTTTAGAGCTCAGGTGTCCCCAGGGGATACTATTGTCTTCAGATGCGATTTGATGGAACCAATCAGAAGGGGAATTGCCCAGATGAAAGGCGTTGGAATGGTAGGAGGCAAAGTAGTTGTTGAAGCAGAGATGATGGCACAAATTATAAAAGTTAAAGATAGCGAACCGACAACATGATACAACCCCTAGCGTATATACACCCTCAGGCAAAAATTGCCGATAATGTGGTAATAGAGCCTTTTGCAGTGATACATAAGGATGTGGAGATTGGTGAGGGAACCTGGATAGGTTCGAATGTCGTTATTATGGATGGTGCTCGCATTGGAAAGAACTGCCGGGTTTTTCCAGGTTCAGTGATTTCAGGCGTGCCTCAAGATTTAAAGTTCGCCGGAGAGGTAACAACTGCTGAAATTGGCGATAATACAACCATCAGAGAGTGTGTTACTATAAACAGAGGAACAAAAGATAAATGGAAAACTGTAATAGGCAGCAATTGTCTTATTCAGGCTTATTCTCACATTGCTCACGATTGCGAAGTTGGAGATTACTGCATATTTTCGAACAGCACAACTTTAGCAGGCCACATTACAATTGGTAATTATGTAGTATTGGCAGGTTTGGTGGCTATTCATCAATTTGTTAAAGTTGGAGCCCATGCATTTGTTACCGGGGGGTCCCTGGTAAGAAAGGATGTCCCTCCTTACGTTAAAGCCGCCAGAGAGCCGCTTTCATATGCAGGTATTAACTCTGTGGGCTTGAGGAGAAGAGGTTTTTCTTCTGAGAAAATTAACGAGATACAAGAAATTTACAGGGTTTTATTTGTTAAACATAACAACGTTACCAAAGCCTTGGATATGATTGAAGCAGAATTTATACCAACGGAGATCCGTGATGAAATAGTTGATTTTATAAGAAACTCAAACAGAGGTGTAATGAAGGGCTTTGGGTCTGGAAGTTAATTGATATCAGATCAATGACAATTACTTTAGAGGACATTGGGCGAAGATTTAACCAGGAGTGGATTTTTAAAGGTGTTAATTATCAATTTGATCCTGGGGGTAAATACGCAATCTTAGGACCAAATGGCTCTGGGAAATCAACATTTCTAAGTGTTTTACTTGGGAGTTTATCCCCCTCTGAAGGCAGAATATCGTATAATAGTCAGAAAGAGATTGCTGTAGACAATATCTATAAATATATTAGTTTTGCAGCCCCATACCTGGATTTGATAGAGGAGTTTACCCTTCAGGAAACTATTGACTTTCATTTTAAGTTTAAGCAATTACAAAAAGGGTTTAATGAGGGGATGGTTTTAGAGTTGCTGGGGCTAAAGAAATCGCAGGATAAAGCATTAAAGTATTTCTCGTCAGGAATGAAACAGAGAACTAAGTTGGCGCTGGCATGCTGCACAGATACCCCTATACTATTATTGGATGAGCCAACCTCAAATTTAGATAAGCAGGGCGTTACATGGTACCATGAGCTAATGGAGCGCTTTACTTCTGATAGGCTTGTAATTGTAGGCTCAAATCAGGAGGTAGAGTATTCCTTTTGTAACCATTTCGTTCAAATAACTAATTATAAATAACAAAAATTATATTTGTATTGAGTTCAAAAGCGGGCAATTTGACGCTTTGAGAGCGATAAAAATAAATTTTTAAATTACTATTGTAGAATTGATAAATAGTTTATACCTTTGCGGCACGAAAAAAGGCCGGTGGTTTAGGCAAAATTTCAGAATAAAATGGCAAAAGCATCAGAAGTAAAAAATGGCAATATCCTTCGTTTTAACGGGGAATTAGTACAGGTAGAAGAGTTTTTACACCGTACCCCAGGTAATTTACGTGCTTTTTATCAATCAAGAATGAGGAACGTAAAAACAGGGAAACTTGTTGAATACAGGTTCCGTGTTGATGAGGATGTTGAGATTTGCCGTGTTGAAACCAGCGATTACCAATATTTGTATGAAGATGGCGATGCACTTGTAGTAATGGATAATGCTACCTTCGAACAATTTAATATTCCAAAATTATTATTTGGTAAAAGTGTTCGCTTTTTGAAAGAAGGAATGAATGTAATCATCGCATTTGAAAGTGATGAGCCTATTATGGCGCAAACGCCTTCACATGTTGAATTAGAAATAACGTACTCTGAGCCTGCAGTTAAAGGCGATACATCTACAAACGCATTAAAATATGCAACTGTAGAGACCGGAGTTGAAATAAAAGTGCCAATGTTTATCAATCAAGGTGATAAAGTTAAGATAGATACACGTACTGGCGATTACGTAGAAAGAGTAAAATAAGAATTTTCATAGTTTAGTTTTAGGTTTAGGTTGATTGTGGCTTCGGAGTGGTTCCCGAAGCCATCTTTTTTTATATTTGTTTTGATGAAAAAAGCACAACTAAGAAAACTGGCGCTAAACCAGAGGGCATCACTCTCTCCTTCGGCAATACACACACTTTCCAATCAATTATTAGCCCATTTTTCTAAGTTTGACTTTTCAGAAATAAAAACAATACATATTTTTTTACCCATCGCCGAAAAAAACGAACCTGATACATTTCTTTTCATAGATTGGTTAAAAAACAACCATCCGGAGATAAAAATTATTGTACCGAAAGCCGATTTTGATACAGCATTAATGAGCAATTATGTTTATTCTGAAGGAGTAGATTTACAAACGAACCTATATAATATTCTGGAACCTCAAAAAGGAGAATTGCACTCAGGAGAAGTAGAAATGGTAATAATTCCGTTGCTGACTTTTGATAGGAAAGGATATAGAGTTGGATATGGGAAAGGGTTTTATGATAGGTTTTTAGAAGGATTGGCAACCCTTAAAGTAGGGATTTCATTTTTCGAACCGGGAGATGATATAGAGGATGTAAACGAGCATGATGTCCGCCTGGATTTCTGCATCACACCTCATGTATTATATGATTTCAGGAAATCAGTAATTAAATAAGCAATACTTTTTCCGGTAAAAGAACTTGTTCTTCCATCTTTCATTGTGCTTGCACCTTCACATATGTGCAAATAAGCAAATTGCTTTGACGAACTAAGAATGAACTTTCTTACCTCATTTAAGCTGAAACCAGATGGCGTAGCAGCACTTGAGAGTACGTTTTCTATGCTATCAAGATCAATTTCTAAGCCCGGAGTTTTAAATTGACTGATAAGTTGGTTCCAGAGTGTTGCAGTGTTGTCTGATAATAAAATATCATCAAAGAAAACAGCAGTTATTTTTTTGTTTTCCTTTACTTGACTTAGAATAGCTGCATTGTTATAGTTCTGGTGCAATCCGAAAATGCCATATTTGGCTATATAGCCTTCTTTTAAGGCATAACTAAAGCTGTTGCCGCTATGTCGCCCTATTGGTTCTCTTAAGTCAGCATGAGCATCTATATTGATTATTTCGACTGATTCTCCTTTGACTAAGAAGAGAGCTCTGATTATAGGGTAGGCATTGTTGTGGCCTCCTCCAACAATGATTGGAATTTTTCCAGCCGCAATAATTTTAATGATGCATGCACAGACTTCGCCATCAATTTCAGTTACCTTTCTTTCCAGTTCTTCAATTGTATTGTTTTGAGAATCCGCAAACTCAAAATGCCCCAGTACAATTAAATCTGAGCCATTTAAAAAGTGGTTAGATTGCGTATTAAGCAAAGCTTTAAGTGTAGGATGCCAGGCTGTAGCGGCCCCAGCGAGGCCATAATTGGCCCTAACTCCAATGTCTTCGGGAATGCCCACTAAAACAAAACGGGCTTTTGAGGTATTAAGGGTTTCTAAAGAGGTAACAACCTCTACACATTGACCTAATTTTGTTTCTCCGCTGCGGATGTTAACTAATTTTAGAATGTCTTTACTGGTGTAAATTTGAAGTCCATCCATTAATATATTTCTCCATTTAAAACTACTTTTTCTATTTGCGACTGTCCAAAACTATACGGTAGGTAAGCAAGTGAACTCATTGGCCGCGTAATGAATAGGTTTGCTTTTTTCCCAATCGCGATGCTTCCCGTAATATCCGATAGCTGCATTGCAGCTGCGCCGTTTAAGGTAGCTGCGTTGATTGCTTCTTCTGGCAGCATCTTTAATTTGATACAGCCCAAAGAAACCACCAGATTCATGTTGCCCGAAGGGGTAGAGCCAGGATTAAAATCAGAGGCTAAGGCTACGGGAATATTCGCATTAATTAGGTCGCGTGCATTTGCAAAGGGGATGCCGAGGAACAGGGAGCAGGATGGAAGAAGGGTAGCAATAGTATTGCTTTTGCTTAAGCAACTAACTACTTCTTCGTCTGTAACCTCAAGGTGATCTACCGAGACTGCATTGTTCTTTACGCCAACCTGAACGCCTCCTGAAATCGACAATTGGTTTGCATGAATTTTAGGAGGCAATCCATATTTTGCTGCGGCTTCTAAAAGTTTATCTGTTTCATCTACAGAAAAAAAACCTTTTTCGCAAAATACATCCATATAATCTGCCAGACCTTCATCTGCAATCTGGGGGAGCATTTTATCAATAATTAGCTGAATGTATGCGTTATGGTCATTTTTATAACCTTCCGGATAAGTATGTGCAGCAAGGAAAGAAGCTTTAACGGGAATTTTAAAAGCCCTTTTAAGACGCTTGATTACCCGGAGCATTTTTAACTCACTATCAACAGTCAGTCCGTAGCCGCTTTTAATTTCAACAGCTCCGGTTCCTAACTTAATCATGTCGTTTAACCTCACAGAGGCGCTTTCAAACAAAGAATCTTCCGATACTTTTTGAAGCTTGCGTGCCGAGTTTAAAATTCCACCTCCCGCTACGGCTATTTCTTCATAACTCTTTCCCTGAATTTTCATTACAAATTCCTCTTCTCGTGAGGCGGCAAACACAATATGAGTGTGTGAATCGCACCATGAAGGGAAAACATAGCCTCCGCTCGCAGAAACGGAGGTTAATGAGGTTGGCAGGTCAGCAGGAATATTATTCATGCTACCAAAACCCGCTATTAATCCATTCTCACATAATATCCAGGCATTGTTTATTGCCGGTAAAGCACCCATGGCGCTTCCCTTTAAAACGAGAATGTTTTTAGGATGAGTGCCAACAAGCAAGCCAATATCTGTTATTAGGAGGGCCGACATGGTTTAGGGGTTTAACTCCAATAGTACAGGACAATGATCGGAATGGACGGCATCTGGAAGAATTGTAACCTTTTTAAGCTTATTTAAAAGGGGTTGGGTTGCCAGGTGATAGTCAATACGCCAGCCAAGGTTTTTAGCTCTTGAATTTGCTCTGAAACTCCACCATGTATAATGGTGCGGGTCTTTATTAAAGTGCCTAAAAGTATCTATAAAGCCATTATTTAAAAACAATTCCATCCATTCGCGTTCTTCAGGTAAGAAGCCAGAAGAATTTGCATTCGATTTGGGGTTATGTATGTCGATGGCGGTATGACAAATGTTATAATCGCCCGAAATAATCAAATTAGGGTATTCCTTGCGTAGCTCGGCAATATATGTGTCGAAGAAACGCATGAATTCGTACTTTTTAACTTGCCTCTCATCTCCACTTGATCCCGATGGCATATAGAGGCTCATTAAAGAGAAGTCGTTAAAATCAGCCCTTAAAATGCGCCCTTCTTTGTCTATCCATTCTTCCCCACAACCGTACTCTACGTGGTTTGGCTTAATCCTGGTTAAGATAGCTACGCCGCTATAGCCTTTTTTCTCGGCAGGAAACCAGTAATGATGATATCCCAGCTGCTCAATCAGGGATAGTATATCAGGAATCTGAGAAGGCAAAGCCTTAACTTCCTGCAAACAAACCATATCAGCATCAGTGGCCTGTAACCATCCAAAAAAGTTTTTGGTTGATGCCGAGCGGATGCCATTAACATTGTAAGATATAATCTTCATAAAATATATTGCTGGATTAATTAATTTGTTTTTCTAACTTTTTAGCTGCACGTCTCTTTAAAACAGAAACTGACATTTTCACATCAGCAATAGGTCGGTCGTTTGAATCTCGTGCGACAGAGGCAATTTTATCAACCATATCTAAGCCTGAGACAACCTCTCCAAAAACAGTGTAGTTCCTGTCTAAATGAGGTGTGCCACCTATGCTTTTATATATTTCTCTCTGCCAAACAGGTATTTTGAAATGAAGGCGGTTCTCTTCTAATGAATCCAGCCCTTCATCGGTAAATTTTTTGCCCTGAACAATGTAAAACTGAGAACCGCTTGATGCCTTTTCCGGATTATTGTCTCTGGCGGCAGCGAGTACCCCTTTTTTATGAAACAGGCTGTCTCTAAATTCTGCCGGAACTGTATAGCCTACCGATCCATCCCCTAATAAGTCTCCTTGTTTTGCTTTTTTTGAATCCGGATCACCTCCCTGAATCATAAAATCCTTAATCACCCTATGAAATAAGGTGCCTTCGTAAACGTGTTTTTTAATAAGAGATATAATGTTATCGCGATGTTTTGGGGTTTCATTATAAAGCATAATAATACATTCACCCATATCGGTTTTTATTTTAATGTATTGGTGTTTTGGCTTTGCTGCAAAGCCAGATAAAAAAGCCAGGCATAGGATTAAGGTAAGAATTTTGTTCATTGGTAATTACTTTGAAGCTAAGGTAAGTTAAAAATGGCTTTATTGAAATGCGACTCAGGTCAATTTTATTGATTATCTTTCTTATCATACATCAATATCCATTAAGGAAGATGGGTGTAATTTTGTAAATTAATAACTCAAAAAATTATGAAGAAGGTATTTTTATTTCTGGTTGCAATTTCAATCAGTGTTGCGTCTTTCGCACAAACAAAATGGACTGTAGATCCAATGCACTCATTTGTGAATTTCTCAGTAAAGCATATGGGAATCTCTTTTGTAGATGGATCATTTAAAAAGTTTGATGGCGCAGTTACTGCGGCTAAAGCAGATTTAACAGATGCAAAAATCAGCTTTTCGGTTGATGTAAATAGCATTTCTACAAGTGTTGAACCTCGCGATAAGCACTTAAAATCTGATGATTTCTTTAATGCTGAAGGGTTTCCGTATATGACCTTCGAAAGTACATCATTCAAAAAACTGAAAGGGAACAACTACGAATTGAACGGAAAACTTACAATCCGTGATGTAACTAAAGATGTTAAATTCAACGTAGTTTATGGTGGAACGGCTAAAGATCAGCAGGGAAATACCAAAGCAGGATTTTCAGCACAGACGACCATTAATCGTTTAGATTACAACATAAAGTACGATCCAAGTGGAATGGGCGTAGCTAAAGATGTTAAGATAGTTTTGAACCTGGAGTTTGTTCAGGCAAAATAATTGATTTACAGGTCGCCTTAATCGGGTGGCCTGTATTAACTTCTAATCATATGAATAACTTATCTCAATTCAAAACGTTCACAAGCGGGCTACCAATTCAGGATAGCCTTATGCCGGTGTTATTTATAGGGCATGGGTCTCCAATGAATGGGATAGAGGATAATGAATTTAGTGGGAAATGGGCTTCAATGGCTCAAGATATACCTGTTCCAACAGCAGTACTGGTAGTTTCTGCGCACTGGTTTACTAAAGGGACTCATATTACAGCCATGGATTTCCCCAGAACTATACATGATTTTGGTGGCTTTCCGCAAGCGCTTTTTGATGTCGATTATCCCGCTCCAGGAAATCCTGAGTTGGCTGCGGAGACTGCCCAACTTATACATGCCACCCCCGTTGGTTTGGATCATGACTGGGGTTTGGACCATGGGGCATGGACAATTGTAAGGCACATGTATCCCGAAGCAAATATTCCTGTTCTTCAATTGAGTATCGATTATACAAAGGATGCGCGGTATCATTATGACCTGTCCAAAGAATTGCAGCTTTTAAGAAAAAAGGGTGTTTTGATTCTGGGAAGTGGAAATATGGTTCATAACCTTAGGATGATGAGCTGGCAAATGATAAATGGCGGTGGTTACGACTGGGCTTTGCAAATGAATGATAAATTCAAAAGCCTGATATTAAACAATGAACATCAGCCACTAATGAACTACCAGTCTCTTGGTAAAGAGGCAATGCTTGCAATACCTACTCCTGAGCATTATTTGCCCTTGATGTATACTCTTGGCCTAAAAAATGAAAATGAAGAGATTTATTTGTTTAACGATAAAGCTGTTGGCGGATCATTAACAATGACTTCCGTTCAAATAGGATAATTACATTAGTTTTTTTAGCCATTTTAATACCCAGTCCTTGCCAGCATAGGGTGGGTAAATAATATTGGTCATGTCTAGCTTAGACTGAAAAACGACTGCTCTTTCATGGCTAAACGACTTAAAGCCAAATACCCCATGGCAACTTCCCATACCACTTCCGTTTACACCTCCAAAAGGAAGTTTCGGGTTCGAAATATGAATCAGTACATCATTAACACAAGTACCCCCTGCACTTGTATTAGCTATAATTTTATTGATGTTTTCCTTGCTTTCACTAAAAATGTACAATGCCAGAGGTTTGCTTTTTTGGTTGATATGGGCAATTGCTTCATCTAAATTTTTATATGGAATAATAGGTAATACAGGGCCAAAAATCTCTTCGTTCATAATAGCTGAATCATCTTGAACCTGTGTAAGTACCGTAGGGCTAATTGTTTTACTGGCTTCATCCATTTCACCCCCCAGGGCTATGCCAGCACCTTTACTTGTTGCATCGTTAATCAGGCTAGATAATCTTTTAAAATGCTTCCCGTTTATGATTTTCGCATAAATGGCAGGGTCAATTGTGCCAGTTCCATTACAGAACATTTTGTTTACAGATTCCTTGTAAAGTCTAATAAACTCTGCTTGAAGGTTTTCAGGGACAAAAAGATAATCGGGTGCGATGCAGGTCTGTCCGGCATTCATCAGTTTCCCCCATGTAATCTTTTCTGCGGCATTTTTAAGGTTTGCAGTAGTGTCAATTACCGTTGGTGATTTTCCTCCTAACTCCAGTGTTACAGAGGTAAGGTTTTTTGCCGCTGCTTCCATAACCACCTTTCCTATAGCAGTGCTTCCAGTAAAGAAAATATGATCAAAGGGAAGTTCCAGTAAAGCTGTAGAGACAGTTGCATCGCCTTCAAAGCAACAAATTTCTTGTTCCTCAAAGCATTCGACAATAATCCGAGCTATAATTGAACTGGTAGCAGGACTAAGTTCTGAAGGCTTTAATATTACGCAGTTTCCTGCGGCAATGGCCGAAATTAAAGGCGCCATCAGTAGTTGAAAAGGATAATTCCAGGGCGAAATGATCAGACACACACCTTTTGGCTCATAATAAAGTCTGTTTTTAGCAAAAAGGTTAGTTATTGTTTTGCCGATATGCCTTGGCCTCATCCATTTTCGCAAATGTTTAATGGCAAAATCGATTTCAGCATAGGTAAATATCAGCTCGGTAACGGCCGCTTCAAATTGACTTTTTCTAAGATCTTGCTGTAAAGCTGCGTACACTTCATTCTCATGGTTTTCTATGGCACGCTTTAATGCTTTTAATTTACTTATTCTTTGTGCAGCACTATTAGTTCTAAGCGTATATTTATGCGCTTGCTGGGCATTGAAAACTGAATTGATGGTTTGAGTCATGTTGGCTTGCCAGGCTGGCCTGAAATTGTTAAAATAGGTTAAATTAATAGTCCTTAATTGCTATTGTATTGAAAATAGATTGATTTAAGGGATATTGCACATGTAAAATAAATATACAAATGAAAAGGGGATTTTTTACTGCATTAATAACTTTATTATTTCTTCAACTGGCAAACGCACAAACCATTAAAACAGGTGTGCTGGTTATTGGCAACGGCAGCAGTGCCGCTGCAGCAAGTATTCAGTCAAGCATTTCGGGTGCAAAAACAGTTGTGTTACTCCCTGGAGAAGGCTTTGAAGCAACGCTCACTTCAGGGAATTTGTCTGCCGGCATAGAGGCAGATCTGTTTAAGAGGCTAAAGACTGAAGATGTAACTAAAGTAAACTCAGTTATAAAATCATGGACAGATACACTTAAAAACTTAACCATAATAAAAAAAGCCAGCTGGATTAAGTTAAAAAGATCTGGAAGCGGGTGGAGTGTTCAGTTAAGTGATGGCAGAACAATCAAGGCTATTGCATTGATAAATGCTGACAGAACGGAAAAAGTAAATGCTGCTATTGCGGTTCAGACAGCCGTTAAGCCATGGCATTTGCTCAGCTATGACAACAACCTTTACAGAACAAGTATCGCCTCAGGAGAGCAAGCTGGAAATACATCTTCAAATCTGCTATTTCTAAGTGATCTGCTTATTCCTGAGCAAGATAATCTGGTGTTATTAAACTCTGGAGATGAAAGTTTTGCTGCTGGCCAGGCTGCGGGGGCAGTAGCGGCTTACGCAGCGTTTTTCAAGACTAAGACATCTGTAGGGCCTTTAAAAGAGATTCAGGGCGAGCTAGTAAAGTACCAATTGTCTCTGATGCCATTTGCCGATATTAAGCAAGCTGATACCAATTGGAAATCTATTCAGTTTTTAGGACTCTCGGGGTTTTTAAAGGCGAACATTACGAAGGGTGTGGCTAATTTTGAACCTGAGCGTACAGTTTCGACTGCAGAAATAAAGGATCCTATTAAAGAGTATTATTATAAAGCGCAAATTTGGTTTGATGAGCATAAAGAGCCCGAAATGACTATTGGCGCAACATTAAATCTTGTTTGCTATGTAGGAGGGAAGTCGCCAAAGAACACTGAAGAGGAGATTAAAAAGAACTGGAAAAAGGTATATAATTTTAAAACAGACTACGATCCAAAGCGCAATATTACCCGCAGAGAATTTGCCGTTCTGGTGAACGAATATTTAAAACCATTTGGGGTTAATACTGATAAAACAGGAAGAGTACAGCGCTAAAATAAAAATAGACAAAAACTAATTTGTGTTTGTAAGATATAGATTTGGTCTATGTGCCTATCAAGATTAAGTATCTACTATATCCTGAATATGGTTGTTTTTGAGTGTAGATAGGCTTACCTTTGCACCATCAAAAAAACAATAAAACACAAAATATAATTATGGCTATAGTAGGAAAAAAATTCCCAAGTGTAAGTATCGATGCGATGTCAGAAATGGGTGACGATTTAAAGATCAATATATTTGAAGAAGCAGTAAGTAAAGGGAAAAAAGTTTTATTATTCTGGTATCCAAAAGATTTTACTTTTGTATGTCCAACAGAATTGCATGCTTTTCAGGCAGCTTTACCTGATTTTGAAAAAAGAAACACTATCGTAATTGGTGCATCATGCGATACAAACGAAGTTCACTTTGCATGGTTAAACACTCCAAAAGATAACGGCGGTATCGAAGGTGTAACTTATCCGATTTTAGCAGATACACACAGACACTTATCAAACATTTTAGGTATTGTTGAGCAAGAGGTTGAATATGATGAAGAAGGAAACGAAATTTTCTCTGGTTCAAACGTTACTTACAGAGCAACTTATTTAGTTGACGAAACAGGTAAAGTTTTCCATGAAAGCGTTAATGATATGCCGGTAGGTAGAAATGTTAAAGAATATTTACGCTTAATTGATGCTTATGCTCATGTTCAAAAACATGGCGAAGTTTGTCCTGCAAACTGGGAAGAAGGCAAAGAAGCAATGAGTGCAAACAGAACTGGCGTTGCTGAATACTTAAGCGCCAACTAATCAATTAATTTAAAATTATGTTTTTAGAATTAACAGAAGATAATCTTCAACAATATGTTGCTGAAAACAAGAAAGTAATGGTTCAGTATGCTGCATCATGGTGCGGTAACTGCAGAATCATGAAGCCGAAGTTTAAGAAACTTGCTGCTGAAAACGAAGATGTTGCTTTCTTAATTGTGGATGCCGAAAAACTTCCGGCTTCACGTAAATTGGCAACTGTAGACAATTTACCAACTTTTGCTGCTTTTGATGGCGGGGCTTTGGTAGATCAGGTTCAAACGAACAAAGCAGAAGTATTAAGCGAATTATTTAATAAAATAAAATAATGAAAATCCCGGTTATAAGACAGCTATTCCAAAATAGTACGCCAGAAAATCTTGAAGCAACCTTAACTGTTTTAGAAGCTTTTTGTGAATTCAGAGGTGTAAGTGAGGAAGAAATTGATGTAGCAGGAGAGATGATCACCAATATCTGCGGAGCGCTTGAAGTTCATGAGAACGTAAAAGCGGGAGCACTTGAAAAAGATGCGTTAAATGCATTTGGTCAAAAAGTAATGGGGTCTATAGATAGATAAGCATTGATTTTGCAACATAATAAAAAGGGGGATCTGAACAAGATCCCCCTTTTTATTACTCAAATTTTTCTTCTTTGCTATTTTCGTCATCTCGACGCCATCTTACGCTAAATTACGGCCTGCATTTACAACGCCGTAAACTGTTCTTATGGCAAGCTTTTCGTAGGCTTGTCTTTCTTCTTCTGTTATCTTGTTTTGTAGCTGTTCTAAGGCGTAATGCTGTATAAGTACCAACGGCAATACAATTTTCTCTCTAACGGCAATAGAACGCTTCTCAACAGGATAATTCTCCATCAGTGTCTCATGGCCCGCCAACTTTAAAAGCATCTCTTTAGATAGCGTAAATTCATCAAAAAGCATTTTCCAGAAAGCACCGTATTCCTTGTCGTTTATAAAGTGGGCCGTTACAGCAAAGTCCGACTTACTCATAGACATCATACAGTTATCTATGATCGTTTTAAAGTAACCTGATTCCTGATAAGTTTTAACTACTTTATCCCAGTTTCCTGCTTTTTCCTGGCTTTTCAATGCCGTACCCATACCATAAAACCCTGGAATGTTCTGTTTAAGCTGACTCCATGAAGTAACGAAACTTATGGCCCTTAAATCTTCCAATTTTAATGAACCCCCTGCATTTCTTTTTACCGGTCTGCTGCTGATTGTGATTTTGGATAATAAGGTAAGTGGCGAGAATTTCTCCAGATAACTTAAAAATAATGGATGTTTACGTAGCGCAACGAATGATTCGTAGCTTTCCTGCGCCATTAAATCCAAAAGGTTTTTATGAACAGGATCTAATAAAATGTTATGTCTTTCCTTAATGCCTGCAGAAATACCTGCATTTATTAACTGTTCAATGTTAAACTCGGCACTGTCAATAGAACCATACTGAGAACTGATTGTCTGCCCCTGAATGGTCAACTGAATATTTTTATTTGCAATTTCTTTACCCATAGAAGCATAGAAACGGTGTGTTTTACCCCCGCCTCTTGATGGTGGGCCGCCACGACCGTCAAAAAATGCAAGTTGAATATTATGTTTGTTAGCAGTTTCTGTTAAGGCAACTTTAGCATTAAAAATAGACCAGTTAGCCATTAAGTAACCGCCATCTTTTGTACTGTCAGAGAAACCAAGCATGATGTCTTGTTTGTTGCCTCTTTTCTCTAAATGTTTCTTGTAAAAAGGATGCGAATAAAGAGTTTCCATAATCGCCCCGGCATCGGCAAGGTCATTTACTGTTTCAAATAAAGGAACAAAATCTATAGAAAGATCGTCCTCTTGCCACCCATTCCATAAAAACAGCTCTATTAACTGCAAAATATCGCTGGCTTGCTGGCAGTTACTGATAATGAACCTGTGGCAGGCAAGTTCTCCATTGCTTTGCTGTATTTGTTTAACTTCAGTAATGGTTTGAAGTGTGTCCTGAACTAATGAATCAGCCTTTTCGTTATGTGATACTCTTGCGCTTTTAAAAGTAAGGATCTTAATTTTTTCTTCTTCCGATAAGCTGTCATAGTTCTCCGGGAACAGAGAATTGATCGGTTTGCTTTGACGGCAATAGGCATGTACATCCCTTAAAACCCTGCTGTCTTGTCTGATATCAAGCGAAGCAAAATGGCTTCCATAAAGCTCAACTTTACGGATCAGGTCAGAAACAATATCAGCGAACAGGCCATCATGGCTTTCAATTAGTGTATTTTTAATTTTATTCAGGTGTTCGATCAGAAATTCCGAAATGTTTTCCATTTCGATATTGGGATCAAATGCATTTTTATATAACACATCCTGAACTATCGAGATAGGCTCATCAACACCCCTAAAGGTGATGCGTCTTTTCAGATTTCTAAAATCTCGGTAATAGCATCTGAATAGGATCTGACGGAGCATTTTTGATACCTGAACGGTAGATTCTGTATGTACATTCGGGTTTCCGTCTCTATCGCCACCTGGCCAAAAACCAAGTTCTATAATCTTTTTAGACTCCAAGCTATAATCATTCAGGCTTTTGTCTATTTCTGATTGAATATTGGCTGCAGCAAAATAAAACACATTTTCAAGGTACCAGGCTAAACTAAGGGCCTCATCAACCGGAGTTGGCGATTTCTTATTGAAAAACGGTGTTTTGCCTAATTGCTGAAGCAAAAGGTGGATGCTGGTAATATCGTTAATTTTAATGGCTGCGGTAAGGTCTGTGATGATTGACAGTACACTGCCCGGATAAAATTGAGTAGGGTGTGCTGTTAATACCAACCTTAAAGAAAATTCTTCAATCAGCTTTTCAATTTTCTGGTTTAAAGAACTGTCATCAATTCCTTTTTTCAGGTAAGAAAGTAAAGCGTTATGCTCATCAGAAGCATTAAGTTTGTTAAAAGATGCATCTTCAACAGCATCAAATAACACCACCTGGCGCTCAATATACTGGATAAATCTGAACAGAAGATCAATCACGTCCTTAGCCCCGTTATTTTGTGTATACTTCTTAAAAAAAGCATTGATAATTTCTGCCGGAGTTTCATGGTTATTTACACCATCTTCACAGTATTTAATAAACAGTGGCAACAATGTGCCGGTGTCTTTAATCTTGTAAAAAGGAAGGGTAAGGAAAAGGCTGTTATAGAGTTCAAATCTGGATACTACTTCATTGTTAAATACTGATTCTCTCTGTCCTTTTGCGCGTTGTTTCTGCATCATATTTAAAGGGTATTTTTTCGCGCTTAAGCTACCAAAAATGATTCAAAAAAAAGACCCCTTAGTGCTATTAATTTAATTTTGATTTTTTTACAAAAAAAACTAACTTAGTACCATAGAGGTTAAACAAATCCTTTTAAACTTATGTGCTGATTTGAGTGCGGAAACGCCATAAATCAAGCAATTTAATTGTTAATTTTTTGGGGTAAAACAGCCGTTAAGAAAATCTTAACGGCTGTTTTGTTTAATGCAAATCAGCTGGAACTTCAACATTCTTTTTGAACTTTTGAAGGTATAGCAGCGGAATTGAACACAAAAGTATCAGTCCGGCCACCCAATATGCATCACTGTAAGTGAGTAGTAATGACTGTTTGGTAACCGTTCCTTCTATGGCTTTTACAGCCAGCGATTTTGCGTCCAGATAGTTATATCCCTTGGCCATAAAATTCTTTATAAAGCCATTAAAACGATCGGTAAATGCAGGGTTATATTCATTAATATTTACAAGTAAATTACTGCGGTGAAAACCTTGGCGAACATGGATCAAAGTTGTCAATGCAGCAATACCAAATGAGCCGCCAAGTTGTCTCATCATATTGTTCAAACCAGAACCTTGTCCAATCTCAGCACCTTTTAAATCCTGTATGGCCAGCGTAGTTAAGGGAACAAATAATAGAGCCATACCCACACCCCTTATCATCAAAGGAAGAAAGAAGTCGTTGGTGCCCGATTGTAATGTTGATTTACTCAGCATAGAGCAAAAAACAAAGAACAGGAACATACCTATGGTAGCCATAAACTGCGCAGGAATACCTTTTTTAAGAAATATCCCGATAAATGGCATCATCACAATGGTACACAACCCGCCAGGGAACAAAAGCTCGCCCGTTTGCAGAGGTGAAAAGCCCAGTAAGTTCTGACAAAACACAGGGAACACGAAAACAGAACCATAAAGGCCAAAACCCAAAATAAACGAAGTAAACATACCCACCGAGAAACTTCTGTGGCGCATAATTTTAAAGTTTACAATAGGATGGTCGGTACTTAATTCCCTCCAAATGAATAGCAGGAGCCCTAGTACAGAGGTAACTGCAAGCGCTGTTATGTACGGTGTGGCAAACCAGTCTTCACTTTCGCCTTTTTCAAGTACAGTCTGTAAACTTCCAACGGCAACTGCAAGCAAAGCAATTCCCCACCAGTCAACAGGCATTCCTTTTCCATCTTTTGGCGTCTCTCGTACAAACATATAGGTACAATAAGCCGCCAGTATACCAACGGGAATGTTTACATAAAAAATTAAGGGCCATGAACTAATCTCCAGCAGATATCCACCAATTGTTGGGCCTACAGTAGGTCCAACAACGGCTCCCAATCCAAACAAAGCAGTTGCAATACCAACATCTTCCCGTGGCCAGGTCTCAATTAATATAGCCTGAGCAGTCGAAATTAAGCCCCCTCCGGCTAGCCCCTGTAATATACGGAACAGGATAAGCTCTTCAAGGTTAGTTGCATTTCCGCAAAGAAAGGATGCTACGGTAAAAAGGATAATAGAGAAAAGGAAATAGTTTTTACGGCCAAAACGACTACCCAGCCAACCCGACATAGGCAGTACAATTACGTTAGCTACGGCATAGCCGGTTGATAACCAGGCAACATCCTCCAGGGTAGCGCCAAGGTTACCTTGTATTTGAGGAATAGCAACGTTTACAATAGTGGTATCAATCAGCTCCAAAAGCGAAGCAGTGATCACTGTAAAGGTTATTATCCACTTTTTTAAACCTTTCTCGGCCATTTTTAGTCTTTTATAGAAACAGAAACCTTAACACTCATGCCCGGGCGTAGTTTAGCCAGGACCTCTTTTGGTGCTTTAGTGATTTTTATTTTTACCGGCACACGTTGTACAACTTTTACAAAGTTACCGGTAGCATTGTCAGGAGGTAATAGAGATCCTTTTGCGCCCGTAATAGGAGCAAAGTTGTACACTTCGCCCTCAACTTCTGCATCAGGGTAAGCATCAACATCAACCTTAACCTTTAATCCCGGGTTGATGTCTTCAAGCTGGGTTTCTTTAAAGTTGGCAGTAACGTAAATACTATTCTCGTTAACAACAGAAAACAGAGATTGTCCGGCTTGTACCAACTGGCCTTTTTGAACATTCTTTTTAGAGACAATTCCTGTTGCAGGAGCTTTAATGTCTGTATAGGATAGCTGTAATTTAGCAAAATCCACTTCCGATTGATGCTGAGTAACACCTGTATTGCTTACTACTAATTGCGATTGAGTAGTGCCAACCTGCTTAACTGCGGCGTTATATTGATCCTGCGCAGCAGTAAAAGCAACCTGTGCCGATTCTTTTTCAGCTTTAGCCTGATCAAATTGCTGTTGGGTAATAGAGCCATCCTTTATCAGGTTTGCATAGCGGTTAAAATCTTTCTGCGCTAATGCCAATTTAACTTTTGCAGCTTCAATATTGGCCTTAGCTGTACTTGTATTGGCAGCAGTGGCAGCAATTTGTGATTCGGAAACACCTACACCTGCACTGGCTCCTTTTTGTCCGGCCATGGCCTGCTCCAGTTTTACTTTATAGTCGCTGTCGTCAAGCTTTACCAGAACATCGCCTTCTTTTACAAGTGTGTTTTCCTCAAATTTAATTTCCTTTACATAACCGCCCACACGTGCAACTACCGGACTAATGTCTCCGTCAATTTGAGCATCATCCGTATCAACGTGTTTGCTGTAATATATATATTCTTTGACGCCAAATATGGCGCCAATTAAAATTAATACCCCTAATATAATTGGTATAACTTTGTTTTTCTTTTTCTTTTCAGTTGTCATTGCTGTAATTTGTTATGGTAGTTATTGGGCGATTTTTCCTGTTGATTTTAATAGCGTGTAATAGGCAAGGCCGGCATCCGCTTTAGCTAATTCCAAGTTAATTTTAGATTGGTATAGCAACGTTTCGGCATCTATACGATCAATTGCAGATGCTACGTTATTTTTGTATTTAGAAGCAAGTAAGTTGTCGTTTTCAGTAGCCTGGGTAATTGAAGTTTCAAGCACTTTAATTTTACCTAAAGCCAGCTGGTAATCCTGGTAATTTTTGTTGATCTCTGTTTTAACCTGATCAGATAAAATATCCTTTTGGATACTTACATTTTTCTGCTGGATCCTGGCTTCGGTTACTTTATTTTTATTGGTCCACAAGCTTCCTATATTCCATGAAATATTTGCTCCCAGTGTCATTGGCATAATGTACTGGTTAGTAGGAGGGATAAATTTGCCGCTTGGATTAATATAGTACAGGTTTGCACCAACACCAACAGTTGGTAGGGTATTAGCCTGAATGGATTTAATATTAATATCGGCAACTTTATTTTGCAAGTCAACCTGTTTTAGTTCCTGGCGATTCGATAATGCTAAATCCAGGTACGACGTTAATGGTGAAACAGGTTTTATAGCATTGTCTGGCTCCGAAATTTCTATGTCAGTACTTTCATCCAGGCCCAGTAAAATATCGAGGTTGTAGTTAATAACCTTTCTGTTGTTCTCAATTTCCATTTCGGTTAGCGAAACGTTGGCTTGCTGCAGCTGGAATCTTAAAACATCGTTTTTGGTTACTATTCCCTGCTCAAAAAAGCGCTGCGATTGTTTTAACTGACCGGCAATAGATTCCAGGTTTTGTTCAACAACCTTTTTGCTTTGCAGAACTTTAAACAACGAATAGTAGGTGTTTATTACAGCATAGCTAACCTCTTCTTTGTTTTTATCCGCATCAAGGCGTGCTACGTCGGTAAGTAATTTTGTCGATGCTTCAGCATACTTCAATTTACCTCCTCCATACACCAGCTGTTCTACAGCAGCAGTACCTATAAAGGCATCAGCTCTGTTGGGTAAATGAATAGGATCAGAACCGCCAATTGTTAATTTATTGGTCGGGATTTCGGCATGGTTGTATAAAAATGAAGCGTTGGCTGTAGGTAGCGCATTGTCTTTAACAGAAGCAAGTTTCGAAACCGCTTCATCAATTTTACTTTGCGAAAGCCTTAAGTTTTTGCTGTTGCTTATACCTAAATCAATTGCTTCCTGCAGACTCAGCTTTTTTATGTTTTGGGCATACAGCATTCCGGGAAGCAGAAATGCCACAAAGCTTAATTTAATTGTGTTTTGTATCATTGTTGGGGTGTTAGGTAAATGGTGATGAGCTCTTTTAAATGAATAATTAAGCGATCTGAAATGATTTTACGATCGTCTTTGTTATTGATATCGAGCGTTGTTCCTGAGGTTATTTTAGAAGGAGAGATAGCAACGTAGCTTATGGTGCCCATTACAGTTGCAATCAGCATTTTTACATCTACTGGTCTAAAGCTTCCATCTTCAATTCCATCTTCAATTATGTGCTGTATAACCAAAAGGTTTTCGGCCATTGCATTTTTTATGGTGATGAACATTTCAGGCCTTTGAGATAACGACAACTCTCTGTGCATCATTTTATGAAAGGTATGATTACATAGTATGCGGTTTGCATACCCGTCAACAACCTTTAGCAGTTTTTCCATTCCGGTTAAACGGTCTTTGCTAATGCTATTCAGTTCCTCTTTGAATCCTTGTATCCGGTTATTCATCATTTCAACGAACACGCCTTCTTTCGACCCAAAATAGTAGTTAATCATAGCCATATTTGCGCCAGCCTCTTTCGCAATCTGACGGGTTGAGGCTCCTTCATATCCCAATTCAGCAAACAGCTTTGACGCTGCCTCCAGAATGCTCGATCTCTTATCTGCTTTTTCCATGTAATCAAATTGTGAGGCAAAATTAATCAATCGATTGATTAATTTATATCTAATTTAATTGACCAGATGTTTGTTGACTTTGTGTTGACAAAAGTCAGTGTGTGCCTTCGGTGGTGTCCTTTGCCCGGCCGTCATCCTGGCCTGCGGTTCCATCATCTCGACGCGAGGAGAGATCTCTTGGTTATGCCGGTTCAAGAGATCTCTCCTCGCGTCGAAATGACGAAAACCCTAACATAAAAAAGCCTGCTCAAACATGAGCAGGCTTCCTAAACCAATGATCTTATTGTAACCTTAACTGTTATTTTGCTGATCGAGCCATTTTTTCTCAACCATGTAAGAAATAATTAGCCCAAGCCCCCCAAAAATGAATATCGACCCAAAATATACCGCTACCGCCTTTTCATCATCCATGCCCCACTGCAACACGCAAATCAGCGCAGTTAGTATCCCTAATCCCAAACCCACCATAAGCAATCCAAATTTTAAGCTCAGGAAGGGGGTAGGTGCGCTTTGTCTTGTTCTGGCAATCCCCGGATCTATCCCGCGTTCAATCATCGCCATTTTTTCTTTGTTAGACATGTATCTTATGCCAAAAACCATTGCTGTTGCACAAACAAAGAGAGATATAAATACTAATTCCGGTCCCATGTTATTCTGTTTTATGTTTTAAATATTTTATTGTTTTGAATCTGTGTTCTGTGTGCTATGACTACATCAAAATAAATCAGGTTACACAGATTTTAAAAAAATGTTTGTTGCTGTTCTTTTATCTTTATATAAATTTTGAAATACGTTGGATGAGCTTATAAAAAGAATAAACAGCATTTATCCGCTAAAGCCCAATAGCCTTAAGCTTTTGCTCAATGAAATGCATAAAATAGAGTTGCCCAAAAACAAGGTTTTGGTAGATGCCGGACAAATTGGTCGCTCAGTTTACTTTATACAGAAAGGCATTGCGCGGGCCTATTGCGAAGGAAAAGACAATCAGATCACTTTTTGGTTTGGTTTGGAGGGCGATTTTGTATTTTCCTATAACAGCTATATAAATGGACAAGCCGGTTACGAGAGTATAGAGTTATTAGAAAACAGTGTGCTCTACGAAATTAAAGACGAAGCCTTGCAGCGCTTATTTCTTGAGCATACAGACCTGGCAAACTGGGGCCGGAAACTAGCTGAACTTGAGCTGATTAAGCTTGAGGAGCGCTATATTTCAAGATTGTTTAAATCGGCTTCCGAATGCTATGCTGAGCTGCTTAAAAACTCGCCTGACTTAATTAAAAGAATTCAGTTGGGGTATATAGCATCTTACCTTGGTGTTACCCAGGTAACGCTTAGTCGGATACGTGCAGAAATAAAGTAACAGATTCATTTTTTTAACATTTGTAAAAAAATGCCCTGTTAATTCGCCCTAATTTTGCAGAAAAAAAATTATGAGCTGGATTATTTTAATTATTGCCGGATTGTTTGAGGTGGGGTTTACCACTTGTTTAAAGCTATCAAACAACTTTACCAACTTTAAATGGAGTGCTGCCTTTGCAGTGTGTATTTCTTTAAGTTTTTACTTCTTAAATAAAGCAACTCAAACTTTACCAATGGGAACTGCGTATGCTGTTTGGACCGGTATAGGTGCCGTAGGAACAGTAATAGTTGGCATAGTATACTTTCAGGAGCCGGCCAATTTCTGGCGCATCTTCTTTATCGCAACCCTGATAGGGTCTATTCTCGGCTTAAAATTCTTTGCCGGAAGTCATTAATTTTAAACAATTGTTGTAACCTGCAGGCATGACCGCGCGTCATAGCCTGTATATGCAGCAACAGCAAACAGATCAAGAGCTAATTGCACAAGTACTTATGGGTAATACCTCCGCGTATTCGGAATTGGTAAAACGCCATCAGCGCTTTGTGTTTACCCTTGCTGTGCGCTTTGCTAAAAACCGTGAAGACGCAGAAGAAATAGCTCAGGACTGTTTTATAAAAGCATATAAAGCTTTAGGGACTTTTAATCAAACCGCTAAATTTTCGACCTGGCTGTATACCATTACCTATACTACCGCCATGTCTTTTTTGCGCAAAAAACGGATAGAAACACAGTCAATAAATGGCAGCGAAAATGAGCTGGAACTGGAAGGACATCAATCAGATCTAAGTAATAACCTGGCCGAAAGAAAATCTACAAATAAATACCTTGATGAAGCAATCACTACGCTATCAAACGATGATATTGCAATAGTTACCATGTTTTATAAAGGTGAACAGAGTTTAGAAGAAATATCGCAGGCATTAAATATGCCGGCAAATACAGTAAAAATAAGGCTGCATAGGGCCAGAGCCAAGCTGAAAGAAAGATTGGAGTTTTTACTAAAAGACGAGGTAAAGGAATTGTTATGGAACTAAAAGACGAAGAATTAACCGAATTACTGAAAGGCATGGAGCTCGAAGAGCCATCAATGTCTTTTACACGTAATGTAATGGAGCAGGTAAAGCTCGAAAAACTTCCCGTATCACTAAAAACAAGGGTCGATAATCGAATTATTTACGGAATTGCAGCAATTTTTGGGGTATTTATTGCAGGGGTTATTATATATGCAATTGCCAATACTACAGCTTCTTACAAATTACCGGAGCTTAAGGTAGACTTTAGCGAGGCTGTAGGCAAAACATTAACCCCGGGGTTTTTAATTGCTTTTCTGTTTGTTGATGTAATTATAGCTTTGGTATACTTTGACAGTATCCTTAGACGGAAAAGAGCTAAAAGCCTATAAAAAGGCTATTTTATCTCAATAGGGAGCTCAATATATGTCTTATCCCATGCAATGATCAGGTTAGCACCTTTGTCTTGCTGGCTAAAAGTAATGCATAACGATTCAACTGTATTCGTTAATGCCTTTACAGGAACATCAACTCTTATCACATCTTTTTCCTCATTATAGGTAAAAGCACCCCATTTGTCCGTCTGCTTATTGATAATTATTGTCCAGATTTCCTTATTAGGAATAGCAAATAAGCTATAAGAACCCGCTTTTATTCTTTTGCCTCCAACAATAACCGGCCTATAAAATTTTATTTCTGTTGATTCATTTGCGCCAACACGCCATACTTTGCCAAATTGCTCAAGTATGCCAAAAATTTCGCGGCCTTTTTTAGAAGGGCGCGAATAAACAACCTTAATCAGAGGCGAAGAATCGTCTTTAGCCTTAGCAACATTTACAGGGAAATATGCAATATCAGCAGGGCTGGAATCAACAGCCGGGAATTTTATATCCTGAGCCATCGTTTTGCCAGCAAATAAAGCAAACAGGGCCAAAAACAATATTTTCTTCATAGGGATGAGGTGTGATTAAGAAAACCCCGGGTTAGTATTCGCGTCCTTTTACGATTCCATTTAAGAAAATGGCGCCAAAAATAAAGCCGATAATACCACCAAGAATTGCAAATCCAAAGCTTCCGGTAATAATAACAGCAGTTAAAATTCCAAAAAACATACCTAAAATGTAATAAACCCAGTCAAAACTGTTGTTGTTTTCTTGTTCAGTCATTGTTAAAATACTTAAGTCGCAAAGGTAAGTGTTAAGTTGCACATTAGAAAGTGCAATATTGTGTTTTTATCTGTGTTTTTGTTGGGCAGAGTTGTAACAGAATCGGGTCAGGGTCGTAATTTACCTGATAAAAGGTACCTTTTGCCCAACAAAACCTCAACCTGCTACGAGCCTGTTACAAGTCTGATAGAGGCAAAGGTGCAGTTTGTTCATTATAAATTCGAAACCATATTTGTCTTGCCGTTTTTGTAATATTGTTAAATGGACAATGATTTGCATTACAGATTCATTAAACCCGAAAAACCACTTTCGGAGTTTGTGGATAGCTTTTGGTTTTTGCATAATCAATCTGATAGTAGTAAAGAAACAATAGGACTGCCCGATGGGCGTGTTGATCTATTTCTTTTTAAATCATCTGAAGAACCATTTCGTATTGTCCTTATAGGCCTGGGCACACACCCGCATGAACAGGCCATAATACCGGCTAATAGCCTTATGTTTTCCATTAGTTTTAAATTGCTTGCAATAGAATATGTTTTTGGTGATGTAATTTCGGATATCATAAATAGCGGAAAATTTTTGCCTGATCATTTTTGGGATTTTGCCGAAGATGATTTGCAGGATTTTGATCTTTTTGTACAAAAAGCTACACTAAAAATTCAATCGCTTTTACCTGATGAAATAGACGAACGCAAACACAAATTATTTGAATTGATTTATGCCACAAAAGGAGCAATTACGGTAAAAGAACTTTCAGAAAAAGTGTTTTGGAGCAGCAGGCAAATTAACCGCTATTTTAATCAGCAATTTGGCATTTCGCTTAAAGCATATTGCACCGTTTTAAGGTTTAGGGCTTCGTTGGAACACATTGCACAGGGAAAGCTATTCCCCGAAGAAAATTTTTCTGACCAAAATCATTTCATCAAACAAGTAAAGAAGTTTTCGGGTGTGGCACCTAAAGAATTGTTTAAAAACAAAAACGACCGATTTATACTATTATCATCCCTGATCAAGAAATAATTTTGCATTGTAAAACAAATTTCAAAATTATGTTGATAGGAAATAAAGCAATTGCTGTGGTGGGTGGTGGAATGGGAGGCTTAACTTTAGCCCGCTTATTACAAATGGAAAATGCCAATGTAAAAGTTTATGAAAGGGATGCCAATCGTGATGTTCGCGTTCAAGGTTCTACTTTAGATTTACACGAGGGAACCGGTTTGGAAGCGATTAAACGCGCAGGTTTACTTGACGAATTTTATGCACACCACCGCCCAATAGCAAGTAAGATGAGAATTGTTGATGAAACCCTCAAAATAAAGTTTGATGACCACGGCAATGAAAAAACAATTGCAGAGAACCGTCCGGAAATTGATCGAGCGCCTTTGCGCGATATTTTACTGAACTCACTAAAAGCTGATACAGTTGTATGGGACAGTCATTTTGTTTCGATGGAGAAACAAGGTGGTGGCTGGCTGTTACATTTCAAAAATGGGACAAGTGCTTATGCTGATTTGGTTGTTGCTGCGGATGGAGCAAACTCAAAAGTGAGGCCATATTTAAGTACTGAAAATCCGGTTTATTCTGGAGTTACGTTGATTGAGGGAAACATCTATAATGCAGAAAGAAATACACCGAAGCTTTTCGAGCTTACAAAAGGTGGAAAAGTTATGGCCTTTGGTAATGAGCAATTTATAGGGTATGGCACGAAAGGCGATGGCTCAATTATGTTTGTGGCAAGCTCTAAGGTGCCCGAAAATTCGGTTAAAGAACGCGGGATTGATTTTAAAAATAAAGAGCAGGTTTTTGAATGGTTTAAACAGGAATATGCGGGTTGGAGTGATGAATGGCATGAATTTTTTACGAACGATGAGGTACATTTTATTCCACGGCCCCAATATTACTTTCCATTGAACCAGAGCTGGGATACGCAGGAAAACCTTACTATGATTGGCGATGCGGCACATTGTATGCCTCCTTTTGCAGGTGAGGGCGCAAATGTGGCAATGCAGGATGCGTTTGAATTGGCAGGTTGCTTAACGGGTAACAAATTTACAGATATCAAAACTGCGATCTCACATTTTGAAAAAGAAATGGTTAGAAGAGGTGCAGAAGCTACCAGGGATACCCTGGAGAACACAGAAAGGATGCATTCAGAAACAGCATTGGAACAAATGCTGTTATTTTTTAGTATCTAACTGATACTGATTTCCTCTATACGCTCAATAATGTATATTGCAGTGCCATGCAGCCGCTACTTAGCGTTTGTGAAGAGGTTAGCTTTAAACCCAGATTTTCCGGTAAGTGCATTTCAGTAAACAAGCGACGTCCTTGCCCCACGATCACTGGATGAACAACCATATGGAATTCATCTACCAAACCTAATTCGATCAATCTGGCAGGTAACTCTACGCCGCCGGTTGAGATCGCTTTACCAGGTTGCTGTTTTAGTTTGAGGATTTCTTCTTTCAGGTTATCGCGAATGATAATTGTTTGTTTGTCATTTACGCTGTCGGTGGTTTGCGAAACCATAACACGCTTAAGACTTGCAAAGACCTTAGCAAAGGCATTCCCTGCCTCGTTCATAGATTGTGTTTGGGCCACCTCAGGCCAGAAAGGAGCCATAAGTTCATAGGTTTTGCGACCATAAATGACCATGTCGGTGCCTTCCATTAGCTCCCTGAAATAATCGTGAACATCATCTGCTCCACCGAATTTGGTATGGTCACAGCAGCCATCCAGGCTAATGTTAATGCCATAAATAAGCTTTCTCATTACTGCCCGGGTTTATTGATAATTGCGACGGTGAGCCGGCTTACACAATTCATTTTGCCCTTATCGCTATAAATTTTGATTTCCCATACATGGGTTTTTGCTCCAATATGAAGGGCTTTGCAAATGCCGGTTACCAGCCCGCTTTTTACAGGGCGCAAATGGTTTGCATTTATCTCTAACCCAACTGCTACATACTTTTCAGGGTCTATACACATGTAAGATGCTACACTGCCAAGGGTTTCGGCTAGTACTACTGAAGCGCCGCCATGTAAAATTCCTGCAGGCTGATGCGTTCGTTCATCAACCGGCATGGTTGCGGTTAAATAATCTTCGCCAACTTCGGCGAACTGGATGTCTAAAAAACCACCCATATGGTTTTTGGGCTGGTTATTTAGCTTTGCGGGTGAAAATTCAGTAAACCAGATCATAAGTATCTTTCTTTAATAACACTGATATGATGTATAATATGGCCTGCCATAACAAACAATAATGCCCTTACGGTAATTTGTCTTTCAGAGGCAGTTCCGCTTCGGTTAAGTTCCTTTTCTGTAAGCGAATTTATTAAATAAAGGTTGGATTTGCGCAAAAGAGCAAATTCTTCTGAAAGGCTAAGTAAACTCCTGTCTGAAAAGTGGGCATTTGCAACATAGTCATCCTCTTCAAAACCAGGAAGCGCATGCTGCTCTCCGCGGGCAAAACACATTAGCCTGTAAATAAATACCCGTTCTGCATCAATAATATGTCCAATAACTTCTTTAATGGTCCATTTTCCGGGAGCATAGGCATAATCGGCCTTTTCTACTAAGGAGTTAATAAAATCCGGAAATTCTGAGGCCTGTTTTTCTAATTGTTCCAATACATCATCGCCAACAAGCTTAATGTATGTTTCGCCCCAGGCGGGATACTCATGTGTTTGTGGTCGGTTCATAAGTTATACTGCTTTTTAAAACGATACGAAATGTGGTGCCTTTGCCAAGTTCAGATTCTTTAACAAAGATCTGTCCGCTATGATAATTCTCAATAATACGTTTGGTAAGTGACAAGCCTAATCCCCATCCCCGTTTTCGGGTGGTATAGCCGGGCTGGAAAACGGCATCAAATTTAGACCTGGCAATACCTTTTCCAGTATCGGTTACATCAATAAAGACTTCTTCTTTGGCCAGGTTTTCTATGATGTTTATAGCAATGGTGCCCTCGTTTTCAATAGCGTTGGCGGCATTTTTAAGCAGATTTTCAATTACCCAGTCAAACAATGGAACATTTAATAAGGCGCGTACCTGCTCATCTCCGCCAATTGTAAAGATGATTTTGTCTGATGTGCGCAATTTAAAGTACTCTACAAAATTATAGATAACAGTGTATACCACATGGTCTTCTACTATTGGTTTGGAACCAATTTTTGAAAAACGATCGGTAATTACCTCGAGGCGCTTAATGTCGTTTTCCATTTCGGCAATGAGCGGATCCTCTTCGGCATCAAATCTTGATTTTATAAGCTCAACCCAGGCCATGAGAGAGGATATTGGGGTACCCAACTGGTGTGCTGTTTCTTTTGCCATACCTACCCATACTTGGTCTTGTTCGGCCTTACGGGCAGAGCTGAAAGCAACATAAGCCGTAAGAAGGAATAGGGCTATTACTCCTAATTGTATGTAAGGGAAATAGCGAAGCTGTGTTAAGGTTGGAGAATCTTTATAGAAAATCCACCACCGTGTACCATCTAGCCCGGTAATTGGGGTTGGAGGATGCTGCTTTTTCATAGTCCGTAATTCGCGGGCAAAATAGTCGGGGTCGTAGGTTATACCTTTCTTTTTTTCGAGATCGTAATTTGTTTTGGTTGAATCCAGACCCTGAAAACTAAGGATTTCCATTTTTGTAGAATCCGTCATGATAACAGGAAGCTTGGTGTTGGTTCTTATAAGCTCTATTAAGCTGGTATAGCGGTCGTCATCGTACATCACTAGCGACTGTTCGGTTACTTTTACATAAAGTTGAAGCTGTAATTGCTCTTCGCGCTCCATTTTTTTAACAAAGAAGTCACTGTAAAATACTGATGCTGCTCCAATAATAATGGCAAAGAACAGCAAAAAGAACTTCCATCGTCGTTTTTTCTCGTAAGGATTCATAGAATATGAAAAAGGCAAATTACAAAAATATATCTTTGCAGTGTTATTATGGAAAAGAAAGTAAGAGTAAGATTTGCCCCTAGTCCGACAGGAGGGCTGCATTTAGGTGGTGTACGTACCGCTTTGTTTAATTATCT
>Ga0157371_10001032_pt1 | contig 30546 bp, 29 predicted proteins | sample C45metaG_FD_113462 | JGI IMG/M metagenome (GOLD analysis project Ga0157371, IMG submission 113462) | Corn rhizosphere microbial communities from Kellogg Biological Station, Michigan, USA - C4-5 metaG | ecosystem: Host-associated > Plants > Roots > Rhizosphere > Soil | place: USA: Michigan... | reverse complement strand
TTACGAAAGGCATGAGGAATCTCCAAGTGACCTTCCCTTCGGAATGAATGGGTCGGCGTTGGAGCTCAATGTAGGGAGTTAGCTGGAGGGGATAAAGGTGGGGGCGGGAACATCATTAGTTACGTGGTGTAATGGGTGCATCGGCACTGGAACAAAAAAGGTTTGCATCAAAAATGATGAGTCGCTAACCTCCATTTATCGTAAATTTTAGATATCAGCCGAAAAGGTGGATGCTCATGGCAATTCAATTCTTTGACAGCCCGTTCCATGTCACGCATGACGAGGAGGTCGCCAGCAAAATGGCTCTGAAAATGGAGCTGTCGATCTTCATCACTGACTGCATCAAAAAACTGGGTCTCAAACAGAGTGAGGCCGCAGCCAGGTTGAACGTCACCCAGTCACGCGTTTCAGAGCTCACCACTGGCAAGATCGAGAAATTCACGATCGATGCAATGATGGACATGCTGGATAAACTCGGCTTTCGCACCACGTTTACCTTGCCATCCAACGATGCCGACGCGTTACCTCAGATCGTCATTTCACAAGTTCACACCTGCTAGACATTACATCCCATTTTCCGAAGTTCTCTTTTGAGCTCCTTCAACCGATCTTCTGCAACAGCCATTGCGTGACGATCAGTTCGATTCGTCGTTTTCACGAACGAATGAAGGACGAAAATGGTGTCCGCATACTTCGCGATGTAGATGCATCGGAATGCCGGGCTACCATTGATGATCAACTCAATCGCACCCGCCCCGATTGAACTCAGCTGCTTTATTGCCAGCTCTGGATCCCCGCCGTACTGCACGCGCATCAGGTCTTTCCCGAACTCATCCTGAACCCAGCTCGGCAAGTCCCTGTACTCACGAGTCGCAGCTTCACTTACAAAAGCAAATCTCTTCAAATGATGGATTACTACCTGAAACAGTCGATGCCTTCTCAACGTCCAGTAGACGATTGAAGGGATGCTGTTTAGTAGTTATCGCAGGCCTCTTTTTCCGTAGGACTCAGCCCCTTTTGATGTAGTCCGTTTTGCTACGTGTCGCATTTTTTCAGTTTCTGCGACACGTTATGAGGACGTGTCGTTGGCAACGACATGTGCGAGTCAAAACGCTCCGGCATTGACAGCCTAGCCTCAGCGAAAGGAAGGTCTCCGCTCTCATTCATTTCGCGTACAGATTCCAGCAAATCTTTTTGAAACTGAGCCAATTCAATGTCCATTCCTGATGCCTGTTGCAGCAGGTCGAGTAGGCCTCAGCAAGCCTTTTCCAAATTATGAAAATTATGGCTGGGCAATAATTATTGCCCAGCCATAAAAATCACTAAAACCTTCAGCCCACGCCACCACCTAGCCACGATTGCGCATCCGCCGCCCTCAAGCTACCTTCAGACCGTCGCTGCCAATTCAGCGACCGGGCCTGATAACCCGAGTAAGATACAGGCGCACAAGCGCCCATAATCACGATTGTTGGCGTTTTTTTGTGCCTGCATTTCCGTGTAATGGCGGCTGTGCGTGGGAGACCTTCGGGTCTGCCGGGTTCCTGTATCTCCGGTTTATCAGCCCGCGCATAGCTGCCACCCATTCGCCTGATAACGAACGTGGTAGCTCTAACTTGATTCAGGAGTTTTTGCTGATGCCCGCTATCGTTCCGTTCAAAACTTGCTCTACGTCTCCCCCGCTCCACGCCCACCACCGCCCAAAAACCGGAGGTGCCCAATGACCAACCCCAAAGACCTCAAAACCATCGGCCTCACTCCCTTCTCCTACCACGCCAACGAACCGCTCTTCCGCATCAACGCCGGTGTTCCGGTGATCGAAGCCCTCTCCCACGCCTCCGATTTGCTCCACGTCGCCAAACTGCTCGCCTCAGACGCGGCCATGGTTCGCGACACCGATCGCCACGCCTGGGCATCGCATTATTTGCAGGATATGAGCAAGGCGATCATCGATGATGTGGTGAAGGTGCTCGATGCACCGTGTAACAACCAGGCCACTAACGCCGTAACCTGATCTAAATCGCACGCATAAAAAAGCTCCGAATCAATCGGGGCTTTTTGCATCAATGAGAGGGCGTTGGCATATGCCTTGTGCGCAAAAACGAATCCACGTGCATAAAAACGATCATTAAATGGGCCTTTTGCACAAAAACGATCACAACCTTAAGCGTTATCGACGCTCACCGTTTCCACAGTGATCTGCTTCAGCGCATAAAACGGCGCAAGCGCTGCCTCATCCGCCGTAGCACCGGTAATCAACCGCCACTCCCGCTCAATCGGCGTCCAATGCTGTTGCCTTGCACGCCCCAGCTTGTCAGTGTCAGCAAGCACAACAATCTGCGCCGCCCGCTTGATGATGCATTCCTTGAGATAAGCCTGCTGCGCACTCGCCTCACACAACCCAAACTCCGCCACCACGCCGTCCGCCCCCAGAAAAGCCTTGTCGACACTCAACCGGCTCAACGTCAGTTCCGCCAACGGCCCCAACGTGCTCATGCTCGAACCGCGCAAATCGCCGCCAATCAATGTCAGGCGCACACCCGGTGCGTTGGCCAGTGTCATGACCGCCAGCAGGTTATTGGTCACCACATGCACGTCTTGTCGCGAGCACAGGTGATGGGCCAGCGCGGCGCACGTGGTGCCGCCGTCGAGCAGGACGGTATCGCCGTCCTGGACGTGCGCCGCCGCTGCCTGGGCGATGGCATCTTTCTGCTCCCACTGCGACGTCTTGCGTTCTTCGAGCGAAGCTTCCGGCTCATGTACGCCGATCACCGCAGTCGCGCCGCCATAGGTGCGCACCAGGTGCCGCTGTTTGGCGAGCATGGTCAGGTCGCGCCGTACCGTGGCTTCCGAGACCCCTAGCGCCGCGCTCAATTGCTCGACGTTGGCATCGCCAATGCGTACGAGATCGAGGATGGCGCGGTGGCGTTCGGAGGCTTTCATGGCGGGTCTCGTTGTGTGGACGGTGGTCGATCTTACACGACCACGCGCCTGCGCCTCATCCCCGTCGCGTGGCAAGCTCGGCGCCCTGGCGCAGTGCTTCGAGCAGGCTGCGTTCATCGGCGATGCCTTTGCCGGCGATATCAAATGCAGTGCCGTGGTCGACCGAGGTGCGGATCACGTCCAGACCCACGGTGACGTTTACGCCCGCTTCCAGGCCGAGCACTTTGACCGGGCCGTGACCCTGGTCGTGATACATCGCCACCACCAGATCGAAGTCGCCGCGACCGGCGCGAAAAAACAGCGTGTCGGCAGGCAATGGGCCGGTGACGTCGAGGCCGCGTTCCTGCAACAGCTTCACCGCCGGGATGATTTTTTCTTCTTCTTCGCCATAACCGAACAAGCCGTTTTCACCGGCATGCGGATTGATCCCGCACACGCCGATGCGTGGCTTGGCGATGCCAGCCTTGATCAGTGTCTCGTTACCGCGCTCGATGGTGCGCTGGACCAGGCCCGGCTCGATCTTGCGGATCGCGTCGATGATGCCGATGTGCGTGGTCACGTGAATAACGCGCAGTTGCGGCGCCACGAGCATCATCGAGACTTCGTCGACGTTGGTCAGGTGCGCGAGCATTTCGGTGTGGCCGGGGTATTTGTGGCCGCCGGCGTGCAGCGCTTCCTTGTTCAACGGCGCGGTGCAGATCGCATCGATCTGGCCGGCCTCGGCGAGTTGCACAGCGCGGGCGATGTATTGATAAGCAGCGTCGCCGGCGATGGGCGACAGCACGCCGAACGGCAGGTCGTCGGGAATCAGATCGAGGTCGATGCAGTCAATGGTGCCGGCTTCGTACAAGGCTTGGGAGGCATCTTCAATGCGACGCACTTTAGCGCTGCCGCCGACGATGACATTGGCTTGTTCGAGGCGACGGGCATCGCCGATCACCAGCGGCCGGCATTGTTGGTAGACGATGTCATGAGTCAGGCTCTTGACGATGATTTCCGGACCAACACCGGTGGCGTCGCCCATGGTGATGCCGATGACAGGCAGGTAGTTAGTCATAGTGTTCATTGGAGTCCTTGGATTCGTGTGCGTTTGGGCGGGGAGCGATCGGCGCAGTCGCTCAGGTGTTGCCATGCCGCATACAAGGCGTGATCGGTGCCGAACGCGCCTGCCTTGGTAACGATGCCGGGACGATGCCCCTGCCGGGAAACGGTCGGGCGGGCGAAGGCGACGCCGGCTTCGATTTCCGTGAGCAGTTGCAGGCTGTCGATGCCGACGGTGGTCAATATTGCTCGCGCGGTTTCGCCGCCGGTGGCGATCAGGCCGCCGACCTTGGCGAAGTGCGGTTCGACCAGCACGGCGAGCATGGTCGAGAGTTGCGCCCCCTCTTGGGGATCGAACGCTTCATCGCGGCCGATGCGCAACAGCAGGTCACTCCAGCCGTCCAGTTGTTCGCCGATGCGCGATTGCCACATCGACCAATCGCCATGGGTTGTGCCTTGGCGAAGGACTTCAGGCGGGACAACCAATTCGCTGACGCCGCCACGGTCTTTGAGCAGCGCGCACTGACGCTCGCAGACACCGGAAAGGCTGCCGACGAGAATCAGGATCGGCGCCTGGCTTTTTTCCAGGGCTGCGGGTTCGACAGCCGTGAACCGTGCTTCGGAAAAGTCCGGAAGACTGGCGATTTCCCGTGCCAGGCCACCTGAGCCGATCCAGAACAGCGGCTGATCCATCGAGACTGTCAGCCGAGCGAGGGTCAGCAGGTCGTCTTCTGTTTGTGCATCGACGATCAACGCTTGCGTGCCGCTGCGGGCGACCTCGGCAATGTGTCGGGCCAAGGCATGTTCATCGCCGCGCAGGGTGTCGAGGTTCAGTTTCGCCGTGCTCAGGCCTGCAGCGACCAGCATCGATTCGACATCGGCCGGGCGGTCGGCGTTTTCCAGTTTCCAAGTGTCGGTGGTTTCCAGCGGTTGACCATTCACGAACACCCGGCCACCGAGCAACGTACGCCCGGTGGCGGGAAACGCCGGGGCAACGATAGCCAGGCCCGCCAGCGGTTGCAGGGCGGCGACTTCAGCCGCCCAATTGCCGCGCAGCGTCGAATCGATTTTTTTGTACAGCCGTTGCCCGGGTTGATGCAGCACTTTGAACGCGGCGACGGTACGTTCGGCGGCCCGCGCCGGTGAAAGGCGCCGGGTGTCCGTGTCGGCGGCAATCACTTGGGCGTCAGCCTTGTCATTCAAGGGGTCGAGGGTGACGACGGTTTCCATCCCCATGCTGGCAAAGCCGATGGCGCAATCCGCTGCGCCGGACAGATCGTCGGCGATGATCAGCAGCCTCATCGCAAGATCTCCTGCTTTGGTTCGAGCGCGGGATCAGGGATGACGACAGACTTGCGCTGCTGCACGCGCTTGGCGACGGCGGCGGTGAGCAGCGGAGCGAGAATCGCGGTGACCACGACGCAGGCGGCCACCAGAATGGTCGCGCTCTTGGCGGCTTCGGCGTACACCGGATTGGCTGCGGCGATCAGCGCGGGCACGGCGGCCGCGTTCCCGGCGGTAGTGGCTGCGGCAACACCGGCGACGCCCGTGCCACCGGTCAGGCGGTCAGCGAAGAACAGCGGGATACCGGTCACTACGACCACCGCCACGCCCATGCCCAGCCCCAGCAAACCGGCCTGCCAGACATTATGCAGATCCAGGCTGGCGCCCAATGCGAGGGCGAAGAACGGAATCATGACCGGAACGGCCTTGGCCAGGAAATCGCGCATGTCACGGTCGAGATTGCCCAACAGCATGCCGAAGGCAAGCGGCAGGATACTGCCCACCAACGTCGGCCACGGGAACGCCGACAGGCCGGCGATACCCAGTGTGACCATCGTCAGAAAGGGCCCGGACTCCAGCGACATCACCGAATAGGCGCCGACGTCTTCGGATCGACCGTATTGCCCCATCAGCGCCATGTACAAGCCGCCGTTGGTGTCGTTCATCGCGGCAACGACCGCCAGGGTCGATACACCAGCGAAGAGGCCCGACGAAATCGGCTGCTCGCCCAAAAAGTGCCCAAGCACAATACCAATGAGAACGGCGATGCCGACCTTCGTCGCCAACAGCGTACCGCCCTTCTTGAGCAGATAAGGCGTGGCTTTGATATTGATGCTCGCACCCATGCAGACATAGAACACCGCGAGGATAGGTAACGCCCCGGTGAACAGTGCATTGGTGAAAGAGCCGAAAAACTTTGGTGTGTCGGGAAGGAAGGTAGCCACCAGCGAACCGATCAGCAGCGGGACAATCATCATGCCGCCAGGGATGCGTTCTATGGTGCGCTTGATAGGGATCTGGGCCACGAGGGTCTCCTTTTATAATTGTTTGGTAAGACGTTTGTCACCTCGAAACTGACTGAACCGATCACTTCATGATTGATTCAGTCAAATTTATCTTAGGCGCTCGGTACGAATTGCGCAAACCAATCATTCAAATGATCGTTTTGATCATTTGTGGAGGCGTGGGGGAGGAGTTGATGGGCGTTAGCCAGCTTTGTTTGGCGAACCCTGATGGATGCCGGGGTAATTGACATCAGCTCGGCCAAGGGTCAGAAAGTCCGCCCATTCGCGCGAAATCGACTGCCATCAGTGACAGTAGTCGGCGTTAGGAACCTCGTTTGATAACCTAAACCAACGCCAGATTGAGACCTTTTTGTCTCGTGCTTGAAGTCAAAAAAATTAAGCGACCTGAATACAAAAAACGCAGCCTGAGCAGGCTGCGTTTTTTTTGGGGCTTATCAGTCTCGACCTATTGGCAAAATGAGCACCCGCACGTCGAAGTGCGGGCACTTAATTTATCTTTACGGCTTACAACGCCACTTGAGATCAATTAGTGATTGAGCGCTGCTAAAACGTGCTCAGGATCATTATGAATCGCTCGTAACAAAGCACGGGCGGGTCCTTCCGGATCACGCCGCCCCTGCTCCCAATTCCGAAGCGTTCCCACAGCAACATCAATTCTCTTGGCAAAAGCTGCCTGGGACAGTCCTGTGGCGAGACGAATTTTTTTGACCTGAACTGCATCGACATGGAATTCACGCGATGGCTGCCGCTCACCACGGTCGATCTCATCCATCTGCGTCATGCTTTCAACAAGACGATCGAAGAGATTTTTTTCCATTATTTCCATCCTTTATTGATGGCACAAAGAACTGCTTTTTCTCTACTCGAAAGGGAGTCTTGAATGCCTTTTCGGTAAATCAGTAGCAAACGTATCTGAAAAGCAGAGGTTACGTGATAGTAGATCACTCGCACACCTGCGCTCTTGCCCTTGCCGTGCGCTGCCCAACGAATTTTTCTCAGCCCGCCGGTTCCTTCAATTAAAGCTCCTGCTTCAGGATGTTCGGCCAGATATTGCTGCAACTCACTGTATTCGTGGTCACCGAGATGACTGGGTAGGTCTGCGGTAAAAATTAGCGTCTCGATGAAGATCATGCAGTCCCTGCTATGCGTCATTGGCGTACAGCGCGAAGTCTAGATAATCAACTCATTGCACACAACACATGACCCTTCCTTTCTTTGTAACAGAGATCGGCGGTACCACTGAGCGACTAATAAAGGATCATTCCCGTCGCATGTGTCGTGGCACAAACCCCAAAAAAAATGCCCAAACCTCTCGGCCTGAGCATTTTTTTGACCCCGATCACCCACCCTTCCCGAAAAACCCCGACTCTATGTCAGCCTCCAGCCATCGGACGCAGAATCATTTCGCTACTAAACTCGGGACAAGCGTGTTCATGTGCAGGATTATAGCCAGCACGTATCGCCCAACCGGCGGTCAGGTACTCAACAATAGCCAGCCCACATCAGAGGGCATTACCCAATGGATAGCAGAACCCTACGCAACCTTATGCGCATTGTTCAAACCGGCTCCTTGTCGGCGGCAGCAGAGCATTCGTGTTTAACCGTGCAGGCATTGGCTGCGCAGTTGAACAAGGTCGAAGAACAGTTTGGTTTCAGGTTATTTCGTCGCTCCAACAAGGGATTGACCTTGACCACGCAAGGCACGGAACTCACGCCTTACATGGACAAGGTGTTGGTTGCCACGCGGCAACTTGAGGAAAAAGTGGCGGCGTTGAAGGTGCCTGGGCAGCGCACGCTCAAGGTGGCGCTGAACACCACGCTGTCGGGAGACTTCAATCGACGCATGATCGGACGCCTGATTGAGGTGTTTCCCGACTATCAGCTGGAATTCAGCTACGCCGAGTCGATGGAGAACCTCAGCAAGCTGAAGAACGAAGACTTCGACCTGGCCGTGTTGATTGGCCCGCAGCAGCCTGGTTTGCCGAGCATTATTCTGCCCGAGGTCCAGGTGCAGGTGGTCGGTGCGCATTGCGGCCAGGAAAATGACCCGCTGGTGTTGCTCGGCAACAAGTTTCAGGTGCGTCCGGCAGACGATTGTCCGTATTCCCACAGCTTCTTGCGCTTTCTCGACGCCGGTCTTGGCAATTACGAGTCGGGCAAGCGGATGGTCTATTCCTGCAGCGAAACCCTGACACTGTCGTTGATTACGCAAATGGATGGCCTCGGCATGGTCTCGCGTGATGCGGCCCAACGTAACGGCTTGACCATTTTCCCCGGTTTCGAGGATGCCCTCGAAGTGCGGCTGGCGATCAATAACCCTGAGTTGTCGGGCCAGGCCTTGCACGATGTGGTCGACCTGCCGCTACATGAACGAGCCGAGCGCAATGTACGCAGCCGTTCCCAGCGCAACGGAGAGAAAGAGGTTTTTGCTGAAATACGCACATAACAACGTCGGAATCGCGGCATAAAATTCCGGGCGATCGAGCTGCACGTGCTGATCCTTGATCAACAACGGCGTGACGCTGATTGCAGCGACGATCGCCACCGGCAGGTATTCCAGCGCCCGGGCGACGAAGGGCGGCCAATGGTCGGTGTTCACTTGCAGCGGCAACGCGCGCGGCAAGAAGGTCACGGCCATCATCAGCACGACGACCAGAATCAGGAACGTTTGGTCAGGCATACACCCACTCCACAGCCGACGAAAGTGGCGGTAAACACGTTAAACGGCGAACTGCCTACCAGGCTCAGCGCGCCCATGCAGGCGACGGAGGCCAGTGCGGCGATGAGTTTGTTGCGCGTATTGCACAGCGACACCAGCACGTAGAGCATCATCGCGGTCAACGCGTAGTCGAGCTGATATTTGATCAAGTGCGCCGCGTACTGCGCGCAGATCGCCCCCAGCAAACCGCCGAGCACCCACGAGGTGTGGCAATACAGATTGAAACCGATCAGGTAACGCACGTTGACCGGCGCGCCCTTGCCCAGTTTGACGCTGTGGAAAGCGAACGATTCATCGGTCAGCCCGCCCGCGTAACACCAGCGCTCAAGCCGACTGAGCCCCATCGCCTGCAACGCTTTGGCCATGTAGACCGACATCAGCATGTGCCGCGCGTTGATCAGAAACGTGGTGAGGATGATGGTGGTCAGCGAAGCACCACTGGAAATCAACGCCAGGGCAGCAAACTGCGAAGCGCCGGCGTAGACAAACAGGCACATGGCAACGGGAAGCCACACGGGCAACCCGGCATTCACCGCCATCAAACCGAAGACAAACGACACCGTGAAGTAACCCGCAACCACAGGGCTTGCTTCGGCGAAGGTGCGCGAAGCGTGCGGCTCGACCATCAGCGGCGGGCTGCTGGACGTCTCATTCATAGGTCCCTCTCAAATGTTCTTTCGCCGCGCGGTTCGCAAAAACCCTGGGCACTCCAAAAGCGTTGGCCGGCAAGGTTGGCATCGTCGACAAACAGAAACATGCGCAGCACGCCCACGCGTTTCATGTCGGCCGAGGCGGCTTCGACCAGTCGTTGACCAACGCCCTGGCTGCGATACTCCGGGCTCACTGCCAAATGGTTGATCGTGCCCCGACTGCCGAGCATTCCGCCCAGCACCGCGCCGACGATTTCACCACTGACATCCAATGCGATAAACGCAGTGGTGGTCTTCTGCACCAGCACACCGCGCAGGCATTTGGCGTCCTGCCATTCACAGAAAGAGACTTCTTCGAATTGTCGAAAGAAGCGTTCCAGGCGCTGTGCATCCTTTGCCGTGGTGCGCCGCAGCATCACCGGTGCAGGGCACTCGGCGAGGCTGGTCACGGTGTTGTACTGTTCAGCGAACAATGTCGAAAGCGGTCCCGGGCCGCGAGAAAGAGATCGCCAGAATCTGCCGGTACGCCATGTCGTGAGAATGGGTATTGCGGGCAGGGGTCACGTAGTGACGCATGTCGCGATCGAGAAAGTAGGTGGTGTCGAGGATTTCCTGATAAGTCGTCGAGGCCAGGTGCTCTTGATTATCGGTGTCGTACAAACGGCTCTCTGCGCCGTCTACGTTATTGCGTCCCCAGAAGTGCACGCCGCTGAACGGATAACCGTCGCAGTGAATCCCTTCCGGGGTGATTTCCACTTGTTTGCCTGGCTTGATCTCGATGCGGATCTGATGAATCTGGCATTGCCAGATTTCATCGTGCAACTCCGGCGGCAAGACGTTTTTGTACACCTCGAAATCCGTATCGATCAGGCTGCGCATCACCGGCGAATTAATGATTTCTTCGGAGAAGTCCTGGAAGTGCCGAACCATTCCGCCAACGTAGCTGTTGTTGGCTTTGGACTGGATATAGGCGCGGTGCTCAAGTTGCTTCAGGTCGCGGGTGACCGGGTTGTATTCAAAATCGCTGTAGCGACGATAGCGCATGCCCGCCTCGGACTGACCGTAGTAGCTGTCCGGCTCCATGTTTTCCCAACTTCTGGTCAGTCTAACGAAATCATTGAAATGACCGTAAAGATTGAAGTCAGCACCCCGGACATTGGCATATTTGTCACGCCGTAGAAATTCGCCCACTTCTTTGTTCAAAACGATCATTTTAAAAATCTCCGTGCATTTAGCTGCCTAATCTAGAGAGCACAGGATTTACGTCCATGAGAAAGAATTTGAGGCATATCAAGCGCTGCTTGAAACGGAGCATGACGTTGCTCGAATTCGACTTTTCATGATCGAAAATGGCCGTTTTATGCGTTTTTCGACGGTTCTCAGTCAAAAAAAAACCCCGAACCAGTCGGGGTTTTTTGAGTGAAAAACTCAATCGATCATCAGAAGATGTTAATCGGGTAATCCACGAATACACGCACTTCATTACCGCTGACGTTGTACTCGCTGGATTTCTGCGACACGCGCAGGATCGAGCTGCGCAGTTTCACGCTCAGGTCTTTGGCCGGACCGCTCTGCACGACGTACTTGAACTGGTTGAAGATTTCGCGCTCGGTGCCACCGTCGCTGGTGGAGGTGGTGATGTTGTCACCGCGCACGTAGGCGACGTTATAGCTCAAGCCTGGAACACCGAAGGTGCCAAAGTCCAGGCCGTAGCCCAGTTGCCAGCTGCGTTCGTCTTCGGCGTTGAAGTCGGACCAGTAGGAGTTCGCCAGCAAGATCGTATTGCCACCGTCGCCGATGCGGCCTTGATCTTTCTGGTAACCGCCATACGGGTAGCCCAGGTTGCTGTCGCCGGTGCTGCGCTGGTGAGCGAGCGTGAACGAGTGCGGGCCGGTGACGAAGGTTGCTGCCAGGCTCCAGATCTTGTTGTCGTCACCGGTCGCGCCGCTCTCGCGGACGTAGGAATCATCCAGCTTGGTGCGGTAGCCGTTGAAGTCCAGGGTCAGGGATTGATCCTTGTCGATCGGGAACACGTAGTTGGCGTTCACGTATTGCTTCTTCAGCACGTCTTCGACATCGGAGGCGTACAGCGCCGCCTTGAACTGTTCGGTGAACTGGTAGCTGCCGCCCAACACGTTGATCGACTTCAGGCCACCGCTGTCGCGGCCTTCAGCGCTTTTGCGCGATTCGGCGGTGAAGCGACCGGCGTTCAGTTCCAGGCCTTTGATCTCCCGGGAGGTGATCAACGTTCCGGTGTAGCTTTCCGGCAACAGGCGCGAGTTGTCATAGTTCAGAACCGGCAGGACCGGCATCTGCTCGCCGTAGGTCAGCGTGGTGCTGGAGAGACGGAATTTGACCGCTGCGCCGCCCTTGGACAGGTCGTCAGCCGCGTTACCGCTGTCGCCCTTTTTAAAGAAATCGATACCTTGAGCGCCGGTGCGACCTTTGCCGCCATCCAGGCGCAGCGCGTACAGACCGAAGGCGTCCACACCGACACCGACGGTGCCTTGGGTGAAGCCGGACGAGAACGTGCCGATGGCCGCTTGGCCCCACTCGGCTTTGTCGGCTCGACCGTCTTTGTAGTCACGATTGATGTAGGCGTTGCGCAGCAGCACGTTGAGGCTGCTGTCTTCAACGAAACCCTTGGATTGGGACTGATCGTCCGCCAAGGCCTGTGTAGCGCTCAACATCCCCAGAGCGATCAGGCTGATTCGCTTGTTCAACATTTTGTTTTTTTCCTTATGACCGGTTGATACGCGCTGTGTCGAACGGCTGAAACGGCGCTATCGCACTCTTTTTTCACCCCAAAACAAAAAGGCCGCCCACGAGTAAATCGGGGCGGCCTTCTTATTGTTTTGTCAGTCATGGCGGTTAGCCACAGGCGTTGGGCGCGATCGTAGCCGCGCCTCGAACACTGTGTCAATTTGATGAATGGCCTATAGACGGCAACCTGCAGACTCTAAATAACGCTGATCCGGCGCGGCCAGAAATACTATTTCACACCAATCACTGTGGGAGTGAGCCTGCTCGCGATGGCGGCCGGACAGTCAATTTTAATGTGAACTGATCCACCGCTATCGCAAGCAGGCTCACTCCCACACAGTAATCTGCGGTGATCACTAAAAACCTTCGCCCATAAAAAAAGCGCCGCCTTCCCGGCAGCGCTTTTAGCAATCCTTTGTTTATTCTTCTTATCCTTCCATCACATCCCACAACGCGTCCAGTTCTGCCTCGCTGAATAAACCAGCAGGGTAGCGCTCGATCATCATCCGGCGCGGATCAGGTTTTCTGATCTGACGCGTTCCATTGGACTTCAACCAGTGCGCCAGAACCTGGAGCGATTCGCTATTAATTGCCAGGGGATGCAACGCCCGCTCGCTCACTACGTTCATTTCGGCGTTCATTTCAGCGCTCTCTCCTGGTTCGTGAGCGGCTAACTTATCCAAGGTTTATGACAGAACATCGCAGTTCTCCCCCTCCCTGTTTCACATCGTGGGAGATACAAGAGCTGTGCCAATGTTTCTGTGGTGTCGACAAGTGGATACAAAGAAGCCCGCAGTCCTTTCGGGCTGCGGGCTTGCTGATGAACGCCGTTGCTTAAGCTGTCTGTGAGCGGTTTTTCAATCGACTCAAGCTGTTACAACCCCACTCACTCCTTGTGCGGTGCTGGCTGTTGTTGGGTAAGGCAGTGGATGTTACCGCCGCCCAGTAACAGTTCGCGGCCCGGCACCATCACCACCTCGTGCTGCGGGAACAGCGTCTGCAAAATCTCCTTGGCTGGACCGTCCATCGGATCATCAAAACTCGGAGCGATGATGCCGCCGTTGACGATCAGGAAGTTCACGTAGGAACCGGCCAGACGAACGCTCGGATTGCGCTCCTGAGTACCGTCCACCGGATCGACACCGGCGCACTCTTCCTCGGTCGCGTACAGCGGACCCGGAATCGGCATTTTGTGCACCGTAAATGGGCGACCCTTGGCGTCGGTGCTGCTTTCCAGCACCTTCATCGCGGCCTGGCAGCGCGGGTAGTTCGGGTCTTGTGGGTCATCGGTCCAGGCCAGCAATACTTCGCCCGGACGCACGTAGCAGCAGAAGTTATCCACATGACCGTCGGTTTCGTCGTTGTACAAACCGTCCGGCAGCCAGATGATTTTATCCACAGCCAGATTCGCGCTGAGCACCGCTTCGATTTCTGCACGGTTCATGTGCGGGTTGCGATTGCGGTTGAGCAGGCATTCTTCGGTGGTGATCAGGGTGCCTTCACCGTCGACGTGAATCGAACCGCCTTCGAGCACAAAACCCTCGGTGCGATAGCGCGGGCTGCGTTCGATCTCAAGGATCTTGCCGCCGACTTGCGAGTCGCGATTCCACGGCGAATACAAGCCGCCGTCAAAACCGCCCCACGCGTTGAAGTCCCAGTTCACGCCACGGACTTCGCCACTGTTATTGATGACGAAGGTCGGGCCAGTGTCGCGAACCCAGGCATCGTCACTGGACATTTCGACCACGCGAATATTCGGCACGTTGAGACGGGCGCGAGCGTTTTCGTATTGGCCGGCGGAAACCGCCACGGTCACCGGCTCGAAACGCGCGATGGCCTTGGCCACCGCCACGTGAGCGGCTTGCGCGGGTTTGCCACCCAGGCGCCAGTTGTCCGGACGCTCGGGCCAGACCATCCAGGTCTGGGTTTGCGCTGCCCACTCGGCGGGCATGTAGAAGCCGTCGGCGCGAGGGGTGCTGTTTAAAGTGGTCATGCGGTCAGGACTCCAGGGAACCGTCGAGGGTCTTTAGTGTGCCATACAGGTTCGGGCGACGATCGCGGAACGAACCCCACGCGCTGCGAATGTGCTCCAGTTCGTCGAGGTCGAAGCTCTGAACCAGTACACCTTCTTCAGTCTTGTCGAGTTCCTGGACCTTCTCGCCGAACTGATTGGCGATGAACGACGAGCCGTAGAACGTGATGTCGTAGCCGTCCTGCTCTTCGTTGCCGATGCGGTTGCTGGCGATCAGCGGCATCAGGTTGGCGCCGGCATGGCCTTGTTGTACACGCTGCCAGTGGTCACGGGACGATATGGTCTTGTCGTGTGGCTCGCTGCCGATGGCGGTCGGGTAGAACAGGATTTCCGCGCCGAGCAACGCCATGCTGCGGGCGCACTCAGGGAACCACTGGTCCCAGCAGATGCCCACGCCGATTTTCGCGTAACGGGTGTTCCAGACTTTGAAGCCGGTATCGCCCGGGTTGAAATAATACTTCTCGTGATAGCCAGGGCCGTCGGGGATGTGGCTTTTACGATAAATCCCGAGGTTGCTGCCGTCGGCATCGATGATCGCGATGCTGTTGAAACGGGCGCGACCGGCCAGCTCATAAAAGCTGATCGGCAGCACGACTTGCAGTTCTTTGGCGATTTTCTGGAAATGCTTGATGGCGACGTTGTCTGCAACCGTGGTGGCCAACTGCAGATAATCCGGGTTCGGCTTCTGGCAGAAGTACGGGGCCTCGAACAGCTCTTGGATCAGGATGATCTGCGCGCCTTTGGCTGCAGCCTCTCGGACCAGTCTTTCAGCGGTCTCGATGTTGGCTTCGAGGTCCCAGGAACAGGCCATCTGAGTGGCAGCAACGGTAACGATACGACTCATGAATCATCTCCGGGCAAGTGCTTTCAGGTCGAAGGTGACATCGACCAGTGACAGAACGGGTAGCACAGGCGTGATGAGTCACGCCGCGAGCAATGGCGACTTTATAGCCGATAAAAATCGACTTTAAAAGCGACAACTACGCCTCCTGTCTAAAATTAAGCACTTAAACCCGATAACAATCGGCATTTCGTCCTTTCACTGATCGTTCCCACGCTCCGCGCGGGAATGCAGCCGGGGACGCTCCGCGTCCAAAGAGCGGACGCGGAGCGTCCAGTGAGGCATTCCCACGCGGAGCGTGGGAACGATCAATGTGTTTACAGACCTTCGGCGAGCACCTTCGACAGGGTGTCGACAAAGAAATCCACGCTCTGGCGGGAGGTCACCATCGGCGGTTTGATCTTGAGCACGTTGAGGTAATCCCCCGTCGGCTGCATGAAAATCCCCAATTCGCGCAGGCGATCACACAGCGCTGTGGTTTCTTCGGTCGCCGGCTCCAGGGTCTCGCGATTGCGGATCAGCTCCACGCCCAGGTAGAAGCCAGAACCATGCACCGCGCCCACCAGCGGATGAATATCGATCAACGCCTCAAGCCGCTCCTTGAAATACCCGCCCACCACCCGGGCGTTTTCCCAGAGCTTTTCTTCCTCCATCACATCCAGCACTGCCATGCCGATCTGGCAACTGACCGGACTGCCGCCGGCCGACGAGAAGAAGTAGCCCTCGGCCTCCAGCGCCTCAGCGATTTCCCGGCGGGTGATGACCGCGCCCAATGGCTGGCCGTTGCCCATGCCTTTGGCCATGGTGATGATGTCCGGCACCACGCCTTGTTCTTCGAAGCCCCAGAAGAAATGGCCCATGCGGCCGTAACCGACCTGCACTTCGTCCGCAATACACACGCCGCCTTGGGCGCGCACCATTGCATAGACCTGTTTCAGATAACCCGGCGGCAGCGAGATCCCGCCGGCATTGCCGTACACCGGTTCGCAGATGAAACCGGCCAACTGGCGTTTCTGCTCGGCGATTTTCGCCAGGTTATGTTCGACGCTACGCACGTAGTCCGGCGCGCTGTCCGGCCCACGGAATTCACCGCGATAGGTGTTCGGTGCGGTCACCGGATGCACCCAATCGGGACGGCTGCTCAAGGCTTTGGGGTTATCGGCAATCGAGGTCGAGACGGCGTCCGCGCCCACGGTCCAGCCGTGGTAGGCCTCCAGCACGCTGAGCATGTCGCGACCGCCGCTGTAGGCCCACGCCAGGCGGATCGCCAGGTCATTGGCCTCGCTGCCGCTGTTGACCAGGAACACCCGGTCCATGCCATCCGGCGACAACTTCAGCAGGCGCTCGGAAAACTCGGCCACCGCCGCGTAGTTAAAGCGCGAGTTGGTGTTGAGCAGCGACCACTGACGACTGGCCACCGCGGCCATGCGCGGATGACCATGACCCAGCACTGCGACGTTGTTGAGCATGTCGAGGTAGGAGCGCCCCTGCATGTCAATCAGGTGATTGCGCCAGCCGCGCTCGATGCGTGGCGGGTCGACGTAATAGTGTTTCTGGGTGCGGGCAAAACTGGCGTCGCGGCGGGCCAGCAACGTTTGTGAATCAAGTTCCTCTTCGGCGTCACACGCCAGCCCTAGCAGCGCCGCCGGTGATGGGCACAACGCTTGCCAGGCCAAGGCGCGAGATGGCGTGCAAAACAGCGGCGCGTTCAACGACGCGCCTCGACTCAATTGTACGATCAACGGTCCGCTGACCGAACCCAGCACCTGGCCTTTGACCAGCGCCGCGCCGCTGTGCATCGATGGGGTCACACCCCACAAGCGTACGCTCAGTTGCGGGCCGTCGAGTTGCAGCACACCTGCCGCCAACTGATGGACCACGCCGGCAAACGGCGATTCGACAGCCGTGCCCTGCGGCACCCGCAACTCCACGTGCAGCGGACACGTGTCCGGCTGGGTCGCGCTATCGGAACGTGTACGGGACAGCCGATACTGACCATAACGACTGGCCGCCAGGCCATGAGCCACCGCGGCCTCGGTCAACAAACGCTGGTCAATCCCTTCCTGCTCCCAGTTACCGGCCTCGAAGTGCGGGCTGAGGACACCGAGATCGATCAAGGCAAACTCGCGCCCCACCAGGCTTGGCAGCAACGGTGCAAAACCTTCGCTGCCGATACTCGGCAATGTCTGGCCAACGCACGTCAGAATCGCCGCTTCCATCAATTCCAGCGGCACCGACGTGGCGACACGGAAGATCTCCCACTCGTGGGTCAGGTTGTCGCGGCTGTAATCATTGCCCGGATCAATGCTGACCTGCTGCTCGCCACTGAGCACCAGCACCGCCGCACGCGCAACGATCAACGGCCAAAGCGCCTGTAATTCCTCACGCGTGAGCGGATTGACTGCGTGATAAGCCTGAACCGCCGGCAAGATATAAAACGGGTCGCCATCGGCGTGGTGCAGCAGCGCCGCGCACGTTACCGACAAATCGGTAATGCGCCAGGTGCGGATCAAATCGCCGAAATCGATCACGCCCTGCAATTGCCACTGGCGTTGCGCGCCCCGCTGCCAGACCACGTTGTCATCGGTGATGTCCATGTGAATGGCCTGCACCGGCAACGTGTTCACCAGCGGCTGCAAATGACGCTCAGCCAACCCGGCGGCATCGGCGATCAACCGGCGTTGCGCGTCATCCTTGATCACGGGCAACAAATGACCGATCAACGCATTGGCGTGGCGGGCATCCCATTGAAGGGTGCGCTCAAGGCCCGGATGCTCGAACGCCGCCAGCGCCAGGTCCATTTCGCCGCAGAGTCGACCAAAACCGGCCACCACGGCACCGGGCAGGTGATCGAGGTGTGTCAGCGACTGGCCTTCGATGTAATCGAGCAGGCTCATGTGCACCGCTTGACCACCGACATCGAGCGTAAGCAGGTCAGCGCCATTTTTCGCGGGGATCACTCGCGGTACGTGCACAATGGATTTTTCAGCCAAATGCTTGAGCCCGGCATGCTGGGCTTGCAGCTCCAGCGCCGAGTAGTCGCCACGGCAAATTTTCAGAACAAAACGGCCCTGGTCGCTGTCAATACGAAAGTTGAGGTCCTGCTGACTGCCTAGGGCCTGCAACCTGCCGCTCAACCCGTAATGCCCCTCCAGCAGCTCTAGCGCTTGCTCCGCAGTCACTTGCGGGCTGGGCAAACTGGCGCGGTGAATCAACGTGGCGAGCGGCATACAACGACCTCTGAAGTTTTATTAGGCGCTTATATCGCCACTGCTTGAGGCGTTACGCAACCCCCTTTAAATGCAGTGCCCTCTCGCGCTGGTTTACACTTTGCGGGAGAATGCCGAGCATCAACGCCATTGCTGGAGAAACACCATGAATGTAGTCACCACCGACCTCCCCGGTGTTCTGATCATCGAACCCAAGGTATTTGGTGACGATCGCGGCTTCTTCTACGAGAGCTTCAACGCCAAAGCGTTCGAAGACGCCACTGGCCTGAACCCCACCTTTGTTCAGGACAACCACTCCCGTTCGCAGAAAGGCGTACTTCGCGGTCTGCATTACCAACTGGAAAACACCCAGGGCAAACTGGTCCGCGTTACGGCCGGTGAAGTGCTGGATGTGGCGGTGGATATTCGTCGCAGCTCGCCGCATTTTGGCAAATGGGTTGCCGTGCGATTATCCGCTGCCAACCATCGCCAACTATGGATCCCGGAAGGTTTCGCCCACGGCTTTGTGGTCCTGAGCGATTTTGCCGAATTCCTCTACAAAACCACAGATTACTACACCCCGTCGGCCGAGCGCAGCATCCGTTGGGACGACCCGGACCTGGCCATCGATTGGCAACTGGACGAAGCCCCGCAGTTGTCCGGCAAGGATCAGAACGCCGCTTTCTTCAAGGACGCCGACGTCTTTTCCTGAAATCTGCTCTGAACCTTCGCCACAAGAACGACTTGGCCCAAGGTGCGCAGACTGCGCCGTCAAGCCTAGGCATAATGCGCCTGTACCCACAGGCGCCCGATGCTCATGACTCCGACCCTCCCCCGCAGACCCCGCTGGCGTAGCCTCGCACTGCTTGCGCTGTGCCTGGCGCCGTTGCTGTGGCCGCTGGAGCATCTGGCCGAGCGTTATTACCGCAGCGAATTGGCCGGGCAGAACCGTCAGACCCTGGACCTGTACGTCGCCAACCTGTTGGGCACGTTGCACCGTTATGAAGTGTTGCCACAGATTCTCGGTGATCTGCCGGCCCTGCGAGCGGTGCTCGGGGCGCCGGACGACAGCGTCACCCAGGGCAATGCCAATCGCCTGCTGAAAAACATCAGCGCCCAGACCGGCGCTGAAGTCATGTACCTGATGGACACCACCGGCAAGACCCTCGCGGCGTCCAATTGGGACAAGCACGACAGCTTCGTCGGACGTAATTTTGCCTTTCGGCCGTATTTCAGCGAAGCCATGGCCGGGCGGCTTGGGCGCTTTTTCGGCTTGGGCACAACGTCGGCCAAACGCGGCTATTTCTTCGCCGCCGCCGTGCGTAACGGCGAGAAAATTGTCGGCGTGCTGGTGGTCAAGGTCGACCTGGACCACACCGAAAGCCTGTGGGGCAAAACCCCGGAACAACTGCTGCTGACCGACCAATATGGCGTGGTCATTCTCACGTCGCGACCTGAATGGCGATTCCGCTCGACCCGCCCCTTGAGCGAAACAGAAAGCAAAGCGATCACCGCGATTCAACCGTACCCGACCCGCGACCCGAAACCCTTGAAGCTCAATCCAAACGCCTGGCTGACACAGACGCAACAGATCGCCGAAACCGGCTGGAACGTCAGCATCCTCGCCCCGCGTACCCTGATTGATCGGCCAGTTCGAACGGTTGTCGCCATTGGCGGTGCGACGCTGTTGGTGTTGATGTTGCTGCTCGGCCTGATGATGCAACGGCGCCGTCACTACCTTGACCGTATCGCTTTCGAAGCCAAGGCCCGGCGAGAGCTGGAAGGTCGGGTCGCCGAACGGACCAGCGACCTGGAAGGCCTCAACCGTCGCCTGAAACAGGAAGTGCTGGAACGTGAACACGCACAGCAAGAACTGGTGCGCGCTCAGGATGATCTGGTCCAGGCCGGCAAGCTGTCGGCGCTTGGGACGATGTCGGCGAGCATCAGCCACGAATTGAATCAGCCGCTGGCGGCAATCCGCAGCTACGCGGAAAATGCCGAAGTGCTGCTCGACCATCAACGCACCGACGACGCGCGCGGCAACCTCAAGTTGATCAGTGAACTGACCGGCCGCATGGCCTCGATCATCGCTCATCTGCGCGCCTTTGCCCGACGCGATCGCCATGCACCGGAAAGCGTGGCGCTGCAACCGGCGCTGGATGATGCCCTGGCGTTACTGGCCAAGCGCCGACGCAGCATGGAAGTCGAGCTGATCCGCGATTTGCCAGCCGCCACGCTGTGGGTCGAAGCTGGGGAAACCCGTCTGCGTCAGGTGCTCGGCAACTTGCTGGCCAACGCACTGGACGCGCTGACCGAAAAAGGCCCGCCGCGTAAACTCTGGTTGAGTGCCCAATCCACTGCGGACGGCGTCACTCTGTACATTCGCGACAATGGCCCCGGCTTTTGCATGGAAGCCCTTGGCCGCGCCAGCGAGCCGTTTTACACCACCAAGACCCGCACGCAGGGCCTTGGCCTGGGGCTGGCGATTTGCGAAACCCTGATGCGCGCCTTCGGTGGTGAACTGTCGTTCGCCAACCACAAGGAAGGTGGCGCCCTGATTACCCTGAAGCTGCGCGCCGGCGCACCGGGCGTGAGCCTGCAACCTTCCGAGGACCGAAGTGCATGACCATCGATAACCGCGTCCAGGTCGTGTTGATCGACGACGATCCCCATCTGCGTCAGGCCTTGAGCCAGACGCTGGATCTGGCGGGCCTGAAAATCCTCCCGCTCGCCGAAGCCAAAGGCCTGGCCGCACAACTGGAGCGCGACTGGCCGGGCGTGGTGGTCAGCGACATCCGCATGCCCGGGATGGACGGTCTCGAACTGCTGAGCGAGCTGCATGCCCAGGACCCGGAGCTGCCGGTGCTGCTGATCACCGGCCACGGCGATGTGCCACTGGCGGTGCAAGCGATGCGCGCCGGCGCTTATGACTTCCTAGAAAAGCCGTTCGCCAGCGATGCCCTGCTCGACAGCGTGCGCCGCGCATTGGCCCTGCGCCGACTGGTGCTGGATAACCGCAGCCTGCGCCTGGCCCTCAGCGACCGCAATGAACTGAGCACACGACTGGTCGGGCAATCGGCGCCGATGCTACGCCTGCGCGAACAGATCGGGGCGCTCGCGGCAACCAAGGCTGACGTGCTGATCCTCGGTGAAACCGGTGCCGGTAAAGAAGTGGTCGCCCGGGCGCTGCACGACTTGTCGAGCCGCCGTAGCGGTCCGTTCGTGGCGATCAATGCCGGGGCACTGGCCGAATCGGTGGTGGAAAGCGAACTGTTCGGGCATGAGCCTGGCGCATTCACCGGCGCGCAGAAGCGCCGCATCGGCAAGTTCGAATTCGCCAATGGCGGCACGCTGTTTCTCGATGAAATCGAAAGCATGAGCCTCGATGTGCAAGTGAAGTTGCTGCGCTTGCTGCAAGAGCGGGTGGTCGAGCGTCTGGGCGGCAATCAGTTGATCCCGCTGGACATCCGCATCATCGCCGCGACCAAGGAAGACCTGCGTCAGGCCGCCGATCAGGGACGCTTCCGCGCCGACTTGTATTACCGCCTGAACGTCGCGCCGCTGCGTATTCCGCCGTTGCGCGAGCGCGGTGAAGATGCGCTGATGCTGTTCCAGCACTTTGCCGACGAAGCCAGCGCCCGCCACGGTTTGCCACCCCACGAACTGCAACCGGGGCAACGCGCCCTGCTGCTGCGCCATAGCTGGCCAGGTAACGTACGCGAACTGCAAAACGCTGCCGAACGCTTTGCCCTGGGCCTGGAGCTGGCGCTGGATAACAACGCACCGCAGGGCACGACCGGCATGACGGTCGAGTTGGTCAGTGGCGGTCTGAGCGAGCAAGTGGAAAACTTCGAAAAGAGCCTGATCGCCGCCGAACTGGCGCGTTCTCACAGCTCGGTGCGCAGCCTTGCCGAAGCACTCGGCATTCCGCGCAAAACCTTGCACGACAAACTGCGCAAGCATGGCCTGAATTTCGCCGACGGTGGCGCCAGCAGCCACACCGACGAACTCGATTGAGCTACCGTCCAATCATGATTTTCAAACAAGAGATCAATGCATGAGCCGCGACAGTCGTCACCTGGAATCAGTTCTCCATCACGACATTCCCCTGACGCGGGCCATGGGCATCAAAGTGCTCGACTGGCACGATCAGCAATTGCGCCTGTACATGCCGCTGGACGCCAACGTCAACCACAAGAGCACCATGTTTGGCGGCAGCCTGTATTGCGGCGCGGTGTTGGCGGGTTGGGGCTGGCTGCACTTACGCTTGCGTGAGGAAGGGGTTGAAGGCGGGCATATCGTGATTCAGGAAGGGCAGATCAGCTATCCCTTGCCGGTGACCATTGACGCAACGGCGATTTGCCAGGCACCGAGCGCGGCAGTGTGGAAGAAGTTTCTGGCGATGTATCAGCGTTATGGACGGGCACGATTGACGCTGCATTCGCGGATCGTCAATGCGGACAGCGATGACGATGCCGTGACATTCACCGGACAGTACGTCCTCCACAAATGATCGTTCCCACGCTCTGCGTAGTAACGCCTCTAGTGACGCTCTGCGTCCAGTGACGCGGAGCGTGGGAACGATCTTGTGATCTTAACTACGGGCGAGTTCCAGCAGTTTTTCACGCCAGGCGGCCTTGGCCGGCAGTGCCAAAAAGAATTCATTCAGCAACGATTCCCGCGCCGGATAGCAGAACGGCGCGCCGCTCAGATCCAGCACCTCACCGCCCGCGCCTTCCAAGACACCTTGAGCGGCAGCCGTGTCCCATTGCGAAGTCGGCGCCAGTCGCGGATAACAATCAGCAGCCCCTTCCGCCAACAGACAAAACTTCAGCGAACTGCCGATATTGGCCAGTTGCAACTCACCCAGACTGGCGCTCAACCCGGCCAGCAAGCGCTCTTGCTCCGGACTTGAATGACGGCGGCTGGCGACCACGGTAAAGGCTTCACCCGCCGCCAGCACTTCGCGAACCTGAATCGGCAGCGGCTCTGCATCTTTATCGCCACGCCAAGCGCCCAAACCGGCGCCACCGACGTAAAAGCGCCCATTGGTCGGCATCGACACCACGCCGAACACCACCCGACCTTGCTCGATCAGGGCAATGTTGACGGTGAACTCTTCACTGCCGGAAATGAACTCCTTGGTGCCGTCCAGCGGATCGACCAGCCACCAGCGCTGCCACCCGGCACGCACGCTCAGGGGAATATTGGCGTCTTCTTCGGACAGCACGGGAATGCTTGGGTCCAGCGCGGTCAGCCCGGCGAGGATCAGGTGATGAGCCGCCAGGTCTGCGGCAGTCACCGGCGAATCGTCAGCCTTGGCCGTCACGGCAGTCCCCGTGCGCCAGAACGGCAGGATCGCTTCGCCAGCCTTCAATGCCAGTTCGACGACCGGTGCCATCAATGGATGCGGAAAATTCATGGCAGGAATACTCCGCGCTGGGTCAACAGATCACGGGTCAGGTACAGCGCCGCCAAGGCCCGACCCTCCGTGAATCGTGGGTTCTGCGCCAGGGACGACAATTCACGCAGGTTAATCTTGTCCACACCCATCGGCTCGGGCTCGTCGCCCTCAAGGCGCTCTTCGTACAGATCGGTGGCGAGCACCACCTGGATTTTCTGGCTCATGTAACCGGGCGACAGTGAAAGCTCGGTCAGATGCTCCAGCTGCCGCGCGCCATACCCGGCCTCTTCCTTGAGCTCGCGCTCGGCCGCCGCCAGCACATCTTCGCCCGGCTCGATCAAGCCTTTGGGCAAGGACAGCTCGTATTCATCGGTGCCACCGCAATACTCTTCAACCAATACCGCGTGATCGGCGTCGAGCATCGCCACGATCATCACCGCGCCATAGCCTGCGCCCTTGCCGACCAAACGCTCGTAGGTGCGCTCCACGCCATTGGAAAAGCGCAACTTGAGCTCCTCGACACAGAATAAACGGCTGGTGGCGACGATCTCGCGAGCGAGTACGGTGGGTTTCTGGCGCATGAAAGGCTCCTTGGCGTAAGCGGGTTACTATACCCGGCCTATCCTGATTGTTGACCTCGGATATCTTTTTTACCGTCTGGAGAAGTTTTTTATGTCCCTGCTGCCCTGGCGCGACATCGACACCGTTCTGCTGGATATGGACGGCACGCTGCTGGACCTGCACTACGACAACCATTTCTGGATGGAACACCTGCCACAGCGCTACGCCGAGTTGCACGGGGTGAGCCGGGCCATGGCCGAGATGGAATTACAGCCGCTGTTCGAACGCAATGCTGGCCAGTTGAAGTGGTACTGCCTGGATTTCTGGAGCGCTGAACTGAAATTGCCAGTGCGTGAATTGAAACTGGAGACCGCGCATCTCATTGCTCTGCGCCCGGACGCGGATACGTTCCTGGCGGCAATCAAAAAGGCCGGCAAGCGTGTGGTGATGATCACCAATGCGCACCGAGACTCGCTGTCATTGAAGCTGGAACGGATTGAGCTGGCGCCGTACTTCGAGCGGTTGATCAGCTCGCATGATTACGGTTTTCCCAAGGAGCATCCGCAGTTCTGGGAAGCGTTGCAGGCCGATATCGACTTCGATCCGGCGCGCAGTCTGTTTATCGACGATACGTTGCCAATACTGCGCAGCGCACGCGGTTTTGGCGTGGCGCATCTGTTGGCGGTGAGCGAGCCGGACAGCCGCAAGGGGCCGAAGGACACGGCGGAGTTTGCGGCGGTTGGGGATTATCGTGAATTGATCGAAGGCCTTTAGACCGAGTTGCCCGCATCGCGAGCAGGCTCGCTCCCACAAGGGATTTTCGTCGTACACATATTTTGTGTTCACTGAAGATCAAATGTGGGAGCGAGCTTGCTCGCGATAGCAGTTGTGGATTACTCGGGAATCCGCAACGACTGCCCCGGATAGATCTTGTTCACATCCTTGAGCATCGGCTTGTTGGCCTCGAAGATTTTGTTGTACTTATTGGCATCGCCATACACGCGCAAGGAAATAGCGCTGAGGGTGTCGCCCTTCACGACGGTGACAAACTTCGCGGCCACTACCACCGGCCCGGTCACCATAATCTGATCGTCCACGCTGCCAACACCGGCGATATTACCCACCGCCAGCAGAATCTTTTCCTTCTCTTCCTGACTGCCAACTTCACCGGTGACCGTGACTTTGTCGCCGTCCACCGTAGCCTGCACATTCGGGTTACCCAGGCCGACCTTGCTGATGTGTTCCTTCAACTGCTCACTGGCATTGGCGTTGCCCGGCGTCAGTAGATCGATAAGTTTTTCGCCTGCTTCTTTCACAAAGCTAAAAATACTCATGGTGCACTCTCCTTGGGTTTAGGGTTCCAGACGCAAAAGACTAGACCAAGGCTGCAACACACGGTTCCCACCCGACCAATGACGCCGGTTGCACCCAGGCGCTAGAATCCAGACCTTCCCGTGCCCTGGAGCGAAGATGGACATCAAGCAGCTGAAATTCCTCATCGCCCTCGACGAAACCCGCCACTTCGGCCAGGCCGCCGCGCGCTGCCACATCACTCAGCCGACCCTGTCCATGCGCCTGCGCAGCCTCGAAGAAGAGCTCGACTTGCCGTTGGTCAATCGCGGGCAGCGCTTCGAAGGTTTCACCGCGCCGGGTGAGCGAGTGCTGGCCTGGGCCCGCACCGTGCTGGCGGCTTACGATGGTTTGCAGGCTGAGGCCGCTGCGTGTCGCGGCAATCTGGTGGGTACGTTGCGGCTGGGCGTGGTGCCGCTGTCGAGTTTCGATCCGCTGGCGTTAATGCAACGGCTACACAGCGAACATCCGAACCTGCGCTTTGAACTCTCGTCTTTGAGTTCCGAACAGATCCTCGAACAACTGTCGAACAACCGCATCGACCTTGCCGTCTCGTACCTGGAACGCCTGGATGGTGAGCGTTTCGACTCAGTGGCCTTCAGCGAAACCCGCATGGGCCTGCTCTACGATCAGCGCTTCTTCAGCTTCGGCGAGGCACCGCTGAGTTGGGAGTCGTTGATTGAGCTGCCCTTGGGCATGCTCACCAGCGGCATGCATTTTCGCCAGTCCATCGACCATAACTTCCACAGCCGTGGCCTGATGCCGCAACCTTTATTGCAAACCGATGCGGTCCACCAATTGTTACAAGCGGTACACGGCGGCTTCTGTTGCGCGGTGATGCCGTTGGACGCCGGCCTCGAAAACCTCACCGATCATTTGCGTCTGCAACCCATCGAAAACGCGCAAACCCTTGCCCGGCTTGGGCTGATCATGCGCCGCAGTGCCCCGCGTTCGGCGTTGGCAGAGGCCTGTTTTGCGCTATATCAGAAATCGCCGAAGGACTCTTGATCGACGCCATCTATCGGTACATCAGTAATAGCGATTAGACGCGACCTATTGACGCGCCTAGGCTTAAAGCTGACCAAACCGTCGGTGATGCCCCATGAACGCCAAGCGCCCTGTCTGCGCGGCGCCCGCCCTTGAAACGCCCGCGCCCGCCGCAAGCCAGACATACACCTACAGCGACCTTCAATACACCGAATCCGCCAGCACCGCGCTGGCCGAGGAAGTGGCGTTGGCGATCGCCTATAACGGCATCAGCCAGGCTGTGATGCTGGTGACACCGACCGACCTTGAAGATTTCATCGTCGGCTTCAGCCTCGGTAGCGGCATCATCGAAGACGCCACCGACATCTACGACTTGCAGCTCAGCGGCTCGGGCTCGGCGCAATACGCGCAAGTGACCATCGCCAATCGCGCGTTCTGGAACCTCAAGCAACAGCGTCGGCAACTCGCCGGCACCAGCGGCTGCGGGCTCTGCGGAGTGGAAGCAGTCGAGCAGGCATTGCCGGACCTCAAGGTGTTGCCGGGTGCGCCGCTGCCGCCCGCCGAATGGCTCGATGGCTTGCGCCAGCGCATCGGCGCCTTTCAGCCACTGGGCCAACATTGCGGCGCGGTGCACGCGGCGGTGTTCATGAACGGTCAGGGCGAATTGCTGCTGGGCCGTGAAGACATCGGCCGGCACAACGCCCTCGACAAACTGATTGGCGGGCTGATCCGTCAGAGGATCCCGACCACGGGCGGCCTGGCGATTGTCACCAGCCGTTGCAGCCTCGAACTGATCCAGAAAGTTTTACGTGCAGGTATTCAGACCCTGGTCAGCCTGTCGTCGCCTACCGGCCTTGCCGTGCAATGGGCCCGTCGCCACAACCTCAATCTCATCCATTTGCCACAAAAGAATGCGCCACGGGTCTACAGCCCGGCTTCGGAGAATCAAGCGTGAGTCAACACCAACAAGCCGACCAGAAACCCGTTCCACGTTACAAACCCTATAAAGGCCCCGCCGGTGGCTGGGGCGCACTCGCCAGCGTTGCCCGGGCCTGGCTGACCAGCGACAACGCGTTGAAAAACCTGCGCATGATGCTCAAGACCAACAAGAACGGCGGATTCGATTGCCCCGGCTGCGCTTGGGGCGATTCCAAGGAAGCCGGCATGGTGGCGTTCTGCGAGAACGGCGCCAAAGCAGTGAACTGGGAAGCGACCAAACGGCGGGTCGATGGCGCGTTTTTCGCCAGGCACAGCGTGAGTTCGTTGCTGGAGCAAAGTGACTATTGGCTTGAGTATCAGGGCCGTTTGACCGAGCCGCTGAGCTACGACGCCGAAACCGATCGTTATAAGCCGATCAGCTGGGATGCTGCATTTTCCCTGATCGCCAAACATTTGCAGGGCCTGTCGAGCCCCCACGAGGCCGAGTTCTACACCTCGGGCCGTGCCAGCAACGAAGCGGCGTTCCTCTATCAATTGTTCGTGCGCGCCTACGGCACCAACAATTTCCCCGACTGCTCGAACATGTGCCATGAGGCCAGCGGTGTGGCGTTGGCGCAAAGCGTTGGCGTCGGCAAAGGCACCGTGACCTTCGACGACTTCGAACATGCGGATGCGATATTTGTCTGGGGCCAGAACCCTGGCACCAATCACCCGCGGATGCTCGAACCGCTGCGCGAAGCGGTGAAACGCGGTGCGCAGGTGGTGTGCATCAATCCGCTGAAAGAGCGCGGCCTGGAACGTTTCCAGCACCCGCAGCACCCGATCGAAATGCTCACCAACAGCGACAAGCCAACCAACACGGCCTACTTCCGTCCAGCATTGGGCGGCGACATGGCGATCATGCGCGGCATGGCCAAGTTCCTGCTGCAATGGGAGCGCGACGCGCAGAAGGCCGGTGAGCCCGCCGTTTTCGACCACGACTTCCTCAATGAACACAGCGTCAACGTGCTGGAATACCTGGGCACCATTGACGACACCCCTTGGGAGCAGATCGTCGAGCAATCCGGCCTGCCCCTGGTGGAAATCGAGCAAGCGGCGCGCATGTATGCCAAGGGCAAGAACGTCATCATGTGCTGGGCGATGGGCATCACCCAGCATCGCCACTCGGTCGCGACCATCCAGGAAATCGCCAACCTGATGTTGCTGCGCGGCAACATTGGCCGGCCGGGCGCCGGTCTGTGCCCGGTGCGTGGTCACAGTAACGTGCAGGGCGACCGGACCATGGGCATCAACGAACGTCCCCCGGCGGCATTCCTCGATGCCCTGGAACGACGCTTCCAGTTCAAAGTGCCCCGTGAAAGCGGCCACAACGTGGTCGAGGCGATTCATGCGATGGCCGAAGGCCGCGCCAAGGTCTTTATCGGTCTGGGCGGCAATTTCGCCCAGGCCACGCCGGACAGCCCACGGACCTTCCAGGCCCTGCGCAACTGCGACCTGACCGTGCAGATCAGTACCAAGCTCAACCGCAGCCATTTGACCCACGGTAAAGAGGCGCTGATCCTGCCGTGCCTGGGCCGTACCGACATCGACATCCAGACCGAAGGCCCGCAAGCGGTGACCGTTGAAGACTCGTTCAGCATGGTCCACGCCTCCAACGGCCAATTGCAGTCATTGTCGAACCAGATGCGTTCGGAGCCAGCGATCATCGCCGGCATTGCTGCTGCCACACTGGGCAGCAGACCGGTGGACTGGAACTGGCTGGTGGCCGATTACGACCGTATCCGCGACTTGATCGCCGACACCATTCCGGGCTTTCGCGACTTCAACGAGAAGATCAAGAACCCGGGCGGGTTCTACCTTGGCAATAGTGCCGGTGCACGCAAGTGGACCACCGCGTCGGGGCGAGCCAACTTCCGTGCGAACGCCCTGCCCAAGAACCTGGTTCACGAACGCACGCGCGCCACGGGTGTGTTGCCGGATCTGATCATGCAATCGATGCGCTCCCACGATCAGTACAACACCACGATTTATGGTCTTGATGACCGTTATCGCGGGGTGAAGGGTCAGCGTGACGTGTTGTTTGTGAACGAAGCGGACATCATTCGCCTGGGCTTCAAGCCGGGGCAGAAGGCGGACATCGTTTCGATCTGGGACGATGGTCGTGAGCGTCGCGTGAAGGGCTTCACGCTGCTGGCGTTTGATATCCCTGCGGGGCAGGCGGCGGCTTACTATCCGGAAGTGAATCCGCTGGTGCCGCTGGAAAGCACCGGTGACGGCAGCCATACACCGACGTCGAAGTTTGTCGCGATCCGGCTGGAGGCGGCGAGTGAGACCGGGTTGATCATGGCCAAGTCGGCCTGACGCGCTAGCAGGTATGACCTCTTCGCGAGCAAGCCCGCTCCCACAGTGATCGCATTATTACTGGAAGAACTCGGTCACTGTGGGAGCGGGCTTGCTCGCGAAAGCGCCGAATCATTCAACGAATCTCTCGAAGCCAATACTTTTCCATCGCCCACAAAAAAGGCCGTTTCTGCATAGAAACGGCCTGTCCGAAGTAATAAAAGACCAGCGAAAAACACTTAAGTTCCGCCTAAAAAACAGTAACTTATAGAAATGTGCTGAAGTCGTGTTACTCGTCGGAATTCGATTGTCACAACTATGACACAGCCTCAGGATCGCGCCGTCATCCCCTTGAGGTTCCTCTATGAAGTTCTCCTCGATTCTCTTGTTGTCCCTTGGCCTGGTCAGTGGCTTCGCTTCTGCCGGAGGCACCACCGAAGCAGGTGTGGGCGGCGCATTGG
>Ga0157371_10001031_pt1 | contig 30547 bp, 29 predicted proteins | sample C45metaG_FD_113462 | JGI IMG/M metagenome (GOLD analysis project Ga0157371, IMG submission 113462) | Corn rhizosphere microbial communities from Kellogg Biological Station, Michigan, USA - C4-5 metaG | ecosystem: Host-associated > Plants > Roots > Rhizosphere > Soil | place: USA: Michigan... | reverse complement strand
GATGCGCAGGCGCGGCAGCGGCAGCGGGTCACGGGCGAGCTGCTCGTGCAGCATGTCGAGCTGGTTCTCGTAGATATGGGCGTCGCCGATGAAGTACGTGAGCCAGCGCGGCGTGTACCCGGTCAGCCGGGCCGCGAGCGCCACCAGCACGGCGGCTTCGCAGAGGTTGAACGGCGCGCCGAGGCCGACGTCGTTCGAGCGCACGTACAGGCACAGCGACAGCTCCCGGGCGGATGCATTGGGCAGCAACTGGTAGAGCAGATGGCACGGCGGCAGCGCCATCTGGTCGAGCTGCGCGCAGTTCCAGGCATGGAAAAGGATTCGCCGGTCGGCGGGCCGGGCCACGATGGTGTCGAGGCACTGCCGCAGCTGGTCGATCGCCTTGTGCAGCAGCAGCTTCGGCGTTCCGTCGTCGACGATCGGGCCGATCGCGCGGTAGCCGCGCGCAAGCGCGTCGTCGATCTGCGCCGTATCCTCGGCGTCCAGCAGCTTGTACGCCGGCCATTGCCGCCACTGGTAGCCGTAGATCTCGCCCAGATCGTCGGGCGCGATCCGGTAGGGATTGGCGAGCCACTGCGCGTTCTCGTTCGCGTTCTGGTCCCACACCTTGCAGCCGAGCGCACGGAAGTCGCGTGCGCTGCGAAAAGCGCGGAGGAACCCGATCAACTCGCCCACCGCCGACTTGAACGGCAGCCGGCGTGTCGTGACGGCGGGAAATCCGTCTTCCAGGTCGAATCGCATGCACGCGCCCGGAATCGCGATCGAGCGGATGCCGGTGCGGTTGTCCTGCCAGTTGCCCGTCGCGAGAATCGTCCGGACGAGCTCCAGATACTGCTTCATAGGGTCAGGGCCTATTCACGCGATGTTTACGAATGCGAACGGGCCTGGTCGGGTCGGCGAGCGATCGCCTTTCGCATCGACGGAAGGATACCGCAGACAAAAAAACGCCCGCAGGCAATCGCGGGCGCGGGGGATTCCGATGCGCGCCGTTTCGGCGCAACGAGCCGCGCGCTAGACGATGCTCCGCGCGGCGCTGATACGGTCTGCGAGCTCCTCGAGCGCAGCCTGCTGCGCACGCGATTCTTCCTCGCGCTTCGACTCCGATTCCGCCGAGGCGGCGTTGCGGGGTGGATCGAGTTCGGGTATTCGCGTATCCATGATGTCGGCTCGCTTTACGACGCACGTGTGCGTTGTCCTGTCGAGCGACTAAAAGCAATCGACGTGCCACGCGTCGAACACCTCTTGGGATCGATGACAGATGGCGGTTTTCCCAGTGCAACCGGCGATTGCCGATCGCGAATGCTGCGCATGCGCGACGCCGATTGCTGCACATTTGTCGCAGCGTGCCGACGCGACTTGCTACAAAACGACTAATCGCTTGATCTTTATACGATCGGCGTGTCGCTGGGCAGCGACACGCCAATCGTTGCTGCGGAGCACGCACCGTCGGCGCATTTTGCAGTCGTCGTCGCGGCCGGAGCAGCGGGCCCTTCGCGCGCTCCCCGCGATTTCGCTCCGCTCAGGCCTTCGCTTCCTTGAACATTCCGGGCTCGAGGCGATGGCGTTGCAGCAGCTTGTAGAACTCGGTGCGGTTGCGCTTGGCGAGCTGCGCCGCCTGCGTGACGTTGCCGCCGGTTATCTTCAGGAGCCGGACCAGGTAGTCGCGCTCGAACGACTTGCGCGCCTCCTCGAACGGTACGAGCGCGGCGGCGTCCTCCTTGAGCGCCGCGGCCACGAGCGTCGCCGGGATCACCGGCGTCGGCGTGAGCGCGACCGCCTGCTCGAGCAGATTCAGCAATTGCCGGACGTTGCCGGGCCAGGGTGCGGCGACCAGCAGCGCCATCGCGTCCGGAGCGAGCGTCGACGGCGGCTTGCGGTAACGCTCGGCGAGCCGCCCGAGGATGTGCACGGCGAGCAGCGGAATGTCTTCCCGCCGCTCGGCGAGCGACGGCAGCTTCAGCGACACGACGTTCAGCCGGTAGTACAGGTCTTCCCGGAACAGTCCCTGCTCGCGCTGCGAATCGAGGTCGCGGTGCGTCGCCGAGATGACGCGCACGTCGACCGGTATCGACTGCGTGGCGCCGACCGGGCGCACTTCGCCCTCCTGCAGCACGCGCAGCAGCTTCACCTGCAGCGGCAGCGGCATGTCGCCGATTTCGTCGAGGAACAGCGTGCCGCCGTCGGCCGCCTGGAACAGCCCCTTGTGCGCCTGCACCGCGCCGGTGAACGCCCCGCGCGCGTGGCCGAACAGCTCGGATTCGAGCAGGTCGCCGGGAATCGCGCCGCAGTTGACCGCGACGAAGTTGCGTTCGCGGCGCCGGCTCGCCTGGTGGATGGCGCGCGCGAGCAGCTCCTTGCCCGTTCCCGATTCGCCGAAGACCAGCACGCTTGCGTCCGAGTCGGCCACGAGCTTCGCCTGGCGGAGCAGATCCTCCATCCGCGGGCTGCGCGTGATGATGCCGGCGCGCCATTCACCCGCGGTCGTGTCGCTGCCCGCGGGCTCGCCGCCTGACAGCTCCAGTGCGGCTTTGACCTTTTGCAACAGATCCTGGCTGTCGAACGGCTTGGTGAGAAAGCCGAACACCCCGCGCTGGGTGGCGCTGACCGCGTCGGGAATCGTGCCGTGCGCGGTGAGGATGATGACCGGCAAGCCCGGATGCTGGCGGTGAACGGCCTCGAACAGTTGCAGGCCGTCGATGCCCGGCATCCGCAGGTCGGAGATCACCGCTGCCGGGCGTTCCACGGCGATCGTCGCAAGCGCAGTCTCGCCGCTGTCCGCCGTGCGCACGCGATAACCGGCCGACGTGAGGCGCAGGCTGATCAGCTTGAGGAGGTCGGGGTCGTCGTCGACCAGCAGAATGTCACCGCGCGTTGTCATTGGCATGGGTCGGGTCAGTGTCGGCGCAAGGGCGTTGGGCATGAATCGAAAGTGTCTCCTGGCAATGTGGGACCGGGCGGGGTGACGGCAAGGCTGCCGCTCGCAACGCTTCGCCGTCAGTGGCCCGAGCCGCCAGCGCCCGACGCGCCGCCACCGCCGCCGCTGCGGACACGGTCGCGCAGCAGGCTGCGTTCCATCGCCCGCAGGGCCTCGAGTTTCTGGATCGCCGCGTCGGCCTTCTGCTGCTCGTCGCGAACCGCCCGCTGGCGCTCGATCACCTGCGACTGCAGCACGGCGGCGAGATGCCGGACCGGGGATGCCGCCGGCGCGCCCTTCGCGACGTTCTCGAACAACTGGATCGCGCGCTGGTCGTCCTGCGGCGAGTTGCGCACCAGCGTATAGAGCACGGCAAGACGAACTCGGTTCACATCCGTGCGCTGGCGCGCGAGGGCCTGGCCCGCCGCGGCGAGTTCCCGCTTCAGCTCGTCGTTTTGCAGCGTGCCGTAGCGCTGCAGGTCGGCGAGCAACGCAATCATCTGCTGATCCTCCGTCGGCTCGGGCGTCGGCGGCGGACCGATCGCGACCGCGGGCGGATCGACCGGTTTGCCGGCGTCCGCGGGCGCGGGGCTGGCCGGAGCGGGCGTGGCAACCCGCGGCGCGAGCGGCGGCTCGACGGGTTCGACAGGCTCGACCGGCGGCGACTCGATGAGTGGCGTCGAGGGCGGCGTCACGTACGCTTCCGGATCGTAATCGACATCCGCCGGCATGATGGGGGTCGGCGGCGTCGCGCAACCGGCCACTGCCAGTGCGATTGCGAAGCCGATCGTCCCGGCGCGTCTCCTCATTGGCCGTCCGCGAACGCCGGCGCGGCCGCAGGCGTTTGCGTCTCGCCTGCGAGAGGCAGCGACAGGCGAAACCACGCGCCGCTCTTCCCGTCGCGGCGCGCGCCCACCTCGATCCGTCCCCCTTGCGCCTGCGCGTATTCGCGCGCGATGGCGAGGCCGAGGCCCGAGCCCTTGACGCGGCCGTCGACCGGCGGCGGGCCCTGGTAGAACGAATCGAAGATGCGCGCGCGATCCGAGGGCGCGACGCCGCGTCCCCCGTCGATGACGTCGAGCACCGCGCAGCCGCCGCTTACGCTGACGGCGAGCTCGATCGTGGCGTTGCGCGGCGAATACTTGATCGCATTCGACAACAGGTTGTCGACGATGGTGCGCAACCGCTCGGCGTTGCCGATCACCGTGGCGGGCGCGAGCTTCGAATCGAACGTGATCATGCGCGCGAGTGCTGCGAGCCGCTGCTCGCGGACGACGTGGCTCACGACGTCGGGCAGTGCGACCGGACCGAGCGCCGCGGGTTCCATCGCGCGCGTCTGGTGATACGCGAGCAGATCCTCGATCAGCTTCTGCAGGCTGAGCGTGTTGTCGCGAACGATGCGCACGATGTCGTTCTGCTCCGGCGTGAGCCTGCCGCCCACGCCGTCGCGCAACAGCTCGGCGCCTTCGCGCACCGCGGTCAGCGGCGTCTTGAGCTCGTGCGAGACGTGCCGCAGGAAGCGCGTCTGCTGCTGCTCGAGATCGGAGAGCCGGCTGCGCAGCCATTCGAGCCGCTGGCCGACGTAGCGCAGATCCTGCGGCCCGGTGACCTCGATCGCGTGCCCGAAGTCCGCGCTGCCCATCCGGCGGATCGCGAGATCGAGCTGGCGGATCGGCCGCGCGATCAGCGTCGCGAACACGATGGCGAGCGCGATTGCGATGCCGACGGTCGCGAAACCGACGTACAGCCACTTCTCGCGTCCCTGCGTCGCCGTGTCCTGCAGACGCTCGATCGCGCTTTGCGTGAGCTGGGTCGAGGACGCGAGCATCGCCTGCGCGCCATCGACGAGTTCTGCATAGCCGCTCGCGAGATCGGTTGCGACGTCGGGCGCACGCTTCGGCGCGAGCAGGAGCTTATGCAGCCGGCTCTCGCGATCGGCGAGCTTGTCGAGTGCGGCCTGCATCGACGGCTCGAGCGGCAACGCCGCGAGTTGCCGCGTCGTTTGCCGGAACTCCTCGCGCAGCTTGCCGTATTCGTCGAGCAGCGCCGCATCCTCGAGAATCAAGTGCTGGCGCGCGACGCGCTCGAGCGTCGTCGCCTGCTCGTACAGCAGGCGGCTCGTACGTCCCGCCTGCGCCGCCTGCAGCACCTCCTGGCGTCCCTGCGACTCGAGCCGATCGAGCGACAGGATCATCTCCGCGAGCGCGTAGACGAGCGGCAGGCTGACGAGCAGGAAGCCGAGCAGGATGAATTTGAGGAACGAGCGCGGGTAATACACGCGTGGCCCGAAAACGGGAGCGCCGGCTGGCTATAATCGGGCGATTATGACATTGCTGCCCGCAGCAGCCGGGCTGCACACGCCCCCGCCGCACACGCCCCCGCCGCGCACGAGCGGCCTGCACGCGACGCGATGACGATCCGAAAGCCGCTGGCGCTGATCGCCGCGGTGGCGCGGAACGGCGTCATCGGCCGCGACGGCGCGCTCCCCTGGCGGCTGCCGGAAGACCTGCGCCGCTTCCGTGCGCTCACCACCGGGCATTCGCTCGTCATGGGGCGCCGCACGTGGCAGTCGCTGCCGCAAGCGCTGCCGGGGCGCCAGAACATCGTCGTCACGCGCCAGGCGGGATTCACGGCCGAGAACGCGGTCGTCGTGCATTCGCTCGACGCTGCGCTCGCCGCGGCCACGCATCCGGAACCGGTGTTCTGCATCGGCGGCGCGGAGATCTATCGGGTCGCGGTGCCGATCGCGAACACGGCCTACATCACCGAGATCGCGCGCGACTTCGAAGGCGGCGCGACGTTTCAGCCGCTCGATCCCGCGCAATGGCGCGAGACGGCGCGCGAGGCGCACGTGAGCGCGGACCCGGACGCGTTCGAATACGCTTTCGTGACCTACGAGCGCGTGCGCGCCGATGCGCGATAATGCGCCTTCGTGCGGCAGCGCGCGGGCGCGCGCCGCGCGCGAGAACCCGCCGGGGTGGCGGAATGGCAGACGCAGCGGACTCAAAATCCGCCGCTGGCAACAGCGTGAGGGTTCGACTCCCTCTCCCGGCACCAATCTTTCATCGAATCCTCCCATGACCAAGATCGTCAAGTCCGATGCCGAATGGAAGGCGCAACTTTCGCCGATGCAGTACGCGGTGACGCGGCACGCGGCGACGGAACCGCCGGGCACCGGCGAATACGTGCACAACCACGAGCATGGCATCTACACGTGCGTGTGCTGCGGCACGCCGCTGTTCGCCTCCGACACCAAGTTCGATTCGGGCTGCGGCTGGCCGAGCTATTTCACCGCGCTCGATCCCGCCAACGTCCGCGAGGAAGTCGACACGAGCCACGGCATGCGGCGCACCGAAGTCATTTGCAACGTCTGCGACGCGCACCTCGGCCACGTATTTCCCGACGGCCCGCCGCCGACGGGGCTGCGCTATTGCATCAATTCGGCCGCGCTGCGCTTCGACCCGCAGTAGACGCCGGGGATGGCGAACGCGTACACGCTCGCCGATTTCGACTACGACCTGCCGCCCGCGCTGATTGCGCAGGCGCCGGCCGCGAGCCGCAGCGGCAGCCGCCTGCTGCATGTCGACGGTGCGCGGCTTGCCGATCGCCGCTTCACCGACCTGCCGGCGCTGCTTGCGCCCGGCGACCTCGTCGTGATGAACGACACGCGCGTGATCAACGCGCGCATCCGCGGGCGCAAGAGCACCGGCGGCCAGGTCGAGATGCTCGTCGAGCGGATCACCGGCGCCGCAAGCGCGCTCGTGCAGATGAAGGCAAGCCATCCACCTGCGCCCGACGCGGAAATCGCGCTTGCCGCGGGCGCCCGCGCCGTGGTGGTGGCGCGCGAAGGCCGCTTCTTCTCGTTGCATTTCGACGGCACCGGCGATCTCGTCGCGTGGCTTTCGCAGCATGGCGAGGTGCCGCTTCCGCCCTACATCACGCACCGCCCGGATGCCGCCGATGCCGAGCGCTACCAGACCGTTTACGCACGCGAGCCCGGCGCGGTGGCTGCGCCCACGGCCGGATTGCATTTCGATCCACCGCTTCTCGCGGCGCTCGAGCGCCGCGGCATCGCGCGCGCCTTCGTGACGCTGCACGTCGGCGCCGGAACGTTCCAGCCGGTGCAGACGGATGCGGTCGAAGAACATCGGATGCATGCCGAGCGCTACGCGATTCCGCGCGAAACGGCAGATGCCATCGCGGGCGCGCGCGCACGCGGCGGACGCGTGGTCGCGGTCGGCACGACGTCGCTGCGTGCGCTCGAAGCCGCCGCTCGCCGCGACGGCGGTGTGGCCGCGGGGGCCGGCGAGACGGCGCTCTTCGTCACGCCGGGATATCGCTTCCGAGTCGTTGATCGCCTGCTCACGAACTTCCATCTGCCAAAGTCGACGCTTTTGATGCTCGTATGCGCGTTTGCAGGCATGGACGTCATTCGCGCGGCCTATTCCCACGCAATCGCCACGCGCTATCGCTTCATGAGCTATGGCGACGCGATGCTGCTTGAGCGAGCCGCGCGCTGAAGCCTCGCCGCACCCGCACCACTGTGCAAACGGCGCCTGGATCGGATCGATTTTTTGCTAAAGCGTCGCCGTTCGGCGACATTTCGTGCGGATGGCGGCGCGGAAGCAACAATGCTCGTGCCACGAGGCCGATGCGCCCGCGCGATTCGTTGGCAAAACGCCGCACCTTCGCTACGCTTGCTGCACTCGACTTGCTTGCGGCGCCCGGCGTTGCCGGCACGCGTCCGCCTCGTTCCTGATGTCCAGAATGCTGTTCACGTTCCGCCTGTTGGCGGCGGTTGCCGTCGCGTGCGCGCTCGCAACGGCCGCTCACGCAGCCCGTGTCGGCGTGCTTTCGAACAAGCTTGCCGCCGCGACGGCGGCCGATTTCGCTGCGAAGATTCCCGCTCATACGTTCACGGGCATCGACGTCTCGGCGGGCGTTCCCACGCTCGACGTGCTGCTCGCCAACTTCGATGTGCTGCTCCTGTACGAGGACGGAGTGTTCGCCAATGCGACGGCCGTCGGCAATCGCGCCGCCGAGTTCGCGAGCGGCGGCCGCACCGTCGTGCTCGGCACGTTCTATGACCAGGATCGCAGCGACGCGACGGGCGGCGTCATCACGCCGCACGGCTGGGGCAACCTCGAAGCAATCGATGCCAACACCACCGACGGCATCGGCACCGCGTATGCCGTGCGCACGCTCGCGGCCACGGCGATCGCCAGGCATCCGCTGACGCGCGGCGTGCAGTCGCTCGCAGCGCTGCGCGGCGACCCGGGTCCCTACGCCGGGGGCAACCAGGCGAAGCCGGGCAGCGTCGTCGTTGCCGCATGGTCGCAACCGAACGCGCGCGGGGGAATCGATCCCGCCATCGCCTACAAGATCACGCGCCGCGCGTGCGTGATCCATGTCGCCATTGCACCGCACTACGGCGTGCTGCCCACGTTCGGAACGTTCGGCGTCGATTTCTCCGGTGATTTCTACCGTGTGTGGAAGAACGCGTTCGACTTCGGCCGCCTCAATTGCCGCGAGAACTCCATTCCCACGCTGTCCGATTGGGCGCTCGCAATGCTCGCGCTCGCTCTCGCCGCATTCGCCTTCGCGAACCGCAGGTCGTTCCCGTTGCGTTAATGGGTGCCAGAGACGCATTCCCGGCGCGGTTGCCCGAACCGCCGCGATGCCGCCGGGAAATGCGTCTCTGACACCCATTGACCATGGTGTCGGAGGTATAACTCGGCCCATGGAATTCTCGGTCACCGCCACCGACGGCCTGGCGCGGCGCGGACGTCTCGTGCTCGCGCACGGCGCCGTGGAGACGCCGATCTTCATGCCGGTCGGCACGTACGGCAGCGTCAAGGCGATGTCGCCGGCGGAGCTCGAAGCGGTCGGCGCGCAGATCATTCTCGGCAACACGTTTCATCTGTGGCTGCGTCCCGGCACCGACGTCGTCGCCGCGCACGGCGGCCTGCACCGATTCATCGGCTGGGACCGGCCGATCCTGACCGACTCCGGCGGCTTCCAGGTGTGGAGCCTCGGCGCGCTGCGCAAGGTGCGCGAGGAAGGCGTGACGTTCGCATCGCCGGTGAATGGCGACCGGCTGCTGCTCACGCCCGAGCGCTCGATGGAGATCCAGCGCGCGCTCGACTCCGACATCGTCATGGTGTTCGACGAATGCACGGCGTATCCGGCGACGCGTGAAGCGGCGGCCGCGTCGATGGAGCTGTCGCTGCGCTGGGCGGCGCGCTCGAAGTCCGCGCACGCGGGCAATCGCAACGCGCTCTTCGGTATCGTGCAGGGCGGCATCTACGAGGACCTGCGCGAACGCTCGCTCGCGGAGCTCGCCGCCATCGGCTTCGACGGGTTCGCGATCGGCGGGCTGTCCGTGGGCGAACCGAAGGACGAGATGCTGCGCGTGCTCGCTCACACGGCGCCGCGCCTGCCGGCCGACAGGCCGCGCTATCTGATGGGCGTCGGCACGCCCGAGGACCTGGTGGCTGGCGTGCGCGCCGGCGTCGACATGTTCGACTGCGTGCTGCCGACGCGCAACGCGCGGAACGGCTGGCTATTCACGCGCTTCGGCGACATCCGGATCCGCAACGCCCGCCACCGCACCGACACGGCCCCTCTCGACGCGACATGCGGCTGCTACACGTGCCGGCATTTCTCGCGCAGCTACCTGCATCACCTCCAACGGGTGAACGAGATCCTCGGCGCGCAACTCGCCACTATCCACAACCTGCACTACTACCTGACGCTGATGGCCGGCCTGCGCGACGCCGTCGCCGCAGGCTCGCTCGATGCGTGGACGGCGCGGTTCGAGACAGAGCGCGCCTCCATGCTAGAATAACCGGTTGAATTGATTGCCTCCCGGGTGGCGGGCCGCCGCCCGATCGCCGCGCCGCCTGATCGAGCGCGCCGCCGCGGCAGCCGTTCGTCCCAATCGCAACCGGAGATTCCTTCGTGCTGATCTCATCCGCATACGCGCAGGCCTCGGGGGCCGCGAGCCAGAGCGACACGCTGCTCACGTTCCTGCCGATGGTCGCGATTTTCGTCGTCTTCTATTTCCTGCTCATCCGGCCGCAGCAAAAGAAGCAGAAGGAAGCGCGAGCGATGCTCGACGCGCTCGAGAAGGGCAACGAGGTGGTCACGGCCGGCGGTGTTCTCGGCCGCATCGTCAAGCTCGACGAGCAGTACGTCACCGTCGAGGTCGCCCCGAACACGCAGATGGTCGTGCAGCGAGGCGCGATCTCGCAACTGCTGCCGAAGGGAACGATCAAAGCGCTGTAACCGGATCGAGGCACCCTCCTCCCTCCTACCTCTTCCCTAGCCCCGCTTTTCTCGATGAATCGCTACCCCGCCTGGAAGTTCGTCCTGATCGCCATCGCGCTGGTGTTCGGCCTGATCTACACGCTGCCGAACTTCTTCCCCGAGGTGCCGGCCGTCCAGGTGTCATCGTCGAAGTCCGCTGTGCGGATCGACAACGCGCTGATGGTGTCCGTCGAGGAAGCGCTGAAAGGCGCCGGCATCGCGTACCGCGGCGCCGAGATGGACCCGATCGGCATCAAGGTTCGCTTCGCCGACACGGACACGCAGCTCAAGGCGAAGGACGTGCTCCAGACCAAGCTCGGCGACAACTACATCGTCGCGCTGAACCTGCTCTCGGCGTCCCCGCGCTGGCTCGCGGCGATCGGCGCGCTACCGATGTACCTCGGCCTCGACCTGCGCGGCGGTGTCCACTTCCTGCTGCAGGTGGACATGAAGGGCGCTCTCGACAAGGCCGCCGACCGCTACACCACCGACATCCGCTCGCTGATGCGGGAAAAGAAGGTCGTCTATTCCGGTGTCGGCCGCGAAGGCAGCAACGTCGTGCTCCGATTCAAGGACGACGCCGAGCGCACGCGGGCGCGCAGCGAGATCGAGCGCGCGTTCCCCGATCTCCTCGTCCGCGAGCAGGATTCCGCCGGAGGGGAATCGCGGCTGGTCGCGGGCCTCAAGCCCGAGGCGCAGAAGCGCATCCAGGACGGCGCCGTCCAGCAGAACATCACGATCCTGCGCAACCGGGTGAACGAGCTCGGCGTCGCCGAGCCGATCATCCAGCAGCAGGGTCCCGACCGCGTGGTCGTGCAGCTTCCCGGCGTGCAGGACACGGCGCGCGCCAAGGACATCCTCGGCCGCACGGCGACGCTCGAGATCCGGATGGTCAACGACGATCCCGGCGCGCAGGAGTCCGCGCGCGGCGGCTCCGTACCGTTCGGCAACGACCTGGTGAGCGATCGCAACGGCGAGCCGCTGCTGCTGCGGCGCCAGGTCGTGCTGACCGGCGACCGGATCAACGACGCGCAGTCGGGCTTCGACCAGCGGACGAACGAGCCTGCCGTCCACGTCACGCTCGACGGCACCGGCGCGCGCATCTTCAAGGAAGTGACGCGGGAGAACGTCGGCAAGCGGATGGCGATCGTGTTGGTCGAAAAGGGCAAGGCCGAAGTCATCACGGCGCCCGTGATTCGCGAAGAGATCGGCGGCGGCCGGGTGCAGATCAGCGGCCGAATGAACACGCGCGAGGCGAACGATATCGCGCTTCTGATGCGCGCGGGGGCCCTGGCGGCGCCGATGGAGATCGTCGAGGAGCGCACGGTCGGCCCGTCGCTCGGCAAGGAGAACATCGAGAAGGGCTTCGATTCGGTGATGTACGGGTTCATCGTCCTGGCGGCGTTCATCTGCCTCTATTACGCGCTGATGGGCGTCATCTCGACGATCGCGCTGCTCGTGAACCTGACCCTGCTGGTCGCGATCCTGTCGGTCATGCAGGCGACGCTGACGCTGCCCGGCATGGCCGCCATCGCGCTGACGCTCGGCATCGCCATCGATGCCAACGTGCTGATCAACGAGCGCATTCGCGAAGAGCTTCGCTGGGGCGCGACGCCGCACGCGGCGATCCAGGCCGGCTACGAGCGCGCGTGGGGCACGATTCTCGACTCCAACGTCACGACGATGATCGCCGGCATCGCGCTGCTCGCGTTCGGCTCGGGGCCGGTGCGCGGCTTCGCCGTCGTGCACGTGCTCGGCATCCTGACGTCGATGTTCTCGGCCGTGTTCGTGTCGCGCGGCATCGTCGCGCTGATCTACGGCAACCGCAAGAAGCTCGACCGCGTGTCGATCGGCCAGGTGTGGAAGCCGAAGGCCGAGGACCTGGCGGCAACGGCGCCGCTGAAGTCCTGACGCGCCTGATTTCCGATCCCCGAGCCCCTTAGGACGCCATGGAATTCTTCCGCATCTCGCGCGACATCCCGTTCATGCGGCATGCGCTCGTGTTCAACGTGATCTCGATCATCACGTTCGTCGCGGCCGTCGTGTTCCTCGGGATCTACGGTCTCAATCTCGGCGTCGATTTCCGCGGCGGAACGGTCATCGAAGTGACGTACGGCCACGCCGTCGACTTCAATCGCGTGCGGGCGGCCATCGACAAGCTCGACCTCGGCGAATTCTCGGCCCAGAGCTTCGGCAGCTCCGACACCGCGCTGATCCGCCTGCCGCTCAAGGAAGGCGTGTCGAGCGCGCAGCTGTCCGAGCGCGTGATGGGCGCGCTCAAGGCGGACGACCCAACAGCGTCGCAGCGCCGCGTCGAGTTCGTCGGCCCGCAGGTCGGCAAGGAGCTCTACGAAAACGGCGCGCTCGCGCTGCTGCTGGTGTCGATCGGCATCGTCATCTATCTCGCGCTGCGGTTCGAGTGGCGCTTCGCCGTGGCGGCGATCATCGCGAACCTGCACGACGTCGTGATCATCCTGGGATTCTTCGCGTTCTTCCAGTGGGAATTCTCGCTGCCCGTGCTCGCGGCCGTGCTCGCCGTGCTCGGCTACTCGGTCAACGAGTCGGTCGTGATCGCCGACCGGATCCGCGAGAACTTCCGCAAGATGCGCAAGGCGACCGTCACGCACGTCATCGACAGCGCGATCACGCGGACGCTGTCGCGCACGATCATCACGCACGGCTCGACGCTGCTGATGGTGCTGTCGATCTTCTTCTTCGGCGGCGAGACGCTTCATCACTTCTCGCTCGCGCTCGCAATCGGCATCTGCTTCGGCATCTATTCGTCCGCGCTTGTGATGGCGTCGCTCGTCATGTGGCTCGGCGTGTCGCGCGAGGATCTCGTCAAACCCGAGCGCAAGCAAGGGATGGCGGGCGACAAGATCCTCCCGTAGACTCCGGCGACTTGAGTGCCGTCGGCGTGAGCGCGAAGGGCCGCTCCCGAGCGCGAACAGGCCCCGAAGCGCGCCGGCGCGGAGGGTGGTTCAGCGAGCGAACACGCGGGCACCGTCCGGCACGCGCGAACAGGCCCTGGTGACTGCGCCCGCTTTCCTTCCCGACTGGCCGCCGGCCGCAAATGCGTTCCTGATCTTCGGGCTCCTGCTGCTCGCCGGGCTGGCCGGCGGACGGCTGGCTGCGACGACTCGCGTGCTGCCGGCGATCACCGGCTACATCGCCACCGGTTTTCTGCTCGGACCTGGTGTCCTCGGCTGGCTGACCGACGAAATGCTCGCGCAATCGCGCGTTCTCGCCGAGTTCTCGCTCGGATTGATCGTCTTCGATCTCGGCCGCCGCCTCGACCTCAAATGGGCGTCGCACGATCGCTGGCTGTTGCCGATGGGCATCGCGGAAAGCGCGCTGTCGTTCGCGGCGATGTTCGCGCTGCTGCACTTCGTCGGCGGCATCGACACGCTCGAGGCCGCGGTCGCCTCGACGGTGGGCGTCGCGACTGCGCCCGCGGTCGTGCTGCTCGTCACCAACGAGCTCAAGGCGGACGGCCCGGTGACGCGCCGCATGCTGTGGCACGTCGCGCTCAACAACGTCATCGCCACCGTCGGCATCACACTGCTGCTGCCCTTCGTCGAAGCGCGCGCGTCGGCCACGTCGTGGAATCCGGCGGCACGAGCGGTCTGGCTGATCGCCGGGTCGTTCCTGCTCGGTTTCCTCGCGTTCCAGCTGATGACGCTGTTCGCGCGCTGGCTCGGCAAGTCGCCGGTGCCGCAGTTCGTGCTCGCGGTCGGCTTCGTCATCGTCACCGTGGGCGCGGCGCAGGCGGGCCGGCTTTCGGTGCTGCTTGCGCTCCTCGCACTTGGCGCGTGCGCGCGCAATCTCGACCGTGAGCACCGGCTGCTCGACGTCGACTTCGGCCGGGCGGCGCAGGTGTTCTTCGTCGTGCTGTTCGTGTTGACCGGTGCGACGCTGCGCCCCAGCCAGTTCGGCGCGATCGCGTGGATCGGCCTTGCGTTCGTCGTTGCGCGCTCCGTCGGCAAGCTGGCGGCGCTGCATGCGCTTGCGTGGCCCGCGCACCTTTCGACGCGACAGGCTCTGACGCTGGGGCTCGCGCTGACACCGATTGCCGGCCTCGCGATCGGAATGACGCAGCCGATCTATGACGTCGCGCCGGAGTTCGGCGCGAGGCTCGCCGCCATCGTCGTGTCCGGCGTGGCGATCCTGCACGTGCTCGGGCCGATCGCGACGCGCTTCGCGCTGATCCGCGCCGGCGAGGGCGAGCCCGGCGCCCGCGACTGATCGTCCATGCCTGAACTCGCCTTCAAGTCTTCCTCGCCGCTGACATTCGGCGTCGAGCTCGAGTTGATGCTCGTGAACACGCGCGATTTCAACCTCGCGCCGGACGCCGACGACCTGCTCCGCCGAGCCACGCGCGAGGCGCCGGGGGGCGAGCTCAAGCCCGAGATCACGCAGAGCATGGTCGAGATCAACACGTCCGTGCACGAGCGCTACCCGGAGCTTCTGGCCGAGCTCGAAGGCACGCGCGACGTGCTCGCGGGGCACGCGCGCAAGATGAACGTGGCGATCGCTGGCGGCGGCACGCACCCGTTCCAGAAGTGGAGCGACCGCAAGATCTATCCGACCGAGCGCTTCCTGTCGGTGTCCGAGAAGTACGGCTTTCTCGCAAAGCAGTTCACCGTGTTCGGGCAGCACGTGCACATCGGCTGCGCCAGCGCGGACGATGCCATCTACCTGACGCACGCGCTGATCCGCTACGTGCCGCACGTCATCGCGCTCGCGGCGTCGAGCCCGTTCTACCAGGGCGTCGACACGGCATTCGATTCCTCGCGGCTGTCGGTGGTCAATGCGTTCCCGCTGTCAGGTACGATGCCGCTCGTGCGCTCGTGGGCCGAGTTCAACCGCTATTTCGACCGCATGTACGACCTGGGCATCGTCGCCAGCATGAAGGATCTCTACTGGGACATCCGGCCGAAGCCCGAGTACGGCACCGTCGAGGTGCGCGTGTGCGACACGCCGCTCACGGTCGCGCGCGCCGCGCAGATCGCCGCGTTCGTGCAGGCGCTCGCGCGCTGGCTGTGGGACGAGCGGCCGGTCGAGGTGACGGCGGACCTCTATCTGACGCACAGCCACAACCGCTTCCAGGCGTGCCGGCATGGTTTCGCCGGCACGCTGGTCGACGCGGCAAGCGGCCGCGCGCGACCGCTCGCGGAGGATCTGCGCGAGACGCTTGTACTGCTCGCGCCGCACGCGCAGGCGCTGGGCTCGCAGGACGCGTTCGCGGCGCTTGCAACGTGCATCGAGCAGGGTAACGACGCGACGTGGCTGCGGCAGGCGTTTGCCGAGACGCAGACGCTCACCGACGTGGTGCGGCGGCAGTCGGCCCTGTGGTCAGGAACATGACGATGCTCACGACGATCATCTACTCGCTGCTCGCGCTCGACCAGACCGTCGCGAATCTGGCCGCGCAATACGGCGAATGGGTGTACGCGATCCTGTTCCTGGTCATCTTCGCCGAGACGGGCCTCGTCGTGTGCCCATTCCTGCCCGGCGATTCGATCCTGTTCATCGCCGGCACCGTGGTCGCGGTCGCCAATCTCAACGTACACGTGCTCGTAATCGTGCTGATCGTCGCGGCCGTCCTCGGCGATTCGGTCAACTACGGCGTCGGCCATTACATCGGCCCGAAGGCGTTCCAGCGACCGGATTCGCGCTGGTTCCGCCAGGAGTACCTGCGCCGCACGCAGGCGTTTTACGACAAGTACGGCGGCGTGACGATCATCATCGGCCGCTTCGTGCCGATCATCCGCACGTTCGCACCGTTCCTCGCGGGCGTCGCCGGCATGTCGTACCGCCGATTCCTCTGCTACAACATCGTCGGCGGCTGTTTGTGGATCAGCTCGCTCACGTACGCGGGCTACCTTTTCGGCAACATCCCGTGGGTCAAGGAGAACCTGTCGCTGATCGTCGTCGGAATCGTCGTGGTGTCGCTGATCCCCGCGGTCTCGACGTTCGTGAAAGAGCGGCGCATTGCCAAAACGGCCGGAGGACAGGCGCATGCGGCGGGACACGGCGCGAGCGAGCCGCCCCCGCCGCGGAGCTGAACGGAAAACGCGCGAGCCGTCCGCGCGGTGTCGCAGCGACCTACTGATTCGTCAAGGCTTCGCGGGAGCGGACGAGCCCGGCGCCGCGGGAAATGCGCGTTCGGGGACGCTGAGCGTGTTCTGGAAGCCGCTGATCAGCCACTGACCCGTTTGCCGCACGAGCGTCAATGTCTGGATGCCCTCCTTCGGCTCCGGCATGCCGGGCGGCATCCTGGCCCCGCTCATCGTCCAGCGCGCATGGGCGAGCACGACGCCGGGCGCCAGCTCGCGCACCGTTACGTCGGTAAACACGAGACGGCTGTCGCGAAACGCCTGGGTGAACGCCGTCGTGAGCTTCGCTTCGAGCTCCGCGCGGCCGCGCCACCACCAGCCGACGACGTTGACGACGTCGCAATCGTCGCTGAACAGCGCGGCGTAGGCGCGCGCGTCGTGCGCGTTCCAGGCGTCGGCCTGGCGGACGACGACGGTGCGTATCGTCTCCCGATCGCCGGCATCCAGCGCAGCTGCGGTCAGCGGCAGCAGCAGGAACATGATTGCAGCGAGGCGGCGCATGGGATGCACTCCGCGGCGAATGAAAACGTGAGTCAGATGCGGCGCGCGAGCTTCTCCGCGAGGCCCACGTAGCCGGCCGGCGTGAGTGCGGCTAGCCGCGCCTTCGCGTCCGCCGGCAGCGCGAGCGTCGCGATGAACTCCCGCAACGCGTCAGCCGTGATGCCGCTCTTGCCGCGCGTCAGGGCTTTCAGCTGCTCGTAAGGCTCCGGCAATCCGTAGCGCCGCATCACCGTCTGGATCGCCTCGGCGAGCACCTCCCAGTTGGCGTCGAGATCGGAGGCGATGCGCGCGCGGTCGACGTCGAGCCTCGCGAGTCCCTGCCGCAGCGCCGTCCACCCGAGCAGCGTGTGGCCGAGCGCGACGCCCAGATTGCGCAGCACCGTCGAATCGGTCAGGTCGCGCTGCCAGCGCGACACCGGCAGCTTTTCCGCCATGTGGCGCAGCAGCGCGTTGGCGAGGCCCAGGTTGCCTTCCGAATTCTCGAAGTCGATCGGGTTCACCTTGTGCGGCATCGTCGACGAGCCGACTTCGCCTTCCTTCATCCGCTGCCGGAAATAGCCGAGCGACACATAACCCCACACATCGCGATCGAGATCGATCAGGATCGTGTTCGTGCGCGCAAGCACGTCGCAGTATTCGGCGATGCCGTCGTGCGGCTCGATCTGCGTCGTGTACGGATTGAACTCCAGGCCGAGGCTCGCGATCGTCCGTGCCGCCACCTTCTCCCAGTCGACGTCCGGATACGCGATCGCATGCGCGTTGTAGCCGCCGACGGCGCCGTTCATCTTGCCCTTGATCGGCAGGCGCTCGAACGCGGCGATCTGGCGCGCCAGGCGGGCCAGCACGTTGGCGAATTCCTTGCCGAGCGTCGTCGGCGTTGCCGCCTGCCCATGCGTGCGGGCGAGCATGGGTAGCGCGGCGTGCTCGTGCGCAAGCTTGCGCAGGTCGCCGGCGATGGCCTCGAGCACCGGCAGCAGCGCGGTCGTTCTCGCCTCGGCGAGCGCGATGCCGTAGGCGGCGTTGTTGATGTCTTCCGACGTGCACGCGAAATGCACGAAGCCGGCGACGCGCGCGAGCTCGGGCTCGGATGCGAAGCGCTCCTGCAACCAGTATTCGACCGCCTTGACGTCGTGGTTGGTGCGCACCTCGATCGCCTTCACGCGTGCGGCGTCAGCGGGCGAAAAGGCGTCTGCGATGTCGGCGAGCCTGGCGGCCGCTGCGGCGGAAAACGGGGGCACTTCGGGAATCGAAGGCTCCGCGGCAAGCGCGGCAAGCCATGCGAGCTCGACGCGTACGCGCTGCCGGATCAACGCGAATTCGCTGAACTGGTCGCGCAGCCGGTCGGCCTTGGCGGCATAGCGCCCGTCGAGCGGCGACAGCGCGGTGAGGCGAGTGTTCCCGGCGGCATCCATCGCGCTTTCGAGTCTAGCAGGAATCCGCCATCAGCCAGTCGCCGCGGGCGCCCGCAACGAGGCGCTGCGGCGCCCGGCGCGGCAAGGGAATCCGATGCGACGCGATGCTATACTGCGCTGCGCATTCCCACGCGTTTTCCTCCGCGCCTCCCGTGCTCAAGCTGATCGCATCCAGGACGAGCCCGTTCGCCCGCAAGGTGCGCATCGTGCTCGCGGAGAAAAAGGTCGAATGCCAGATGCTCGAGATGTCCGCATGGGACGCGGGCAATCCGATGCACGCCTACAATCCGCTCGGCAAGCTGCCAGTGCTGATCCTCGACGACGGCACGCAAATCTACGACTCGCGCGTCATCGTCGAGTACGTAGACCTCGTGAGTCCGGTGTCGCGGCTCATTCCCGAGCCCGCCCGCCAGCGCATCGCCGTCAAGAAATGGGAGGCGCTGGCCGACGGCATCTGCGACGCGGCCGCTGCGATCGTCGTCGAGCGCCGCCGTCCGGCGGTGCTGCAAAGCGAGGAATGGATCGATCGCCAGCGGCGCAAGATCCGCGAGGGTACCGCGGAGCTCGCGCGCGAGCTCGACGAGCGCGCGTGGTGCCACGGCGAGACGTATTCGCTCGCCGACATCGCCACCGGCTGCGCGCTCGGTTATCTCGACCTGCGCCACGCCGAGCTCGACTGGCGCGCGCTTCATCCGAATCTCGCGCGCCTCGCCGAGAAGCTCGCGAAGCGGCCGCCGTTCGCAGACACGCTGCCGCCAACCTGATCGGTGTCGGAGGTGTAACCCCCGGTGTCGGAGGTGCAACCCCCGACACCGAAAGTTCGCTACAGCGATTGCTTGAGCTGCTCGAGGATCGCCGGGTTCTCGAGCGTCGACACGTCCTGCGTGATCTCCTCGCCCTTCGCAATGGAGCGCAGCAGTCGCCGCATGATCTTGCCCGAGCGCGTCTTCGGCAGGTTGTCGCCGAACCGGATGTCCTTGGGCTTCGCGATTGGACCAATCTCTTTCCCGACCCAGTCGCGCAGCTGCTTCGCGATGGCTGCCGCCTCGCTGCTGTCCGGGCGCGCGCGCTTCAGCACGACGAACGCGCACACGGCCTCGCCGGTCGTGTCATCGGGCCGGCCGACGACGGCGGCCTCGGCGACGATCGGGTTCGCGACGAGCGCCGACTCGATCTCCATCGTGCCGAGGCGATGGCCGGAAACGTTCAGCACATCGTCGATGCGGCCCATGATCGTGAAATAGCCGGTCGTCACGTCGCGCACCGAGCCGTCGCCTGCGAGATACAGCTTGCCGCCGAGCTCCTCGGGAAAGTACGCCTTGCGGTAGCGCTCGGGATCGCGATAGATCGTGCGAATCATCGCGGGCCACGGTCGCTTGACGACGAGCATTCCGCCCTGGCCGTTCGGCACGTCGCGCCCGATTTCATCGACGATCGTCGCCATGATCCCCGGCAGCGGCAGCGTGCACGACCCGGGAACGAGCGCCGTGACGCCTGGCAGCGGCGAGATCATGTGACCGCCGGTCTCGGTCTGCCACCACGTGTCGACGACCGGGCAGCGCTCGCGCCCGACGTTCCTGTAGTACCACATCCACGCTTCGGGGTTGATCGGCTCGCCGACCGATCCGAGCAAGCGCAAGCACGCGAGGTCGTAATTGCGCGGCGCCGTGGCGGGATTCACGTCGTTCGCCTTGATCAGCGATCGGATCGCCGTCGGCGCCGTATAGAAAACGCTGACGCGATGATCGGCGATCATCTTCCAGAAGCGGCCCGCGTCCGGATACGTCGGGATGCCTTCGAACACGACCTCGGTCGCGCCGCACGCGAGCGGGCCGTACACGATGTACGTGTGCCCGGTCACCCAGCCGATATCCGCCGTGCACCAGAAGACATCCGACGGCTTGATGTCGAACACCCACTTCATCGTCAACGCCGCCCACAGCAGGAAGCCCGCCGAGCTGTGCTGCACGCCCTTGGGCTTGCCGGTGGATCCCGACGTGTACAGAATGAACAGCGGATGCTCGGCCCCCACCCATTCGGGCTCGCAGGCGTCCGCCTGCTTCGCCGTCAGCTCGTGCATCCATACGTCGCGACCGGCCGAGAACGCAACGTTGTTGCCCGTGCGCCGGTACACGATCACGTTGCGCACCTCGTCGCAGCCGCCCATTCCGAGTGCCTCGTCGACGATGGCCTTGAGCGGGAGCGGCTTGCCGCCACGCATCTGCTCGTCGGCCGTGATGACGGCGACGGCGCCCGCGTCGACGATGCGTTCCTGCAGCGACTTCGCCGAGAAGCCGCCGAATACCACCGAATGCGTCGCGCCGATCCGCGCGCACGCCTGCATCGCGGCGACGCCCTCGATCGACATCGGCATGTAGATGACGACGCGGTCGCCCTTCTTCACGCCGAGCGACTTGAGTCCGTTGGCGAGCCGGCACACGCGCTGGTGAAGATCGCGATAGGTGACGTTCGTGACCTTGCCATCGTCGGCCTCGAAAACGATGGCGACCTTGTCCGCGTTGCCGTTCTCGAGATTCCGGTCGAGGCAGTTGTACGAGACGTTCAGCTCGCCGTCCGCGAACCACTCGTAGTACGGCGCGCGGCTCTCGTCGAGCGCCTTCGTGAACGGCTTTCGCCATGCGAGGTGCTCGCGCGCGAGATCGGCCCAGAACCCCTCGAAGTCTCGGGCGGCCTTCGCGTTCATCGCCTCCCAGTCGGCCTTCTTCACGTTCGCCTGGGCCATGAAGGCCTCCGACGGCTCGAACACGCGCTTTTCCTGCATGACGGACTGGATCGTCGACATTGCAATCTCCTCCGAAGGCAACGTTGTCGCGGAAGGCCGGCTTCCTCGCGCCAGCCGGCCCTTTGGGGCAAGTCTACCGAAGGCGCGAGCGCGCGCCAACGCACGCGGCGCAAGCAGGTCGCGATGATAAAATCGTCGGTTTCGCGACGGCTGCCGCCGCCTCCATGACACCCGCCACGCCCCGTCCGCCCGCGGATCGGCGCCTGCGCCAAAGGCGCACCCCATGACCTCGATCCAGCAGGAACACCTGATCCAGAGCGTCGCCGACGCGCTGCAATACATCTCCTACTATCACCCGGCCGACTACATCGCCGCACTCGGCGACGCATACGCGGCGGAGACATCTCCAGCCGCGAAAGATGCGATCGCGCAGATCCTGACGAACTCGCGCATGTGCGCCGAGGGCCACCGGCCAATCTGCCAGGACACCGGAATCGTCGTCGCGTTCGTGCGCGTCGGCATGGACGTACGGTTTCCCGACGCGACGATGAGCGTCACCGACATGATCAACGAAGGGGTGCGCCGCGCGTATCTCGACCCCGACAACACGTTGCGCGCGTCGATCCTGCGCGATCCGGCCGGCAAGCGCACGAACACGAAGGACAACACGCCGGCGGTCGTGCATTTCGACCTGGTTCCCGGCGACACGGTGGACGTCCGCATCGCGGCCAAGGGCGGCGGCTCGGAGAACAAGGCGAAGTTCGCGATGCTGAACCCTTCGGACTCGATCGTCGACTGGGTGCTGAAAACGGTGCCGACGATGGGCGCCGGCTGGTGCCCGCCGGGCATGCTTGGGCTGGGCATCGGCGGCAGCGCGGAAAAGGCGATGGTCCTCGCGAAAGAGTCGCTGATGGAGACCATCGACATGCACGCACTCAAGGCGCGCGGTCCGGCGAACCGCCTCGAGGAACTGCGCATCGAAATCTACGACAAGGTCAACGCGCTCGGCATCGGCGCGCAGGGCCTGGGCGGCCTGTCGACGGTGCTCGACGTGAAGATCCTCGACTATCCGACGCACGCGGCAAGCCTGCCGGTGGCGATCATTCCGAACTGCGCGGCGACGCGGCACGCGCATTTCACGCTCGACGGGAGCGGCATCGCCAGGCTCGATCCGCCGGATCTCGCCGACTGGCCCGACGTGCACTGGTCGCCCGCGCCGGAGTCGAAGCGCGTCGATGTCAACACACTGACGCCTGCGGAAGTCGCGACCTGGAGGCCGGGCGACCGGCTGCTGCTGAACGGCCGCATCCTGACCGGCCGTGACGCCGCGCACAAGCGCATCGTCGATATGCTCGCACGCGGCGAGACGCTGCCGGTCGATTTCACGAACCGCATCATCTATTACGTCGGACCGGTCGACCCCGTGCGCGACGAAGTGGTCGGGCCGGCGGGACCGACGACGGCGACACGGATGGACAAGTTCACCGACACGATGCTCGCGAAGACCGGGCTGATCGCGATGATCGGCAAGGCGGAGCGGGGCCCCGCCGCCGTCGAGGCGATACGCAAGCACCGCGCCGCGTACCTGATGGCGGTCGGCGGCGCGGCCTACCTGGTATCGAAGGCGATCCGCAAGTCGCGCGTCGTCGCGTTCGCCGATCTCGGCATGGAAGCGATCTACGAGTTCGACGTCGTCGACATGCCGGTCACCGTGGCCGTCGATGCGAACGGCGAATCGGTGCACGAAACGGGGCCGCGCGAATGGAGGCAGCGGATCGGCAGGATTCCCGTGACCGCCGCCTAGACCGCCTTCGCGACTTCGGGATCCGGCCGGGTTATTGCCCCGACGTCAGCGAAGCCGCTGCTCTCGACCCCGAAGTTTCATCCGCCGAGAAACAGGCGTCCCACGTCGGGATTGTCGAGGAGCTCCCGCCCCGTCGCGGCGAGCGCGATGCGGCCGGAGACGAGTACGTAGCCGATGTCGGCGAACTCCAGTCCCTTCTTCGCATTCTGCTCGACCATGACGATCGTCTTGCGCTCACTGCGCTGCAGATCGGCGAGGATCTCGAACACCTTGTCGATGTAGCGCGGCTCGAGCCCGATCGACGGCTCGTCGATGAGCAGGACCGACGGATCCATGATGAGGGCACGTGCGATCTCGAGCAGCCGCCGCTCGCCGCCTGACAATACGGCCGCCCGCTGGCGGCGGCGTTCAGCGAGCCGCGGGTAGCGGTCGAGCACGCGTTCCGCTGCACGCCGCGCTTCGCGGCTGCGCGGCAGCAGGTATCCGCCCATCAGCAGGTTTTCCTCGACGCTCATGTCGGGAAACACCGAGTTGTCCTGCAGCACATAGGCGATGCGCGCGTCGCGGAGCTTGCGCTGCGCCGGCATGCGCGTCACGTCGCGGCCGCCGACGCGGATCGTGCCCGACATGACGTGCGTGAAACCCTGGATCGAATGCAGCACGGTGGACTTGCCCGCGCCGTTCGGGCCGATCAGGCAAAGTGACTGGCCTTGGCTGACACGCAAGTCTAGCCCATGGAGGATTTCCATGCGGCCATAGCCGGCGACGAGGCGGTCGATCGCGACGAACGGCGACCCTGCGCAAAGACGCTCGAGGCGATCCGCGTCGGGACGTTGTGTCGCCAGCTCGTCCGCGGCGCGCTCGACCACGTCGACCGAGAGCACGACGTCGGTCGCGCCGGATCCGTAGCCGCTGATTTCAGGCCGCTCCGTGGCCGCCGGTGCGCTCGGTGCGCTCACCTAACGGCCTCCGAGGTACGCCTCGACGACGCGCGGGTCGCTGCGCACCTGGTCCGGCGTCCCCTGCGCGAGCAGCTCGCCATGCGCGAGGCAGTAGATGTGGCTCGCCAGGTTCATGATGACGCGCATGTTGTGCTCGATGACGAGCAGCGTGATCCCGAGTTCGGCATTCGCCCGCTTCAGGCGATCGACGAGGCCGTTGATGAGCACCGGATTGATGCCCGCCGTCGGCTCGTCGAGGAGCAGAAGGCGCGGACCGTTCATCAGCGCCATCGCGAACTCGAGCAGCTTCTGCTGGCCGAACGACAAGTCCCCGGCGGGGAGGAACCGCTTCGACTGCAGGCCCGCGAACTCGAGCAGCGATTCGGCGTGGCCGGTGATCTCCGGCGCCGGCTTGCGCAGCATGCTCAGCAGCGTCTCGCCCGCCTGCGCCGTGCTGATCTGCATGTTCTGCAAGCAGTTCATCTTCCGGTAGACGTGCGTCTGCTGGAACGTCCGCACGACGCCGAGCCGCGCGATCGTCGGGGTGCGCAAGCGCGAGATCTCGCGTCCGTCGAAGCGGATCGAGCCGCCGTCGATCGGATGGAAGCCGGCGATCGAATTGAAAAGCGTGGTCTTCCCCGAGCCGTTCGGGCCGATGAGGCCGGTGATCCGGCCAGCCGGCACGTCGAGCGAGACGCCGCGATTGGCGACGACGCCGCCGAAGCGCTTCGACACATTGCGCACTTCGAGTAGCGGGGAATGGTCCCCCCACGCTCGCGGCTCCGCCGCTTCGCTGCCCCCCGAGGGGGCGCAATGAGCGGCTCGGGGCGGCCCTTCGCCGCTCAATGGCGCGATAGTCACTGCACGCTCTCCGCCGGCGCTGTCGCGACCGGTTGCGTGCGCCGCCGCACCCGCGTGAACCAGCCGGCCACGCCCGTCGGGAAGAACACGACGATGACGACGATCAGAAGGCCCATCGCGACGCGCTGCCACTCGAGCAGATACGTCCAGAACACCTCCTGCGTGACATGGAAGATCACCGCGCCGATCACCGGTCCCCACAGCGTGCCTTTGCCGCCGAGCACGGCCATCAGCACCATCCACACGCCGAACGTCGCGCCGGCGAATGCGAGGTCGCGCGGGTCGATGAAGCCGACCAGGTTGCCGACCGGACCGCCGGCCGCGCCGAGAAAGAACGCGCTCACGCACCAGGCGAAGACCTTGGTGCGCGTCGTATGCAGACCCATCGCTTCGGCCTTGTCCTCGTTGTCGCGGATCGCGTTCATCGCGAGGCCGAACCGCGTCGTGTAGAGCGCGCGCGCGGCGAGAAACGTGATCGCGGCGAGCGCGAACAGCAGGTAATAGAAGAAGCGGCTGCGATCCCCGATTTCGCCCGGAAAGACGGGAACCGTCATTCCGGACGCCGCGCCGACGTATTCCCACGCCGACGCGAGGTCCGCGGCAACGATCGACAGCCCGAGCGTCGCGATCGCGAAATAGTGCCCGCGGATGCCGAGAATGGCGGGACCGAGCACGAGCGCGCCCAGCGCGGCGACGAATCCGCCGAGCGCTGTGCCGATGAAGAGGGCCGGATAGTACGAGAGCCCCGAATCCCGCTGCACCAGCGCGCACGCATAGACACCCAACCCGAAAAAGAACACGTTGCCGAACGAGTTGTAGCCCATCTGCCCGCCATTGATGTCCCAGGTGACGGCTAACAGGATCATCAGCCACAGGAACGCGAGCTGCGTGACGATATGCGGCGCGAGCCACGGTGCAAGGACGCCGAGCACGCCGAGGCCGACAAGAAGCGCGATGTCGCGACCGCGCGTCACACCGCCGCGTGTCGGAGGTGCAACCCCCGGTGTCGGAGGTCTAACCGGCGGTGTCGGAGGTGCAATCTCCGGTGTCGGAGGTGCGACTCTCGTTGCCGCGGACGTTCTCACTGCAGATATTTCCGCTGCCGCGCGAGCACCTGGTTGCGGCCGATCAGCAGCGCGATCAGCAGCAGGAAGATGAACGCGGTCTGGTATTCCGCACCGAGCACGAAGCCGGCGAATTCTTCCAGCACGCCGAGCGCGCTGCCCGCGACGATCACGCCGGGCAGGTTGCCAAGCCCGGCGGCGACGACGATCATGAACGAGCGCAGCGTGTACGTCAGGCCGAGATACGGCTGCACGAACCACGTCATCGCGACCAAGCCTCCGGCAGCGCCGCAGATCGCGCAATTGAGCGCGAAGGTCGTTGCGTAGACGCGATCGGTGTCAATGCCGAGCACGCGCGCGGCACGCGCGTTCTGCGCGGTGGCGCGGATGGCCTGGCCGATGCGCGTATGACGCAGGAACACCACGAGCGCGCCGCCGACCACGAGCGTCGCCGCGAACCCGGCGAGCTTGATTCCCGCGATCGAGATCAAGCCGTTGTCGAACGAAAGGCCCGGCAGATCCGAGGGCACTGTGCGGATATCGGCACTGAACAGCTGGTTGGCGAGCTGCTGCAGCAGGATGCTGATGCCGAATGTCGCGAGAATCGAAACGAACATGTCACGGTCGACGAGGCGACGGATCACCAGGGGGTAAAGCGACGCGCCGAGCACGGCCATCACGGCAGCCGCGATCGGGATGCCGAGCAGCGGATGTATGCCGGCGCGGTCGAGATAGAACACGACGTAGCCGCCCAGCATGACGAACTCGCCCTGCGCGATGTTGATGATGTTCATCACGCCCCAGACGAGCGCCATCCCGTATGCGACGAGCGCGAAGATCGCGCCCACCAGGATGCCGCTCATGACGAGCTGGACGAGGAGGATCGGCGCGTCGAAGAGGACGGCGAGATTCGACATGGCGGGAAGCAGTGCCGCCGGCGCTCGAATAGCGACCCCCGGCGGCGAACGGCGTTACTTCCGGCTGACCTGCGCGCCCGCTTCGCGCTTGTCCCACGTCGGCGCCGGGTAGACCGGCTTCGCCGAGGCCCATTTCGACGGCGCGACGACGACGTAGTCTTCGTGCTGCACCTGGTACATCACCATCGACTTGGCAACGTTCTTGCCGGTCGCATCGAACTTGACCGGCCCGTAGAACGTCATCAGGTCGGTTTTCGCGAGCGCGTCGCGGACCTTTTCCTTGTCGAGCGAGCCGGCGCGCGAAATCGCGTCGGCGAACACCTCGACGGATGCCGTCGACTCCGCCGCCTGGTAAGGCGGGTCGTAGTTGTACGCCTTCTTGAACATGTCGGCGTACTGCTGCGAATTGCCGAACCAGGGATCCGTGTACGTCAGGCTGACATCCCATTGCGAGCCGCAGAACGCATAGTCGGCGTCCTTGCCGAACTTCTCGGTGATCTGCGCCGAATCGCAATGCGTGAGCGCGAGCATGGGCACGTACACCTTCTGCTCGGCGACCTGCCGGATGCCGAGCACCGCGCCCTTTTCGTGACCGGAGATCATCAGCGCGTCAGGCTTCAGCGCCTTCACCTTGGTCAGCGTCGCCGTCATGTCGTTCAAGTCGGCGGGCAGCTTGTCGTCGATGACGATCTGCATGTCGTACTTCTTCGCGTCCTCGATGATGCCGTCACGCACGTCCTGCGAGAAATTGTCGTTCTCGATGGCAATCGCGATCTTCACCGTCTTCGCGTCTTTGCCCGCCTTCTTCGCCTGCTCGGCGAGGATGTTCACCGCCTCGCGCAGGTAATAGTCGGACGTGTTCAGCACGGCGAACAGGTATTGGTACCCGTTCTTGAAGAGACCGCGGTCCGCGCCATTGCCCTCGACCATCGGCATTTTGTATTTCTCGGTGATCGGCGCGATCGCCTTCGTGAGCGCCGAGCTGTAGGGCCCCAGCACGAAATCGACGTGATCCTGGCCGATCAGCCGTTCGGCGAGCTGCGCGCCCCGCGCTGACGTCGACTCGTCGTCGTAGTAGAGGACCTTCAGCTTGTACGCCTTGCCGCCGACCTTGACACCGCCCTTGTCGTTGATCGTCTTGACGGCCAGGTCGTAGCCGTCCTTCGTGTTCTTGCCGTTGGTCGAATACTTGCCGGTGAGCGATACCGCGGCGCCGAGAACGATCGTGTCGTCCGCAGCCTGCGCCGCGGACGCGGCGCCATAGGCAAACGCAGCCGCCGCGCAGGCGGCGGCCAGCATCCTGATCTTCATTGCATCCTCCAAAAGGTGACCGGACCGGGCCCTTCGACGGGCCTTCGCATCCCCCCACTGCCCGATCAGACTGCGGATGCGCCCTTTTTGTTCAGGTTTCCCGCCAAATCCGCCGGGCGGTCGACGTCTCCCAGGATGCCGGGGTCGTCGACGTCAACGATGGTCAGGCCGGCCGCGTTACGCTGCAGGATGCCGCGCGCGCCAACGTCACCGGTGAGCGCGGCAAGCGCCGCGTGATGACGGCGCGCAAATCCGACCGGATGGCCGCGCTGCCCGCGCAGCGCCGGCGCGGCGATGCTTGCACCCGCACGGAGCGCATCGGCCACTCTCGCGATCGTCGCGGGGTCGATCCAGGGCATGTCGGCCAGGGCGACGACCCAGCCTTCCGCATCCGCTGCCGCTCGCGCGCCGCACGCGAGGCTCGCCCCCATCCCGTCGTCGGCGCTCGAGCACTCGACGACGCGCACGCCTGTCGCGCCCAGCAGGCGCGAGAGCACGACGTTGCCGGGCCGGACAACCGCAATCGAGTCCGGGAGCGCAGCGACGAGATTCCGCGCGGCCGCCACGCCGAGCGGCGTGCCCGCCTGCATTGCATGGTCCGGTGAGCGCAGCGCAGCCACCAGCTTGTCACTGCCGAACCGCGAGCCGCGGCCTGCGGCAAGCAGGATGCCGACGACGCGCATGCGCTACGTGCCCCGCGCAAGCATGATGGCGCCGGACGCGTGCGTCGCGGACGATCCGCGCTTCACGCGAGCCATCCGTGCGTCACGCGAACCATCCGTGCGTCACGCGAACCATCATTACTGCGACAGCAGCCGGAACCTGCCGTCGCGGATCGTGATCAGCACGCGCGCGCGCTCGTCCATGCCATTGTGGTTCGCCGGCGACATGTTGAAAACCCCCTGGCAGCCGACCACTTCGCGTTCGTGCTCGAGCGCATCGCGCAGGGCGGAACGGAACGCCTCCGTGCCGGGTTTCGCCGTCTCGAGTGCGACGGGAATCGCGCGCTCGAGCAGGATCCCGGCATCCCACGTATTCGCGCCGAACGTCGCCGGCTTCGTGCCGAACTGCTTCTCGTACGCGGCGATGTACGCCTGCGCAACCTTCTTCGTCGGATTGGCATCGGGAATCTCGTCGATCACGAGCATCGGCCCCGCCGCGAGCACCGTGCCCTCGACCTTGTCCTTGCCGAGCTTGATGAAATCGTCGGTCGCGACCGCGTGCGTCTGGTAGATCGTGCCCTTGAATCCCTGCTCGCGCAGCGTCGCCTGCGGCAGCACGGCCGGTCCGCCAACCGCGGCGATCAGCATCGCGTCGGGCTTCGCGGCGATGAGCTTCAGCGTCTGGCCGGTCACACTGGAGTCGGTGCGGCCGTAGCGCTCGACGGCGATCACCTTCACGCCTGCCTTCTCGCCGAGCGCGCTGAACACCTTGAGCCAGTTCTCGCCGTACGGATCGTTGAAGCCGATGAAGCCCACGGTCGCGACTCCGTTGCGCTTCATGTGCGAAAGGAGCGCGGCGGCGATCAGGTCGTCGTTCTGCGTCGTCTTGAACACCCAGCGCTTCTTCGCGTCGAGCGGCTCGACCACGGCCGACGTGCCGACCGTCGCCATCATCGGCACCTTCGCCTCGGCGATGACGTCGAGGATCGCGAACGCGTTCGGCGTCGTCGACGGCCCGATCAGCGCGTCGATGTGGTGCTCCTGCACGAGCTTCTTCACGTTCTGGACCGCTCGCGTCGTGTCGCCGCCATCCTCGAGCGAGATGTACTCGACGCTCGCGCCGCCGATCGTCCGCGGCAGGATGTCGCCGGTGTTCTTCTGCGGAATGCCGATCGCCGACGTCGGTCCAGTGGCGGACACCATGAGACCGATGCGGATCTGCGCTCCGGCGGATCCGATCGCGGCGCCTGCGAGAAGGGCCGCCAATGCAATTCGAGCGAACACTTGAGCTCCTGTCGAAATCGGGTCAGGGACGAACGTTCAGGGCAGCCGCGGCACCTCGGTCCCTGCGGGGTTGCGGCCGCACCGCCGGCGCCGTAGAGTGTCCAAGGAGTTGCAGCGCTCGATCCGGCATTGCGACATCCGCCGGACCGGGTCCCCAGTGAACCGATCGACGGAGGACACGATGCGGCGCAGACTCTATTTCATCATGCCGGACCTTCCGAGCGCGCGCAGGATGATGGACGACCTGCTGCTCGCGCGCATCGAGGAGCGGCACATCCACTTCCTCGCCCGCCGGGGAATGGCGATGGACGGCCTGCACGAGGCTAACCACCTGCAGAAGTCCGACCTGGTCCACGGCGCACAGGTGGGACTCGCGCTCGGCGCGTTGCTCGGCGTGGTCCTGGGCGCCGTCGTCGTGATGACCACGGCGACCCAAGATCGCTGGCAGATTCCCATCGTACTGGGCGCGGGACTCGCGGGCGCGATATTCGGGGCCTGGGTCGCGAGCATGGTCGGCAGCGCGGTGCCGAATTCGCGGCTCAAGCAGTTCGAAAGTGCGATCGCGGATGGGAGGATCCTCGTGATGGCCGACGTGCCGCAGTATCGGGTGAACGAGGTGCGCGAATCGCTGGGTGCACGGCACCCCGAGGCCGAGGATCGCGGGGTCGACCCGCACATCCCGGCGTTTCCGTAGCGATCGAACGTT
>Ga0157371_10001030_pt1 | contig 30552 bp, 23 predicted proteins | sample C45metaG_FD_113462 | JGI IMG/M metagenome (GOLD analysis project Ga0157371, IMG submission 113462) | Corn rhizosphere microbial communities from Kellogg Biological Station, Michigan, USA - C4-5 metaG | ecosystem: Host-associated > Plants > Roots > Rhizosphere > Soil | place: USA: Michigan... | reverse complement strand
CCCGGAGATGCTGCGGCTGGCCACGGTGCGTTCGCACGACCAGTACAACACCACCATCTACAGCTACAACGACCGCTACCGGGGCGTGTACAACGACCGCATGGTGGTGTTCATGAACATCGAAGACCGTCTGGCACGCGGGCTCGGCAAGGAAGCCCTGGTGAGCCTGGAAACGATCAGCGACGATGGCGTGACGCGGCGCATCGAAGGCCTGACCGTGCTGGACTATCCGATGCCGCGCGGCGCGTTGGCCGGCTACTACCCGGAGCTGAACCCGCTGCTGCCGCTGGACTACTACGATCGGATCAGCGGTACGCCGGCGGCGAAATCCATTCCGGTACGGATGCGCGCGCAGGCCGAGGTGCCGGCGTGAGACGCCGTGCCTAAGGTTCCTCGTTGTCGCTCAGCACGATGCTGCCATCCAGCAGTACCGGCACCATCTGGGTCCAGCCCTTTGCGTTGTAGTCGAGGCTGACCAAGTACACCCAGCGGCGCGCTGCGTCTTCGGCAGGCGGCGCCGCGCCGGCGGTGAAGCGCTGCAGGCTGACCTCGGAGACCACGAAGTCGTCGCCCGGATAACGCAGGCGTGCGTGGGCCAGCGCTGCAGCCGTCGCTTGATGTACCGACAGCGGCGGCTCGGCGCGTGCCGGGTCGAAAGCGGGCAGTGTATGCAACCGCGTCGCGCTCACCTGCCAGCGCTCATGGGTGTCGTCACCATCGCCGCTGGACAGCACGGTCCATTGACGTTCGCCTGCCATGACCGGCAGGCTCAGCAACGCAGACAGCAGCAGGGCAGCAGAGGCGCAGCGGGCAGGCATGGAAAAGCTCCAATGAACGTCATCCATGATGACACCAGGCAGCGGCGACGGGCGCGTCGTGCGTCGGCTATCATCAGCCCGTGGATATATCCGGCCTGCTGCTGCGACTGATGCTGCTCCTGACCCTGGTGCTGAATGCACCGGCGCTGGCGCTTGCCTCGGGCGGCATCAACGGCCAGGCCAGCGAGGGTCATTGCGGTGCACCCCACGAGAGCGCCAACACTGCGATCTCTGCCGCGCCCGCCTGCTGCGATGACCAGGACGCAGGCGCGTGCAGCAGCGAGGGTTGCGAATGCGTGCCGGCCAGTGTGGCCATGCTGCCGTTGGCGGCAAGCCTTGCCGCATGGCCGCTGCGTGCAGTGCCCGGCGACGCGCTGCGACCCGGTCATCCCGCGCCTGCGCTGCCGCACCTGATCCGTCCGCCGATCGCCTGATCGCGCGCAGGCATTGCGTGCCTGCCGTCCTGCAGTACCCCCTCATCTACCTGACCCACGCGAATCCGTCGTGTGGGTGGCAGGCGCTCGCGCCTGCGATTGCAAAGGACCACCTGACATATGAACCGCACGCTTTCCCTGAGCCTGTTGCTTACCACCGTTCTGCTGGGCACTGCCTGCGCGCGCGCCTCCGAAGAGGCTGTGTCCTCGTCCTCGCCCGCAACCGCAACCGCAACCACAGCCGCCTCGGCAGTCGCGGTCGCGGCTGGGCCGACGATCGATCCGGAACTGCCGCTGGCCATCGTCCACAAGACGGCCAGTTGTGGCTGCTGTGGCGTGTGGGCCGACCACCTCAAGGCTGCCGGCTTCCCGGTTGAGATACGTGACACCGATGACATGCATCCGGTCAAGCAGCGCCTCGGCGTGCCGGCCGGCAAGGCGTCCTGTCATACCGCCGAGATCGCTGGCTACGTGGTGGAAGGCCATATTCCGGCCGAGGACATCAAGCGGCTGCTGGAGGAACGGCCGACGGCGCGTGGCCTGGTGCTGCCGGGCATGCCGGCCGGCTCGCCGGGCATGGAAATGCCTGATGGCTATGTGCAGCCGTACACCGTCGAGCTGGTACGCACCGACGGCAGCACCGAGCCCTTCGCCCAGCACGGCCAGGGAGGCTGACAGTCAGTGGCGGTGCCGGTCGGTCTGACCGGCACCCTTCCACGGGGCCTGTGTAGAGCCGAGCCCACGCTCGGCTGCGTTCGGCCGGCCAGCCGAGCATCGGCTCGGCTCTACAGGATCAGCGGGCCCCGGCCGCTTCCTTGGCCAGCTGCGCGTCGAACTTCTTCCCGGCCTCATCCGCATAGCCCTTGCAGGTCAGGGCCTTGGCACCGGCCTTGGCACCAGCGCTGTAGTTCCAGCCGCTGGCACCGGGATGCGGGGTCAGCAGGATGTCGCAGGGCAGGGCGCGCACCGTGGCAAAGCTGCGACGGTAGTCGTCGATCAGGTGCGGGTAGCGTGGGTTGTCCTGCAGTTGATAGCCCGGTGCGCTCAGGCTGTCGGCGTAGACGATGCGCACCGGCTTTCCTTGGCGGGTATCGGTCCAGGTCCAGGCGGTGCTGCCCGGGGTGTGGCCGGGCACGAAGTGCGCGGTGAAGTCGATGCCACCGAGCGAGACCACCTCGCCGTCCATGATGATCCTGTCCGCAGTTGCCGGCGGATAGGTAATGTCATCACCGAAGTGCAGGTCGTGGCTGCCTCCGCGTGCCAGCAGCACCGCCGATTCGGCATTGGCCACGATCTGCGCCCCGGTACTGCGCTTGAGCGCTGCAACCGGGCCGGCGTGGTCGGCGTGGGCATGGCTGAGCAGGATCAGGCGCAGATCCTGCGGCGCAACACCGCGCGCTTTCATGTTGCGCAGCAGGTGGTCGGCCATCTGCGGCATGCCGCCATCGAGCAGCACCGCGCCCTGCGGCGTCTGCACCAGCAGCGCGGTCAGGTCTTCGGTGCCGATCTGCCAGGTGTGGTCGGCAATCTGCAGTGGTGCCATCGGCTTCAGCCAGGACGCATCCACGGTGTAGGCACGCAGTTGCGGCAGCGGCGGTTCGGCGGCAGAAGTTGCAGCGGGAAGCAGGGCAGCGAGGCTGATGGCGAGGGTCTGCAGGCGCATGGGAGGACACCGATGAAGGAGGCCCAGAAACTAGCATGGGCCTCCTTCGCCGCGTCACGCATAGATTTCATGGCACCCATAAGGGCGCCATGGGCCCGTGCGGCAACGCCAGTGCAGCGTCATCCAGTGTGGCCCTGGTGACGGACAACGGGATTGTTCGCCGCTTCGGGAAAGTGAATCCACGATCACCCTCTGCAGCGCACACTTGGCTGCAGATAGGCTGCAGGGCAGCCATCGGAGAGAGTGACCATGCACGTGCTTCTGGTGATCGTCGGCGGGTTCCTGTTGCTGGGCGTCTTCGCCCTGTTCGGCAGGCTCTGGAGCACGGGCAGCTCGCAGCTGCCCACGGCGCTGTTGGCCTTCATCGGCACCTGGCTGCTGGTGTCGGTGGCGAACATGTGGGTGGGGGTCAGCCGGGCGGGCTATACGGTGCGCGAGGAGCTGCCGATCCTGCTGCTGGTGTTTGCCGTCCCGGCGCTGGTAGCCGGCGTCATTTTCTGGCGGCTGGGCCGCTGAACCGAGGATCCGCGATGCCGGCAACACCCCGTCTTCCTGCCCTGCGTCGTCGCGACGGCCATCATGCGCGGGTGACCTACGAAGAACTGTTCTTCGATCTGGTCTACGTGTTCGCCGTCACCCAGCTCAGCCACCACCTGCTGCACCACCTGGGCCTGCTGGGCGTGCTGCAGACGCTGGTGCTGTGGTTTGCGGTCTGGCTCGGCTGGCAGTACGCGTGCTGGGTCAGCAACTGGTTCGACCCGGAAGCGCCGCGCATCCGCGGCCTGCTGTTCGTCACGATGCTGCTGGCGTTGCTGATGTCTTCGTCCATCCCCGAAGCCTTTGCCGGACGCGCATGGATCTTCGCCGGCGCCTACGCCACGATGCAGGTGGGCCGGACGCTGTTCGTCCTGCTGGAAGTAGGGCGCGTGCACCCGCTGGCCGCCAATTTCAGGCGCATGCTGGCCTGGGTCAGCGTGTCGGCCTGCTTCTGGCTGGCCGGTGCGGCGGTCGAAGGCAATGCGCGGTTGGCGCTGTGGGCGCTGGCCGTAGCCTGCGAATACATCTCGCCGATGTTCGGCTTCGCGTTTCCTGGCCTCGGCCGTTCGCGGACCCGCGAGTGGACCATCGAAGGGGGGCATCTGGCCGAGCGCTGCCAGCTGTTCGTGATCGTCGCACTGGGTGAGACGCTGCTGGCAACCGGCGGCGTGCTGAGCGAAGTGGAGCACTGGAGTGGCGCGGTGGTTTCGGCGGTGCTGGCGACCTTCGCCGGTACGATCGCGATGTGGTGGCTGTACTTCGGCATCTCCAGCCGCGACGCCACCGACACCATCACCCGTTCCGACGACCCGGGGCGCATCGGCGCCTATTTCCACTACGTGCACGCGCTGCTGATCGCCGGCATCATCGCCACCGCCGTCGGCAATGACCTGGTGATGGACGAACCGGAGGCGGTGGTGACCCTGCCGTATGCCGCGATGCTGGCGGCAGGCCCATTGATCTACCTGCTGGGCAGCGCGCTGTACAAGCGGGCGGTCTACGGCCACGTGCCGCGCTCGCATCTGCTGGGGGCGGCGGCGCTGGTCGTGCTCGGCTTCGTGCTGCCATGGATGCACCTGCTGGCCGCAGGGTGGCTGACCAGCATCGTGCTGCTGGTGGTGGGGCTGGCCGATACACGGTTGAAGCAGCGGCGCCTGCCGCAGGACTGACCGCCTGCCACGAGGGCGCCAGGCAGGTCGCGGTGGAACGAACTCAGCCCTGTCCTATGGGGAGCGAGGCAGGGCGCCGATAGCCTCGTGATCCCATCACCGGCCCTTCCACGAGAGCGCCACCCCGACATTGTGCGCCGGGGTCGCCTCCTGCTCCCATGCACTGGTTTCCCTCCCTTCCCCCCCTGTTGCGCGGACGCGGCTCCTTCGACGACGAGGACTGCGACGTCAGTGCTCTGCGCCGCTACCAGCACCGCGTGCTGCTATGGGGCGGTTGCCTGCTCAGCCTCGCCATCGTTGCCGGGGCGGTCGCGCTGGTGCTGCTGCATGCCAGCGGCTTCCAGACACGTCGTCTGGAAGGACTGCAGCGCACCCATGCCGCAGTCGAGGCGCATCTGGTGGCGGCAGATGCGGCACACCAGCGCATGTTGAACATGGCCGAATATGCCTGGCGGCATCGCCCGGACAGCGATGCCGCGACCCGCCTGGCGGAGCGCGAGCGCTACCTGTCTGGTGGCCAGCGGATGATCGTCAGCGCAGGGCCCGAAAGCGCTCCGCAGATGGTGCTGGGGGTCGGTACCGACACCTGGCCGCTTGCCCGCCTGGATCGCTATCTCACGTTGGCCCATTCGCTGTCGGTGATCCGCAGGCTGAGTACGCCCCAGGGGGAGCCGGATACGGCCGCCAGTGGCTTCTTCTTCGATCCCAGCCACCAGTTCCTGGTGCTGGGAGACGGGCTGACCGAACAGCGCCTGCTGGCTGCCACCGGCGCCGGCCATCGCGCTGGTCTGTTCCAGCAGCTGCAACGGCTGTCGGCGCCCTCCGCAGCTGCTGCGCCCGCCACGGACAGCGCCATGCAGATCGCATTGGTGCGCCATCCCGTGAGCGCCGCCGCTTCGATCGCGGTACGGCTTTCGGCGCACGACAAGGGAGGCGCGATTGGTACATTCGTGACCCTGGAGCCCACCGATCGGCTCGCACGGGTAATGGCGGTTGCAGATCGCGGCACCTCTTTTTTCGTAGTGACCGCTGATGGCAGGGTGGTTGCCGGCACCGCGGATGCCGCCGGGTTGCCGCTGGGCAGCGCGTTGCATGTGCTGCGCGCTGGCGGGCAGGGTGACCAGTCCGTAGTGGCGTTCCGGCAAGGGCTGCGCTTCTACCAGGCGTTGCGTGTCGCCGGCACCGACTGGCTGCTGGTGAATACCTATTGCGTGGGCGACATCGCCCAGGATGGCAAGCGCTTGTACGTTGTGGCCGCCGTGCTGGGCGGCGGACTGCTGCTGGGCCTTTGGACGTTGCTCGCCTGGCTGCACTGGCGCGTGTTCGGCCCGACGCTGGCGCGCGCAGCACGCGTCTACCAGGGCGAGCAGCTCAGTCGGTCCCTCATCCAGTTGTCGCCGGTAGGGCTCTGCCTGATCGACCGCGGAGAGGCCCGTCCTGTCCTGCAGAACGAGCTGATGCGCCACTATGCCGCGGCAGCCGAGCGAAGCGGCATACCGCTGTATCTGCAGCTGGTACAGCTGGCATCCGAACATGAGTCCGGGGCCGGCGTGTTCCAGGCGCCCGTGGAGTTCGAGCTCCCTGTTCCCGCCAACGACAAATCACCCGCCCGGCAACTGCTGGTTGGCGCGGTGGGCGCCACCTACCAGGGGCGCAGCGTGCTGCTGTGCGCACTGCGCGATCTCAGCGCGCGTGTGGAACTCGAACAGCAGCAGGCGCAGGCACGCCAGGCCGCTGAAGCGGCGAGCCGCGCCAAGGGCACCTTCCTGGCGACGATGAGCCACGAAATCCGCACGCCGCTGCACGGCATTCTTGGCCACCTGGAACTGCTTGGCCGGTCCTCGCTCGATGAAGATCAACAGGCGCGTCTGCGCCGCATCAACCAATCGGCCGACTCGCTGCTGCAGATCATCAACGACGTGCTGGACTTTTCCCGTGCCGAAGCGGGGCAGCTGGAGCTGCAGGCCGAGACGTTCGAGCCGATCGCCCTGCTGGAGCGGGTTGCCGTGCTGTTCTCGCCGCTGGCCGAGGCCAAGGGACTGGTGATGGACCTGTCGGTGGATGCGGCAGTGCCTGCGCAGGTGGAAGGCGCGCAGGCGCGGATCGAACAGGTGCTGCGCAACCTGGTCAGCAATGCGGTGAAGTTCACCCTTTCCGGGCGCATCGCGCTGCGGGCGCGGGTGGACGTGAAGGACGATGCCCTGTTGCTGCAGATGGAGGTGGCTGACTCCGGCATTGGCCTGAGTCAGTCGCAGCTGGAGCGGCTGTTCCAGCCTTATGTGCAGGCCGATGCCAGCATCATCAGCCGCTTCGGCGGGTCCGGGCTGGGGCTGTCGTTGTGCCGCGAACTGTGCCTGCGGATGGGCGGGGAGATCCATGCGCGCAGTACGCCCGCCGTGGGCAGTGTGTTTACCTTCGCGGTGCCGGTGGAACGCGTGGCTGGCGCGTCGCCTCGGCCGCTTGCAGGACGCAGCGTGCTACTCGCCTCGGCCGCCGCCGGTTGGAGTGATGAACTGAGCCGGCGCCTGCAGGCATGGGGCGCCCATGTGCAGGTGATTGAGGATCCCGCTCTGCTGGCCCAGCACCATGTCGATGCGGCCACGCCGCTGGTGCTGTTCGAGCGGGGGCCGGGGCGGGAACTGCCGGTTCTGGGCGAGGACGGGCGGTGCGTGGTGCGGGTGAGTGCTGATGGCCCCCTGCGCGCGCAACGGCGGGGAGTCACCTGGCGGGTATCCTGCTATTCCGGCGAGTCACTGCTGCAGGCGCTGCTGGCACCGGCCTTGCCGGAGCAGCGGCTGCTGGCGGTCGGGCAGGGCTTGGACTAGATTCATCGCGGGCGCCACCGCACGACACCATTCAAGGGGAAACATCATGCATCCGGCCGTGCCTGCAGCGCCCATCAACCAGATCGACGCACTGCGCAGGCTGCAGCGACGCCTGCTGTTCGGTGGTGGCGGGCTGATCAGCGTCCTGATCGTGCTGACCGCGGTAGCCAGTCTTGTCGGCGGCATCGGCGCGTTCCATTCGCGCGAGCGGCAGACCTTCCAGGAGGCGCAGTCGGCGCTGGACTATTTCCTGTCCCAGCGCGATCGCGCCTATGCGAGCAGCATCAATACCAACGACGCGTTGTGGACGGACCAGCAGGACGAGCTGCGCCGTTTGGGTGCTCCTCTGCGTGGCGAGTTCCTGTCGCAGGGGGGGCAGCATGTGGTGCGGGCGGAGGGACGGGCATCGGTGCCCTGGCTGGTGCTGGGCAATCCTGCGCAGCCCATGCCACAGGGCGAGCTGGAAGCCTACCTGGGCATGCTGCACGAGTATTCGGCGTACACGGCTGCGACCATCACCGCTCTGCAGACGCAGGGGCCGATCACGATGTACGCCTATGAGCCGAAGGGACGACTGCTGGCAGTAGCCGGCGTGATCGACGAGGCCCAGCTGCTGCAGACCCTGCAGGTGCCGACCCGTGCCCAGGCATTCGAGAAGCTGATGCAGGTGGAAGCTGTCGTGGGCGATCGGCTTCCCGCGCCCGGTCCGGTAGTGGGCGCAGCGCAGGGGCGTCGCCTGGTGTCGTTCCTCGGTGACAATCCGCTCAACGGCCAGCCTGCGTTGGTTGGCGTGATGACAATGGCGCGTGCGGACGTACCGTACTTCCGCCGGGTGGTGTTCGAATCCATCGACAACCTCAAGGGACGACTCGAAGCGACCGATCCCGGCAGCTACCTGGTGACCACCGGTGACGGGCGTGTGGTGATGGCGGGCGGGGCGCTGGCGCGGTCACCTGCCACGCTGGCTGCGGCGCTGTCGGATGCGCGTTCGGCGAGCGGGCAGCGCCAGTACCACGATGGCCGGTTCCTGGTCAGCGGCGCGCTGCGCGGGGTGGATTGGCGCCTGACCCACCTGTACGGCTGGGCAGACCTGTGGCGCGCGCAGCATGCGGCGATCCTGCTGCGGGTGTTCACCGCACTGCTGATCCTGGCAGCACTGTGGATGCTGCTGTGGCGGATGGACCGTCGTGTGTTCGCACCGGCACTGGCCGATGCCTCGCGGGTGTATGAGAGCGAGGCGCTGAGCCAGGCCATCATCGGTACCGCGCCGGTGGGCCTGGCGCTGCTGCGCCGGCGCGACGGTGCGGCACTGCTGCAGAACCAGGTGGCGCGCGAACTGGTCGGAGAATCCGGTCAGGACGAAGCCGTCCCGGAACTCTATGCGCAGCTGATCGCCCATGCGCGTGGCCTGCCAGCCCGTGGCGGTGAATTCAACTGGGCGCTGGACGCCGGCACCGACGACGCCCGTCAGTTGCAGGTCGCCCTGGCGGCAGCCAACTACCACGACCAGGCGGTCTGGGTGTGCGCGATGCGCGACGCCACCGCGCAGGTGGAACTCCAGCACACGCTGCAACAGGCGCGGCAGGACTCGGAGCGTGCGCGCGAAGCGGCCGAGGCTGCAAGTCGTGCCAAGACCGCGTTCGTGGCGACGATGAGCCATGAAATCCGCACGCCGCTGAATGGTGTGCTGGGGCATCTCGAACTCCTGGCACGGTCGTCGTTGCAGCCGGACCAGCATGAGCGCCTGCAGCGGATTCGACTGTCGGCCGATTCGCTGATGGCGATCATCAGCGACGTGCTGGATTTCTCCAAGATCGAAGCAGGGCAGCTGGACATCGATCCGCTGCCGTTCGCTCTGCGTCCGCTGATCGAACAGGCTGCGCTGCTGTATGCCCCCGAAGCCCAGCGCAAGGACGTGAAGCTGTATTTCGCCATCGATCCAACGCTGGACGAGGTCTTCATCGGCGACGTCCACCGCATCCGCCAGATCCTCAACAACCTGCTGAGCAATGCGGTGAAGTTCACTGCCTCCGGTCGCATCACGCTGCGCGCCGAGGCGGGTGGTGGTACGGGAGAGCAGCGGCAGCTGCGCCTGCAGGTGGTCGACTCGGGCATTGGTCTTTCCGAGGAACAGGTGACCACGTTGTTCAGGCCCTTCCAGCAGGGCGATGCCAGCGTCTCGCGGCGCTACGGCGGCAGCGGGCTGGGCCTGGCGCTGTGCCAGCAGCTGGCGCAGCTGCTGGGGGGGCGTATCCAGGTGCAGAGCACGCTGGGCGTGGGCAGCGTGTTCACCCTCGACGTGCCGGTTGAGCCTTCAGCGGTTGCGACAGCGCCGGACCAGCCGCTGTCCGCTCGCCGCATTGCCTTGTTGTCGTCGGCGCAGGAGTGGCGGCAGGAAATCGGGCAGCTGCTGCACCGCTGGGGCGCTGATGTAACGGTGATCGAGCGACCCGCCGACGGCGCTCCGGACGCCACGCTGTTGATCTTCGGCGAGCGCCGCGCCTGGAGCGATGACGAAGAGCTGGCGGTGCTGCCCAGCTATGCCAGGGTCGTGCGGGCCTATCCCAGGGGGCCGCTGTCGCCGGAGCAGCGCGATGATGCAGTGCACGTCTCCTGCTATGCCAGCCCGGCACTGCTGCAGGCGCTGCGCGGGGAGCGGATGCCTGTGCCGCGGGTGCCCGCCGCTGCGCCGCAGGCCGGAGTACGCCGCGCGCGCGGCCGTGTTCTGCTGGTGGAGGACAACCCGGTCAATCGCGAGCTTATCCAGCAGCAGCTGGAGGAGCTGGACTGCAAGGTCGATGCGGTGGAGAACGGACAGGTGGCGTTGACCGGCTGGCAATCGGGCGCATGGGATATCGTGATGACCGACATCAACATGCCGGTACTTGATGGCTACCAGCTTGCACAGGCGCTCCGCAGTCGCGGCGAAACGCTGCCGATCCTCGCCGTGACCGCCACTGCGCTGGCAAGCGAACGCGAACGCTGCCGCGCGGCGGGCATCGACGACCTGCTGCTCAAGCCGCTGGACCTGGCCCGGCTGCTGGCGATGCTGGACCGCTACCTGCAGGCGCTGCCGTCGCCACCACGCTCGCCTTCGCCGGCAGGCAAGGACAAGCCGCACAAGCTGCGCGCATTGTTCGTGGAAAGCAGCACCCGCGATCTGGACAGGATGCAGGCCGCAGGCGAGAGCGGCGACGACGAGGCGCTGCTGGAGCAGCTGCATGCGCTGAAGGGCGTGCTGCTGATGATGGGTGAGAAACCGCTTGGCACGCGTTTTGGCGATGCCGAACGGTTGCTGCGCGAAGGGCAATTGCTGCCGGAGGACGAACGCATTGCTCTGCTGTCCGATCTGCGCGATCTGATCGACGCCTATCGCGATGGCCTGCGGGACGACGTGTGAGCAGGCTGCGGCTACTCCGTATCCGGCCTGGGGGTGCGCAGCCCCAGTTCGCTGGCGAACTTGAACAGGTCGGCGTCCTTGTCGATACCGAGCTTGGCCATTCCGGCGGTCTTCTGGGTACTGATCGTCTGTTTGCGGCGGTCCAGCCGGGTTGCGATTTCATTGACGCTCAGCCCCGAGACGAACAGCACCAGCACCTCGTGCTCGCGGGGCGACAGCGCCGCGATGGCGCGCGGCGCCCCGCGTGCAGGCAGCAGCTGGGTGATCGATGGCGACAGGTAGCGACGGTTGGCCCATGCTGCGGCGATCGCCGCTGGCACGTGGCTGGTGTCATCGGCCTTGCTCAGGATGTGGTCGATGCCGCTGGCGTGCAGCGCCTGGATCATCGCCGGCTGGTCGAGCCCGGTCATCACGATCAGGCGCAGGTCGGGAAAGTGCGTGCGCAGATGGTCGAGCAGCTGCAGCCCGTCACCGAAGGCGCCGCCGGGCATTGCGTAGTCGGTCACCACGACATCGCAGGCAGTCTGCTGCAGCAGCGCGACCAGGGCCGAGGAATCGCCCACCGCGCCGATGCAGGACAGGGTGGGGATCTCGTCGATGGCAGCTTCGATGCCCATGCGGATGACCGGATGGTCGTCGGCGATGGCGACGCGGATGATCGGATGGGACATGGAGGGTCTCTGTTGATTAAACCGACAGAAATTGCCGTAATTTGCGCGGACCACTATAAGGCAGCCGACCGTCCCCTGGCAGGTCGTGCGGTTCACCATCAGAAGAGGAAGCGAGCATGCCGTTGAATATCGTCGTGGCCGATGACCATCCGGTCCTGCTGGCCGGCATGGAGCACCTGCTGCAGGCCGAGCCGGACCTGGCCATCGCCGGACTGGTACGCGACTCCACCGAACTGGTCGATCTGCTCAGCCGCACACCGGTTGATGTGGCGGTCTGCGATTTCTCGATGCCCAACGGCCGCTATGGGGATGGGGTTACCCTGCTGCGGTTCCTGCAGCGTCGCTTTCCGGCGCTGCACCTGGTGGTGCTGACCGGCATGGAAAGTCCCATGGTCCTGCGCTCGATCCAGCGGGCCGGGGTGTCATGCATCGTCAGCAAGAGCGATCCGCTGGAGCAGCTGGTTCCCGCCGTGCATGCCGCCAGCCGCCGGCAGGCCTTCATTTCAGCGGAGATCGCGCGGCTGATCGTCGAGGACGACCCGCACGACGATGTGCAGGAGGTCGAGGCCCTGTCGAAGCGCGAATCAGAAGTGCTGCGGATGTTCGCCGAGGGGCTGAGCGTGATGCAGATCGCCGAGCGCGTTGGCCGCAGCCGCAAGACCATCAGCACGCAGAAGATCGCCGCGATGCGCAAGCTTGGGTTGCAGCGCGATGCGGAGATCTTCGAGTACGCACTGACGCACGGCCTTGTGCAGGCGTCACAGAACGCACGCGCGGGTGCCGGTGGCGAAGGATCTGTCGACTGATTGAGGACGGGTCCGATGGACCCGCCGCTGTCCATGCCTAGGCTCGGAGAGGTATCCCTTGCTGCGGTGATGATGTGTCCGTTCGAGACGACCCCCGTTTGACTGCCCTGCTGTTGCACTTCACCCGGCTGCCCGCAGCCGCGCAGGCGCACTTCCTCGAACTGCTGAATCACTACCTGTTCGCCTCCCCGAGGCGCCGCAGCCAGCTGCGCCGTCATTGGCATCTGCGTGCGCCTGCCGACGACGAGCGTGATGACGCGTGATCCGCGGGCAACCCGCGTTCAGCGACCGCAGCCGAAATCTCGGCCGGGTCCGATGGAGGCAATCGCCTTCGATTCCTAGCATTCCTCCCGTAGGCCAATGAACCGGTCTGCCGGGAAGGACGCTTCTCCCCAGGTGTCCCGCCCGTTCCCGGCCCCGCCGTCCTCCCCGGCGGCGGGGCCTTTCCACCGCCTCGCGCGGATCACACCTGTGAAGAAGAATCCAACACCATGAAGCTCCTCCCGATTGCTTCCGCTGCAACCCTGCTGCTGGCCGCTGCGGCCGCCAATGCCCAGTCCTATGGCTCGGGCGTCATTGAATTCACCGGTGAAGTGACCGACCTGACCTGCACGATCTCCGGCGGTGCAGGCGCCATCGGCACCACCAACATCACCGTGCCGATGGATCCGGTCCAGGCCAACCAGCTGGCAGCGGCCGGCGACATCGCGGGCCTGCACCCGTTCCAGCTGGTCATCGGCGGCCCGGGCCAGGGCACCTGCCAGAACGGCAAGATCGCCGAGCTGTACTTCGACCCGACCGCCGGCCAGGTGGACGCGGGCAACGGCAACCTGCGCAACCAGGAAGCCAATGCCCCGGCCGTCAACACCCAGATCCAGGTGCTGTACAAGAACGCCGTGGTCGATCTGCGCGATCCGTCCTTCAAGACCGATCCGGTGACCATCGCCAACAACACCGCCGTGATCGACATGGCCAGCCAGTACGTCGCCGTCAACGGCGCTGCTGCGCCCGGCTTCGTGCAGTCGTACGTCAACTACAAGGTTGTCTACAACTGATGCCGCGCGGGGCCGTCGGCACGTGCCGGCGGCCCTGTGGCCGGCCTCATCGAAGAGGTGATCCATGCTTTCCTTCAACCGCACGCTCTGTGCCGGCGTTCTCGCCCTTGGCGCACTGTTCGCCCAGACTGCCGACGCATCGGTGGTGATCGGTGGCACCCGCGTGGTCTATCCCGCGCAGGACAAGGAAGTCACTCTCAAATTCATGAACGAAGGCGAGCGCGCCGCGCTGGTCCAGGTATGGCTGGATGATGGTGACGACCAGTCCACGCCGGACAGCGCCAAGGCGCCGTTCGCGGTCGCACCGCCGGTGTTCCGCCTCGACCCGAAGAAGCAGCAGACGGCCCGCATCCTGTTCACCGGTGCCACGCTGCCTGCCGATCGTGAAACGCTGTACTGGCTGAACATGCTCGAGATCCCGCCGAAGACCGGTGGCAGTACGGCCAACATCCTGCAGTTCGCCTTCCGTACCCGCATCAAGGTCTTCTACCGCCCGCCGAACCTGGCCGGCGAGCCAGTGCTGGCGCATCAGAAGGTGCGCTGGTCGCTGCACTCCGCGTCCTCCGGACTGGTGCTGCGCGCGGACAACCCGACGCCTTACCACGTCAACTTCGCCAGCGTCGGCCTGTGGGCGAACGGCAAGGAACAAGGCATGCAGGGGGGCGGCATGGTGGCACCGTTCGCACAGGCCGAGTTCGCGTTGGAAGGGCTCACCGCTCGTCCGCAGGGCGAGCTGAAGGGCGCGATCACCGTCATCAACGACTTCGGTGCCCTGGTGCCGACCCAGGTTGCCTTGCAGCCCTGAGTACAGCGCGCACCGGGTGCGCGCCATTCCCTGTTCCTGCGGAGACATCCTGATGAACGCCCCGATCCGGGCGCCGGGCAACGGCGCCTGCCGCCTGCGGCATGCCCGGCTGCCGATGCTGGTGGCCACCATCCTGTTCGCCCACACCGTCTCGGCAACCGAGCCCGGTGCCGATGATGCAGTGACGTTCGATGCGGCGTTCCTTCCGGCCGGTGCATCGGCCCGCCTGGATCTTGAACGCTTCGCACAGGCTGACTATGTCGCGCCCGGCACTTATCGTGGCGACGTCCGTCTCAACGGGCAGTGGCAGGCCCGTACCGACATCGTCTACCGCGAGGTGGAGGGCAGTTCCCGCCTGTGCCTGGACCCTGCGCATCTGCAGGCATATGGCGTCGCTGTGGATCGGTTGCAGGCAGACCCGGAGCACCTGCCTGCGTTGCCGTGGCCGCAGGAGCTGTTCTGCGCAAGCCTGGGTGACCTGGTGCCGGGTGCAACGGCAACGTTCGATGCCGGCAGCCAGACGCTGGACCTGCAGGTACCGCAGCTCTACCTGCGCAGCGAAGCACGCGGTTACGTCGATCCCAGCCAGTGGGATGCCGGCGTGCCCGCGTTCGCCTTGAGCTACAACGCCAACGCGTATCACTACAACAACGGCAGCACGGCCCGCTATTCGGGCTTCCTGGGGCTGAACGCCACCGGCCGCGTCGCCGGATGGCAGCTGGTGCACCAGGGCGCGATGACCCTGGGGGGCAACCAACCCCAGCGCTACCGCTCAACGGCCGCGTATCTGCAGCACGATATCGTGCGGTGGAAGGCGCAGCTGATGCTGGGCGACACCTCCACGCCGGGCGACCTGTTCGAAGGCGTACGCCTGCGTGGCGTTCGCCTGGGCAGCGACGATCGCATGCTGCCGCAGTCGCAGCGGGGTTTCGCGCCGGTGATCCGCGGCGTGGCCGAGACCAACGCACGGGTGATCGTGCGCCAGCGCGGCAGCGTGCTGCACGAGGCCAGCGTCGCGCCAGGGCCGTTCGAGCTGGATGATCTGTACCCAACCGGCTATGCCGGTGACCTGGAAGTCGAGGTGCGCGAAGCAGATGGCCGCTCGCACCGCTTCACCGTGCCGTACTCGGCGGTGCCACAGCTGCTGCGCCCGGGCCAGTCGCGCTGGAACGTGTCGGCCGGCCGAGTCGACGAAAGTTCGCTGCGTGCAGCGCCGGAGCTGCTGCAGCTGCAGTACCAGCGCGGCCTCAGCAACACCCTCAGCACCTACGGTGGCATTGTCGTGGGCGAGGACTATCGCGCCGCTCTTGCAGGTGCGGCGATCAACACGTCCTTCGGCGCGGTGGCCGCAGACGTGTCGCTGGCGCGGACTGCCGTGCAGGGGCTGCCGCCGATGTCCGGCAGCAGCTTCCGGTTGGCCTACAACCGCAACGTGGTGCGCACCGGAACATCTTTTGCCGTGGCCGCCTATCGCTATGCCACCCGCGACTACGTGAGCCTGCGCGACTGGGCATCGCTGCGCGATGCGCGTGCCCGCGATCTGGACATCGACACCGTGGCCCGCCAGCGCAACCGCATGGACCTGAGCATGAACCAGCAGCTGGGTGAGCGCGGCGGGCAACTGTTCGTGATCGGCACCCGTCGCGATTTCTGGAACGCACCCGGCCGCCAGCTCGACCTGAGCATCGGCTACAGCAACCAGTGGAAAGCACTGAGCTACAGCCTCAACTTCCAGCGCACCCGCGATTCGATCGACTTCGGTCGCGGCTATCTGCACGACAGTATTCCCGGCGCGGAGATGCCGGTCGCAAGAGCCCAGCAGGCACGCGTGGACAACCGCTTGATGCTGATGGTGTCGTTGCCGCTGGGCAGGTCGCCGCGGGCGCCGCTGGGCAACCTGATGCATACCCGCAGCCGCAATGGCGAACCGGCCACGCAGCTGTCGACCAACGGCATCTCATCGCGGGACGACCGTTTCAGCTATGGCGCCACCCTGTCGCGCATCGCGGGCAGCAACAGCGTCGATCTCAATACCGGCTACCGCGGTGCGCGTGGCCAGTGGACGGCGAGCATCAGCAACGGCAGCCATTACACCCAGCTGGGCATGGGCGCGGCCGGCGGCATGGTGCTGCATGGCGATGGGCTGACCTTGTCCCCGCCGCTGGGCGAAACGGCGGCGCTGGTGCACGCCGCTGGTGCGGCCGGCGCGCGCATCGAGAACGGTGGCGGCGCGCGCCTGGACAAGCGCGGCTACGCGGTGGTCCCGTTCCTGACGCCTTACCAGCTGAACACCGTCTCGATCGATCCCAAGGGCACCGGCTTCGACGTGGAACTGCAGGAGACCGCACGCAGCGTCGCGCCGCGCGCCGGCTCCCTGGTGCGGTTGGCCTTCAGCACACGCGCAAGCCACGGCCTGATGGTGGATGCACGTACCGATGACGGCCAGCCATTGCCGTTTGGTGCCGAGGCCACTGACGCCCAGGGCACCAATGTTGGCGTAGTGGGGCAGGGCAGCCGCCTGCTGCTCACCGGCCTGCAGACATCCGGGCCGGTGCAGGTGCAGTGGGGTCCTGGCAGCGACGAGCAGTGCGTGATGCAGGTGCAGGTACCGACGTCGCGTTCCAGCGACGGTTACACCGTAGTGGAAGCGCGCTGCCAGACCGCGGCAGCTGCACAGCAGTCCGAGCCCGGCGCTCGACCTCACCTGGCTACTCTGGAGAAAGCGCCATGAACCCGATCCTGTTGGCGGCCCGCGTTGTGCTGGCCATGATGCTGTTGGCCAGTGCGCCTGTCTGGGCGCAGAACTGCCGGCTTGTCGATGGTGACAGGCCGTTGGTCAACATCGCCAATCTCAATGGCTCGATCACTGTGGGGCCGGACGTGCCGGTGGGTACGGAGATCTTCCGTGCGACCTACTATGCCGGCCCTGCCAACCAGATTACCTGCACGCCGGGTCGGATTGATCGCATCCGCCAATACACCTCGCTGCCGTATCGCGCGTCAAGCTACGTGCATCCTAGCTACGGTACCGTCTATGAAACCAATGTGCCCGGCGTGGGTGTAGCCGTCTGGTTCAACGGCGCTGGATTTCCGATCGTATCCGAAGGTGAAACGAACCTGCCGCCGCCTACGGCCTTCCTGCTCTGGCCGCTCCAGTCCTACGACGTGAGCCTGATCAAGATCGGCCCCATCAACGCAGGAACCGTGACAGGCACCAGTCTGCCGCAGTTCGAATACCGGATGACCGGAGTCAACCGCAACGTACTCCTTTGGAGCGGTCGCGTGCAGGGCAGCCTGAACATCGTCTCGCGCACCTGCAGTACCAGCGACGTGCCGGTGGACCTGGGCGTGCACCAGATGAGCGAGATCCCTGCGGTCGGTTCCACCACGGGCTGGGTGAATATGCCCGTGGTGCTGCGCAACTGCCCTGCGTTCTTCGGCCGCTACCGCGGCCACCTGACCACCGGTACGGTGCAGACCGCCAACGGGCGGGTGGACAACCGAATCCGCTATCGTGTCGATCCGGTCACTGCTGTGGCCGACCGCACGCGATCGGTCATGGCGCTGCAGGATGACGGCGTCAACATGACCGCCACCGGCATCGGCATCCAGATTGGAACACAGGCGCAGGACTCGGTCGGCTTCAACACCATGCGCGATTCCGGCGTGGCCCTGACCGAGGTCAACAACGCGCAGTACACGATCATGCTGCGCGCACGCTACTACCGGCTTGCAGCTGCCGCATCCTCGGGGCAGGCCAATGGCGCGGCCACCATCACGCTGGAGTACAACTGACATGCGCGCCGTGCTGTTGCTGACCACGCTTGCTGCGCTGCTGCCAGTGCCATCGCATGCGGCCGACCTGACCCTGCGTTTCAGTGGCCGTTTCCAGCCGGGAACCTGCCAGTTCAGCGTCGCCGATGTCGACGTGGGTACCTTCGACGCGACGTACTTCACGGCGAATACGCAGTCTCCCATGGTCAGCTTCACGCTCAACCGCAGCAGCTGCGCCAGTGACCTGCGGGTGCTGCACGTGCGCATGGCGGGCACCGCCGACAGCAGCGACGCACGTTACTTCGCCATACCCACCACAGGCGGTGTGCGCGGCCTGGCGGTGTGGTTGTACACGCCCACCCAGCAGACCCTGGCGCCCAACCAGGCCGGCTTCGATTGGATTACCAATGGAACGCCGGCGGCCGGACACCTGCTCTACGCACGCCTGGTCCGCACCGGCACGGTGTCAGCAGGCACCATCAACACCCCCGTGACCGTACAGGTCACCTATAACTGAGGCGCATATGCATCGCACAGCTCTTTTCCTGGTGCTGGCCATGTTGGCGGCCAACGTGCGGGCGCAGGACACCCAGCCATTCACCGTTTCTGGCGAGATCCTGCCCGGCGCATGCCGGATTTCCTTCCCGGACGTGGATCTCGGGTCGCACCTGGCGAACGTGTTCACTGGCAGCCATGGCACCGCCTACGTCGATTTCAGCGGAACCGTCAGTGACTGCGACCCCTTGATTCGGCACGTGGCAATGACCTTCGACGGCACCGCCGACAGTCACAACAGCGCGTTGTTCGAGGGAGTGCCCGGCGTGGGTGTGCAATTGGTACGCGTGGTGTCGTCGTTGAACGTGCCCCTTCCGCCGGGTGGGAGCACCCAATACGTGACGGCGGGCGGCGTCTACCCGTTCCGTGCGCGCCTGCTGCAATCGGCGATGCCGGTCTCCGTTGGACGCATCCAGCGGCCCATCACCGTTTCCCTGACCTACAACTGAGAGCTTCCATGCATCTTCCGATTCCAGGCCTGCTGCTCGCCGCGGTGCTGACGCTGTCCGGTGCAGCATCGGCGCAGACCGCCACCACCACCAACTTCGACGTCACCGGCACCATTCTGCCGGGCGTATGCCGCATCGCCGTGGCCGATGTCGACCTGGGAACCTATCAGTCCACCCAGTTCACCGGTGCGTTCAGCACGCCGTTCCAGGCCGTCAACGTGGTGGTCAGCCAATGCGATCCTCTGGTCGCGCGGGTGGGCCTGCACTTCAATGGCGTCGCCGACAACAATGACGCGACGCTGTTCCAAGGTGTTGCCGGCATCGGTATCGAGCTGCAACGTACCAGCAGTGGCGCACGCCTGCGGCCCGGCGGGTGGACCCAGATGGCGACGGCCGCCGGCACCCACGCCTTCCGCGCGCGCTTCGTGCAGAGCGCGGCGACGGTTTCCGCAGGCGCGGTGAGCCGCCCGATCACGGTCACGATGACCTACAACTGATTGTCCGGCGGACTGAACGGCAGGTCGTTCAGCCAGCGCCGCAGGCGCCATTTAGGCCCCGTCCGATTCGGGACGAGGCCGCTGCTTTCTAGCATTTCCCCGTAGACGCGGCATCGGCCGCCATTCAACCGCCCGACCAAGCAGGCGCATTGCCTACGGAGAACATCATGAACAGCATCTACCGGATTGTGTGGAACGCGGCCATCGGAAAGTGGGTAGTTGCTTCAGAGCTGGCCACCGGCCGCAGGAAGAAGGGCGGCAAGGTTGCCGCACGCGGGCTGGCTGCGGCCAGTCTGCTGATGCTGGCCCTGCCGTTGTGGGCGGCCGAAGACAGCAGCACCACGTGCACCCTGGCACAGGGCCAGGCGGGTGTGATCGATGCTGAGGGCCGCTGTGTGGCCACTGATGCCGATGCGAACGCAGATGCGACAGCGCAGACCCGCGCCATTGGTGTACAGGCCGCGGTGGATGACCTGTATGTGAAGGTCAATGGCTCGGGTACGGCTGCCACGGCCGCAGGAGTAGGCGCGATCTCCATCGGCAACAACGCACGCGCCTTGGCCGATGCGGACGGCAACGCGGACAACGCCATTGCGATGGGCGCCAACGCCAGCACCCAGGGCAACAACGCAGTCGCCATCGGCATGGGTGCAAGTGCCAACAGCCAGAACGCGCAGGGCGCTGCAGGGTCGCTGGCCGTGGGTGCCAATGCCAGCGCCGGTGGCTGGAACAGCGTGGCGGTGGGCTACAACACCAATGCTGGCGGCTCGGCAGCAGTGGCTGTTGGGCGCGGCGCGCGCGGCAGCGCCACCGAAGCGGTGGCGATGGGTGACAACGCCTCGGTCAGCGGTTCCGGCGGCGTTGCCCTCGGCGGTTCGTCGCAGGTTACGGCTGCCGGTGCAGTGGCGATCGGCCGTGCATCGGTCGCCAACCGCGAAAACACGGTATCGGTCGGCAGCGCCACGTTGCGCCGCCAGGTCGTCAATGTTGCGGCGGGTACGCAGGCCAACGACGCGGCCATCGTGCAACAGCTGCGTGCCGGCGTGCAGGCGCTGGGTGGCGGCGCCGATGTTGCTGCCGACGGCAGCATCACCGCGCCCAGCTATGTGCTGGACCATGGCGGTACCCACACCACCGTCGGCAGCGCGCTGGAGGCGCTGGATGACGGCCTGACCACCACCACCACTACCTTGAACCAGTTGAGTACTTCGCTGGACAATGGCACCGTGGGCCTGGTGCAGCAGGCAGCACCGGGTGCCAACCTGACCGTGGGTGCCAGCACCAATGGTGCTGCGGTGGACTTCACGGGTACTGACGGGGCCCGTCGCCTCAGTGGCGTGGCCGCAGCCACGGCGGCCGACGAAGCCGTGACGCTGGGCCAGCTGCAGGCATCCTCGGCCTCGGTGGCCGATGCGCTCGGCGGTGGCAGCGTTGCCGATGCGCAGGGGCGCATCAGTGCGCCGAGCTACGCCGTGGATGGCAACAACTACGGCAACGTAGGCGATGCATTGACCGCACTGGATGGCCGTGTTGGCAGCACCGGCCAGGACCTTGCTGATCTGCGCGACGCGCTGGATGAAGGCAGCCGCTATTTCAAGGCGGACGGCTCGGGTGTGGCCGACGAAGCCGCTGCAACGGGCTCGGGCAGCATCGCCGCCGGGGCCAGCGCCGCCGCGAGCGCTGCACAGGGTGTGGCCGTCGGTTGGGGCGCGCGTGCGAGCAGCGGTGACGGCGCGATCGCGCTGGGTGCCAATGCACGCGCCAGTGGTGAGAATTCAGTCGCGCTGGGCGCTGAGGCGGTAGCAGACCGCGACAACGTGGTCTCGGTGGGCTGGGGCATGGGCGGTAACGGCACTCGCCAGATCATCAACGTGGCCAACGGTACCGAAGCCGCAGATGCGGTGAACGTGCAGCAGCTGCTTCCTGTCATCGAGGGCCTGGGCGGCGGCGCGACGCACAATGCGCTGACCGGCACCGTGACCGGCCCGCAGTACAGCGTGCAGGGTCAGACCTTCGACAACGTGGGCGATGCATTGTCTTCGGTTGACGGTGGCCTGACCGTGATCGACGGCCGTGTGACCCGCAACGAAGGCGATATCACCCAGCTGCGTCAGCAGCTGGTGGAACTGGGCAATGGCGAAGCCGGCCTGGTGCAGCAGTCCGCTGCGGACGCTGCAGTGACGATCGGTGCAGGTACCGGAGGCACCGTGGTGGACCTGCGCGGTACCGACGGCGAACGCCAGCTCAAGGGCGTGGCTGCCGGCATCGACGCCAGTGATGCGGTGAACCTGGGCCAGCTGAACTCGGCCGTCGATGACCTTCGCGCCACCGGCAACCGCTATGTGCGGGTCGATGGTGCAGGCGATGGCAGTGATGATGCGCAGGCCAACGGGCAGGGCGCGATGGCGGTAGGTGCATCGGCCCAGGCCAATGGCGCGGGTAGCGTAGCGCTGGGCCAGGGGGCGGTGGCGCTGGCTGACAACAGTGTGGCGTTGGGCGCTGGCGCCGTGGCCGATCGCGCCAACAGCGTGTCGGTGGGTGCGGCCGGCAGCGAGCGCCAGATCACCCATGTGGCCGATGGCAGCGAGGATACCGATGCGGTGAACCTGCGCCAGCTGAAGGCGGCAGGTCTGGTGGGCGATGGCGGGCAGATGCTGGATGCGGTGACCTATGATGCAGGCAGCCAGCGTGCACAGGTCACTTTCGGTGGTGCCAATGGCACCGTGCTGTCCAACGTGGCCGATGGTCGTGTGGGTGCAGGCAGCCGCGAGGCCGTGAACGGTGGCCAGCTGGCCGCACTGCGCGACCAGCTGCAGGGCCGCATCGGCGATCTGGATGGCCGCGTCGGCGCATTGGAAGCAGGCGATGCCGGTGGTGGCGGCAATCCGCCGTACTACGGCGCCAATCCGCAGCCGGGCGATCAGGCGGGTGACAACCCGGCCCAGGCCATCGGCCAGGGCAGCGTGGCGGCCGGTGCCGGCGCAGAAGCCCAGGCCGACAACAGCGTTGCGCTGGGTGCCGGCTCGGTCGCCGACCGCGAGAACAGCGTGTCGGTCGGCCGCGAAGGTGGCGAGCGTCAGATCACCAACGTGGCAGCCGGTGTGCAGGCCACCGATGCAGTGAACGTAGGCCAGCTGCAACAGGGTGTGGATGATGCCAAGGCGTATGCCGACGAGCGAGTACAGGATGCCTGGAGCGGCCTGGAACAGCGCTTGGACCAGGTCAACCGCCAAGCCAACCGAGGCATCGCCGCCGCAGCTGCACTGGCGCCGATGACCCCGTACCTGCCGGGCAGGACCACCATCAACGCCAACCTGGCCAATTACCGCAGCGAAACGGCGATGGGTGTGGGCGTGTCGCGCTGGAGCGACAACGGGCGCGTCAATGTCAACGGCGGCGCGTCGATGGCGCGCGGCGACAAGCCGATCTTCCGCATGGGCGTCGGCGTGGTACTGGGCGACTGAGCCCAGCGCTGGGCGCGGCGCACGACGCCGCGCCCAGTTGCAACCTGCTGAATCACAAACCATCCCACGGGTGTATCCGGGCGCGCTTTAGGCCGCGTCCGATACGCCATCGGGGGGCGCTTGCCTAGTATCTGGCCATGGCTGGAACGGCCGGCTGCCACCCCCAATGGGCGCTTGCGCCCTCGGAGAACGACCATGAACTGCATCTATCGCATCGTCTGGAACGCGGCCACCGGCAAGTGGGTCGTCGCCTCGGAACTGGCCCAGGGCCGTCGCCGCCGCGCGGGTGCGGGCATCGCCGCAGTGCTCCTCGCGATTGTCGCGCCAAACGTGCTTGCCAGCGACATCCAGCAGGTACTGTGCAGCGCACCGCACGAACCGCAGGAAGGCGCCTGCCAGGACCCCGCCGCGTTGCGTGGCGCCCTGCCGTTGGCTGCAACCGATGACAGCCTGCTGGTGGTGAACATCGGCAGCAATGCCACTGCCGCCAGCGTCAACGGCATCAACATGATCGCCATCGGCAGCAATGCCGTCGCGCGTCCGGCCAGCAATGGTGCCAACAACGGTGCCATCGCACTGGGCAGCAACTCGGTGGCCGCCGGCAGCAACGCTGTGTCGATCGGCTTCGGTGCCGCCGCAGACAGCCAGAACGGCTCGGGCGCCAGTGGCGCGACCTCGCTGGGCGCCAGCACGCGAACCACCTGGAACGCGACCGCGGTTGGCTTCCAGGCCAACGGTGCCGGTACGGTGGTGACCGCATTGGGGTCGGCGGCAGTAGCCACTGGCGAGCGAGGCATTGCCCTGGGGCGCGCTGCTACCGCCACCGGGCAGTACTCCTCCGCGATCGGCGCAGGCGCCCGCGCCACCCACGCCAACAGTGTTGCCATCGGCGCCGGTTCGGTCAGCCGCGGCAACGCCACGGTTGCGCTGGGTTCAACCAACGCACGCCGTGGCATCGAGAACATGGCCGATGGCACGCAGGACAATGACGTGGCCAGCGTGCAGCAGCTGCAGGGACTTCTGCAGGCTACCGGCGGTGCGCTGGCGACCGATGGCACTGTCATCCCGCCGGCTTTCGATCTTGCTCACGGAGGCACCCACACCAGCATCGGCAGCGCGCTCACCGCGCTGGACGGCGGCCTCTCCAGCGTTGACGTATCGGTGAACGATCTGCATACGCGGATCAGCCAGGGCACCATCGGCATGGTCCAGCAGGCCACGGCCGGCGCGGATCTGACCGTCGGTGTGGATCGTGATGGCGCCGCCATTGGCATGGCTGGATCCGTGGGTGCCCGCCGTCTGGGCGGCGTGGCCGATGCGGCCACGGGCGACGAGGCTATCAACAAGGCGCAGGCCGATGCCGCCGTGGCCAGTGTGGCGGCGGCGCTGGGTGCAGGCGCGGGCGTGGCCGCCGATGGCACGTTGCGGGCACCGGATTTCAATGTGGTGGGCATCACCGTGCATAGCGCCGGTGATGCGCTGCATGCACTCGATGCGGAAGACCGCGCGCAGCGTGCCGGACTGGTCGATCTGGGCAGTGATCTGGTGGTTGCCCAGCGCTACTTCCAGGCGGCAGCCGGTGGTGTCGATGCGCCCGCGACCACCGGCGGTACCGGCAGCACCGCATTGGGCAGTGCCGCCGCAGCGAGTGGCCAGCATTCGCTGGCCGTGGGCACCGACGCGCGTGCTGCCGGGCAGGACAGCGTTGCCCTCGGTGCCGGCGCGCGCGCCAACGGCGAGAACGCGGTGGCGCTGGGCGCAGGCTCGGTTGCGGATCGCGACCAGGTGCTGTCGATTGGTGGCGGCACTGTGGGTACACGCCAGCTGATCAACGTGGCCAACGGCACTGACGCGACCGATGTAGTCAACCTGCAGCAGTTGCAGGCCACGGTCGCCGCCCTCGGCGGCGGCGCTCAGGTCGACGCGGCTACCGGTACCGTGACGGGCCCTGTCTATGTCGTGCAGGGCAGCAGCTTCCGCGATGCCGGTTCCGCGCTGGGCGCGGTGGACGGGCAGCTGCAGGTGCTGGACCAGCGCGTCACCCACACCGAAGACGACGTGCTGGATACGCAGCGCCAGATCGATGCGTGGAACGACGGCGACGCAGGCCTGGTGCGACAGGATGCCGCCAGCGGCAACATCGCGGTGGCGGCCGGCCATGCCGGTGCTGTGGTCGACATGACGGGATCAACGGGTGTGCGTCAGCTGAAGGGCCTGGCCGCTGCCGATGACGCAACCGATGCAGTGACCGTGGCACAGATGCAGGCTGGTCTGTCGGCGGCGCAGCCGGAGGACAGCCGCTATCTGAAGGTCGATGGTCGTGTTGATGGCAGCGACGACGCCTCGATCAGCGGTGTGGGTGCGCTGGCCATCGGCGCGTCGGCGCAGGCCGACGGTGCCGGGGCCCTCGCGCTGGGGCAGGGGGCGCAGGCGTCTGCGGACGGTGCCGTTGCACTGGGCGCAGGCTCGGTGGCCGACCGCGCCAACGCCGTTTCGATCGGGCGCGATGGTGCGGAGCGCCAGATCACTCATGTGGCCGACGCCAGCAACGACACCGATGCCATCAATCTGCGGCAGTTGAGACAAGCGGGACTGGTCGGCGACAACGGTGACCTCAAGGAGACGGTCGGCTACGTCGCGGGCAGCGATCGGAGCCAGGTGGTGTTCGGTGGCGGCGCAGGCACCGTGCTGGCCAACGTTGCCGACGGTCGCGTGCAGCTGGGCAGCAGCGAGGCGGTCAATGGCGGTCAGTTGTCGGCCATCGGCGAAGGCATCGGCCGGCAGCTGGATGGACTGCAGGATCGTGTCGGCGCGCTGGAAGGCCAAACGGGCGGTGGTGCCGGGTCGGATCTGCCGTACTACGGCGCTACCGGCAATGAGGCACTGGTGGCCGATGGTGCGCCGGCTGAAGCCACAGGCCAGGGCGCCGTGGCAGCCGGTTCCAGTGCCCAGGCGAGTGCAGACAACAGCGTGGCGCTCGGTTCTGATGCCATCGCCGATCGCGCCGACAGCGTGTCGGTCGGGCACGTCGGAGGCGAGCGCCAGATTGCCCATGTGGCTGCCGGCAGCGCCGATACCGATGCGGTCAACGTGGCCCAGCTGCAGGAGCAGATGGCTTCGGTGAACCGCTACACCGACCAACGCGTTGACGCGATGGAGCAGGCCATTGGCGCACAGGCCTCGCACATGTCGCGACAGATCAATCGCGGCATCGCTGCCTCGGCGGCGCTGGTGCAGGTCACGCCCAACCTGCCGGGCAAGGTCACGTTGAACGTCGGTACGGCCAGCTATCGCGGCGAGTCCGCATTGGCCCTGGGGTTGTCACGCTGGAGCCGCGATGGCCGATACAACGTCAACGCCGGGGTATCTGCCGCGCGGGGCGACCAGCCGCTGCTGAGCATTGGCTTTGGCATGGCCTTCGATTGATGGTTGCCCGCTGATTGCGGAGGCATGGCTGCACAGGTGGCTCAGTCCAGCTCCGCAGCCATCGCCGCAAGTCGGGCCACGGTGTTGATGTTGCGACCAGTACCTTGTGCCGCGAAGGGGATGCGCAGGCGCGAACCGGCCATGCCATCGCCGTAATGGATGAACAGCTCGCGCTCTCCGAGGGCGAGCTGTTCTTCGCCGATACCGGTTACGCCCTGCAGCGGGTCATTGGGCAGCGCTTCATCAACGAACAGCGCGACGACACGGTTGCCGGCAGCGCTCTTGAAGGGGTTGCGGGTGACCACTGCGGCCATCTCGGCAGCGGTACGCACCAGCACGACCACCGGCTTGCCGGCATAGGCGTGCAGGCATTGCGCCAAAGTGTCGCGCACACCCGCCTCGTCGAGCGGACTGCTGAACACGGCATTGCCGCTGGCGATATAGGTGCGGACGTCGCGGAATCCTGCGCGCTGGCACATGCCCACCAGTTCGGCCATCGGCAGCTTGCCGGTGCCGCCCACATTCACCGCGCGCAGCAGGGCTACATATGCGGTCATGGCGTGCTGCCCTGCAGCCGGTCATACATGCGCACCAGATCCACCAGGGTGCGCGCGCCCATCTTGCGCATCACCTGCGCGCGACGCACCTTCACCGTGATTTCGCTGACGCCAAGATCAGCCGCGATCTGCTTGTTGAGCCGGCCCCGTACCACGCCGGCGACCACCTCGCGCTCGCCGATGCTCAAGGTGTCCCAGCGCTGCTGCAAGGCACACAGCAGGTCGCCCTCCCGGCGTCGCTGGCGATCGATGTCGATGCCCTTGTGGATGGCATCCAGCAGTTCCTGGTCACGGAAGGGCTTGGTCAGGAATTCGATGGCGCCTTCCTTGATCGCATTGACGCCCATGGCGATGTCGCCGTGCCCGGTGATGAACACCACCGGCAGGTGCAGGCCATGGCTGGCCATGGTGCGATGGAAATCCAGGCCACTCTGGCCAGGCATGCGCACGTCCAGCACCAGGCAGGCCGGGGCGTCCTCCATCGCATGGGCAAGGAATTCGCCGGTCGAGGCGAAGGCACGTACCTGCAGGCCCATCGATGCAAGCAGATCTTCCAGCGCAGCACGCACCGAGGCATCGTCGTCGATCACGTAGACGATCGGTGACGGTTCCACAGGCATTGTCGTGGGTTTACGCATGGGTAGCTTCCATATGCGTGGGCAGCTCGAAGATGAAACAGGCGCCGCCACCAGCGGGTCGCTCGGCGCGGATATGGCCGCCGTTGGCCTCGATCATCGAGCGGCTCAGGCTGAGGCCCAGGCCGAGACCATTCGCTTTGGTGGTCCAGAATGCATCGAACACCCGGTCAGGCTGCTCCACGGGCAGGCCGATGCCACGGTCGCGCACGCTCAGGCTGACGTGGCCATGCCGATCCTGTGCGGTCAGCAGCGACAGCCTGCGCTCGCCCGTGGGTGTACCGGCCATCGCGTCGACGGCGTTGAGGATGAGGTTGCCGATCACCTGCTGCACCTGCACGCGGTCGGCATGGGCAGGGGGCAGGTCACTGCCCAGCACCAGCGCGACGGTCACACCATGCTGCTCCAGTTCGCTGTGCGAGAGCGCCAGCATTTCCTCCACGGCCTGGTTGAGGTCGAAGGCCTGGCGCTCAGGTGCAGCCCCTTGGGTCAGGCCGCGGATACGGGCGATCACGTCACTGGCGCGATGTGCGTCGGCGACGATGCGGGCGATGGTCTGACGTGCCTTGCCCAGGTTCGGCGGATCCTGGGCCAACCAGCGCTGGCTTGCCTCGGCGCTGCTGGCGATGGCCGCCAGCGGCTGATTCACTTCATGCGCGATGGAGGTGGTCAGCTCGCCGACGGTGGAGGCGCGGGCAACCCGCAGCAGGCGGGCCTGTGCATCCTGCACCGCGGCCTTCGCCGCTTCCATCTTCAGTGCCAGATAGGTGGTGATGCCGATCACCAGCATGCCGATCGCTGAATTGACCAGGCCGATGCGGTAGGTGCCGAAGCGGGTCAGGAAGAAGCTGAGGCCGGTCAACGCGATGCAGACCGCGGCAAGCAGGATGAGGCCGCGTGCGGGCAGGCGCCGTGACGCCGCCAGGATGACGGCAGCGTAGAAGCAGGCGGCGGCAACGGCGTAGTCGGTAACCGTATCGACCAGGAAGATGGCCGCCATCACGATGATCAGGGCCAGCACGACCAGGGGGCGGCGGGGCGACAGCGATGGCATCGGGATGGCTCCCTGGCGTGGGTGGAAAGGATAGCAAAGCGCTGTCCGGTAGATGCCGACCTTGGTCGGCATGCGTTGTCCGCGGTCATGGCGGCTCACGGATTGTGCCGACCAAGGTCGGCACCTACCAAGGCAGTGCACCGTAGCGCCGCGCCATGCCCGGCGGAATGCATCCATCAGCGGCCGGCACTACTCCTCCAGGCTGGCGTTCCAGAACCCCTGCAGTACACCAGGCGTGGCCGCCAACGTCGCCAATACCGCATCCAGTTCGCCGCCATCGACCGTGGTGGCGTACAGCACCGCTTCAATCTCGACATCGCGCTCGCCGAACGGGCGCTGGTCGACCGCACGCACCGGATACTGCGCCTGTTCCAGCAGCAGCAGAAGGCGGTCCAGCACCTCGGCCTGCTGCTCGCGCTGGCAGACCACGTTGATGGCATAGGTGGCTTCGCTGAACGCTTCCGGCAGCGGTTGCCGCTGGATGCGGTTCACCACCGGTCGCAGCAGGGTATTGGCGGCCAGCACGAACACCGCAGCCAGCACCGCCTCGGGCAGCAGCTTGATGCCGGCACAGGCGCCGACCGCGGCCGAGCCCCACAAGGTGGCGGCGGTGTTCAGGCCCGATACCTGTGCGCCATCCTTCATGATCGCGCCGGCACCGAGGAAGCCGACACCGGAGATCACATAGGCCACCACGTGCAGCGGTGACGGCGGCCCGCCGTACAGGTCGTGGAAGCGTACCGCCAGGTCGACGAACACTGCGGCACCCACTGCCACCAGCGTATTGGTGCGCAGGCCGGCGGTGCGCTGGCGGAACTGCCGCTCCAGGCCGATCAGCGCGCCCAGCACGAAGGCGACGGACAGGCTGATCAGCGAGCTGAGGGTGGCGCCCGCGTTGAACGCGGGCAGGTGGGGGTTGAAGTCCATGATGCGTCTCCCTGCGCCGGTGCGTTTACTGCCAGCCGTAGCGGCGGATGTAGAGCTTCTTCAGCGCGGTGGTCAGCACCGCATAGCCGAACAGGATCGCCACCAGGAACGGCCAGTAGCCGGCCGGCAATGCCTGCAGCTTGAAGTAGCCGGCCAACGGGCTCATCGGCAGGATCACGCCGATGGCCATGATCGCCCCGGTCATCAGCAGCAGCGCCGGCGCGGCGATGCTCTGCAGGAACGGTACCTTGGGCGTGCGGATCATGTGCACGATCAGCGTCTGGGTCAGCAGCCCGACCACGAACCAGCCGGACTGGAACAAGCCCTGGTCGGCCGGCGTGCGTGCGTCGAACACGTACCACATCAAGGCGAAGCAGCTGATGTCGAAGATCGAGCTGATCGGCCCGAAGAACACCATGAAGCGGCCGATGTCCGCCGGGTTCCACTTCAGCGGCCTGCGTACCAGTTCCTCATCGACATTGTCGAAGGGAATGGCGATCTGCGAGATGTCATACAGCAGGTTCTGCACCAGCAGCTGCAACGGCAGCATCGGCAGGAAGGGCAGGAACGCCGAGGCGACCAGCACCGAGAACACGTTGCCGAAATTGGAGCTGGCTGTCATGCGGATGTACTTGAGCATGTTGCTGAAGGTGCGCCGCCCCTGGATGACGCCTTCCTCCAGCACCATCAGGTTCTTTTCCAGCAGGATGATGTCGGCCGCCTCCTTGGCGATGTCCACCGCGCTGTCCACGCTGATGCCGATATCGGCTGCACGCAGTGCGGGAGCATCGTTGATGCCATCACCGAGGAAGCCGACAACCTTGCCCTGTGCACGCAGCTCGCGCACCAGCCGTTCCTTGTGCAGCGGCGTGAGGCGGGCGAACACGCGGTGTTCCTGCAGTGCACGTGCCACGGCAGCGTCGTCCATGCGCTCGATCTGCGGGCCGGTCACGATCGTGTCGGCGTCCAGGCCGACCTGGGCGCAGATCCGCGCGGTGACCAGTTCGTTGTCGCCGGTGAACACCTTCACT
>Ga0157371_10001029_pt1 | contig 30568 bp, 26 predicted proteins | sample C45metaG_FD_113462 | JGI IMG/M metagenome (GOLD analysis project Ga0157371, IMG submission 113462) | Corn rhizosphere microbial communities from Kellogg Biological Station, Michigan, USA - C4-5 metaG | ecosystem: Host-associated > Plants > Roots > Rhizosphere > Soil | place: USA: Michigan... | reverse complement strand
TTTCAACTTCAATTATATAGAGCTGTTGATGAGAATTGAACTCACGACCTCTTCCTTACCAAGGAAGTGCTCTACCCCTGAGCTACAACAGCATGAAAGAAGTCAAACAACTATTTCAAAAATCTTTTATTATTATTCTCTGATCTTTTGCAAGATAAAATATAATAAAGTGGGCAGAGCAGGGTTCGAACCTGCGTACTCCGGAGAGAACAGATTTACAGTCTGTCGCCTTTAACCACTCGGCCATCTGCCCTTCGAATTTACTTAACAGGCAATTTGCAATTTGCTAATGTCAATGATTGCTTGTGCCTATTGAACATGAGCCAGTGGAGGGATTCGAACCCCCGACCAGCTGATTACAAATCAGCTGCTCTGGCCAACTGAGCTACACTGGCAATTGCCCGAATACAGCTTTATAATGAACTTCCCATAAAATCTCCTCCAAAGGGTTATTTTTTGGGAAGGCAAAGGTAATGGAAAATGTTTAATGGAAAAATTTTGAAAAGAAAATTTTATTGCCAATAAAACGATAATCTTTTATCATTGAAAGCCAGGCCTGAAATAAAATAACCTCCTGAAAAAGGAGGCTATTTTAAAAACTTCTTTTATTGACTATTTACGCTACCAGTTTTTCTTTTTTTCTTTTTATTTGATTAATTACCGAATCTAGTGCTATATCAAAACTTTCTTCAAAAGATTTCGAAGAATGTTTTACAAAAAAATCGTGTTTGGGCACATGAACTTGTATCTCAGCTATTTTATCTTTAATATTATGTGCTACGTTATCCAACTTTAAGAATACATCGACCTTAGTTATCCGTTCATGAAACTGGCTAAGTTTTGAAACTTTTTTTTCAATAAATGCTACCAGTTTTGAGTCTGCTTCAAAATGCAAAGTTTGAATGTTTACGTTCATAGTAGTCTAAGTTTAAAATGAGGAATAAAGTTTTAGGGAATATAATTCAGAGGTGTTCAACTTAGCAAAATTTATAAGTGAGCAATAAATTTTTACAGCATGAAGTTACATTTATTAGCCGGGTTCTCAAAAAGAAATTTTAGGGGAAGCGCTTCTTTATTATGATTTAGGGTGCGCCTGCTTATGCACTTCTTTTAGCTTTTCAATGCTGTTATGCGTATATATTTGGGTGGCGGCCAGACTGCTATGTCCCAATAATTCCTTGATAGCGTTTATCCCCGCGCCATTATTTGTCAAATGGGTGGCAAAACTATGACGCAACACATGCGGGCTTTTTCTTTCCTTGGTAGAAACCATGCTCAGATTTTTCTTCACCACATTATAAACATATTTCGGATCAAGCGGTTTCCCCTTTTTATTTACCAAAAGAGAAGTTTCTTTCACCTCTTCCGAAAACTCAATTTTTTTTTCTGAAATATAATCAGTAATCATCCCTACCAATTCATTATTCACAGGAATTATTCTTTCTTTATTTCCTTTTCCCAAAACTTTTATTGTGCCCGAGTATTGATCAATATCACTTTCTTTTAAATGAATTAATTCGTTGCGCCTGATACCAGTTTGATAAAGTATTTCAAAGAGCAGGAAATCGGTTTTCCCTTGAAATGTGTCTGGAAAAAAATCGTGATTTAATAAAATTTTCAAATCTTTTTCCTCTATAAATAGAGGAAGCCTCCGGCTTATTTTCAGGGAAGAAACAGAAGCAACCGGACTTACAGAAATTACCTTCATTCTCAATTGGTACTTAAAAAAAGATTTCAGTGAAGATATTTTTCGGTTGATTGTTTTTGAGGAAGCTTTTTTTTCTTTTAAAGAAGCAAGCCAGGTACGAATTACGGCAGATGTTATTTCATTTACATCGCTGATTTTGTATTCAAGAAAAATAAACTCAAAAAAAGCGGTGAGGTCATTTTGATAAGAAATAATCGTATTCTGTGAATATCTTTTTTGAAAAGTAAGATAATTTAAAAACTCCTGTATGGGATATATTTCAGTAAAGGGCATAAAAAAATCCGGTAAGTGTAAAGTTACTAACTAAACCAAACCGGAAATTATATAAAAATGTTTTTATTTAATCAAACTTCAATCTTACCGCTGGATATTTGTTGTTTGTAAACCGCTTTTAATACTTCTCCACGTCTTTTTACTGAAGGTTTTGTAAAAGACTGGCGATCACGAAGTTCTAACAAAGTACGGCTTTTCTCAAATTTCTTCTTGTACCTTTTAAGTGCTTTATCAATATTTTCGCAATCTTTTGAATCAATTATCAACATAAAATTATACGTTTTTTTTAAGGACGGCAAAGATAAAGGAAATTTTTAAAATCAAAAACTTAAAAAGCAGTAATTTTCTTAAAAATAAAATCAGTTGCATGTTTACAGGAATAATAGAAGCGTTGGGAGAAATAAAAGAGATTTCAATCTACCAGTCAAACCGGATTTTTTTTATTAAATGTGAATTAGCTTCGGAATTAAAAATTGATGAAAGCGTTTGTCATAATGGAGTTTGTCTTACCGTCGAAAACATCGAAAATGAAGTTTACCGTACGACAGCGATAGATGAAACTCTAAAAAAAACAAATGCATCAAAGTGGAAAGAAGGAGATTTGATAAACCTGGAACGGGCAGTGAAAATCAACGACCGGCTGGATGGACACATTGTGCAGGGCCATGTAGACGGAACTGCAATTTGTATTCATAAAAACAATAAAGAGGGTAGTATTGAATTTACTTTTGAATTTGACACAAAATTTGCCGCTCTCCTTATTGAAAAAGGTTCCATTTGTGTGAACGGGGTCAGTCTTACCGCTTTTAATGTTTCTGATAATCATTTCACAGTTGCCATTATTCCTCACACTTTTGCGCACACGAATTTTCATTCCTTACAGGAAAATGATCGGGTGAATCTGGAGTTTGATATTTTGGGAAAATACGTGCAACGTATGCTGAATTTTACCAGCAAAGAAAATCTGGTTGAGAAAAAGATATAAAAAGGGCCTGAATTAATTTAATGAATTATTTCAGCTTTTGGTAATAAGAGATCAGGTCTGAAAAATACTTTTCCTGGTTTATCAACAAAAAGTTTTTCACTTCTGGTGCATCATTTCCATTTTCAATAATCATTTTTTCATTGGTAATTACTCTTGCTTCATCCCACAAACCTGCATCAATAAAGGATTGCAAAGTTTTTGCTCCGCCTTCTACTAAAACACTTAAAATATTATTCCTATAAAGTCCCTGAATCATTTCTTCTAAAAAATTTTCATGTTGAACTTTAATAAAACGAAGGTTTTGCTCCGTGGAATTTTTAATAGAATTAAATATGATTTTATCACCTTTAGAATCAAATATTTTGAATGAAGATGATAGTTTTAATTCCCGGTCAATCACAATTCTCACCGGATTTTTCCCTTCCCATAAGCGGGTTGTTAAAGAAGGATTATCTTTTAAAATCGTATTTGTTCCAACTAATATCGCTGCTTCTTCGCTGCGCCATTTATGAACAAGCCGGTTGCTGTAATCATTGCTGATTAAAATTCTTTCATTATTATTTGAACCGATTTTTCCATTGACGCTTTCTGCCCATTTTAAAATAATATATGGACGTCGCTTTTGATGAAAAGTAAAGAACCGTTTATTTAATTCTTTACATTCATTTTCTAAAACTCCTGTAACTACTTCTACGTCTGCATTTCGCAACTTTTCAATTCCTTTTCCAGCGACTTCTTTATAAACGTCCTGGCAACCAATAACTACTTTTTTAATTTTATTTTTAATGATCAGATCTGAGCATGGCGGCGTTTTTCCATTATGTGCACACGGCTCCAAAGAAACATACAGCGTACTTTTTTCTATCAGTGATTTATCTTTTTCATTCACGTTATTCAGACAATTTACTTCCGCATGTGCCTGCCCATATTTTTCATGATAACCTTCGCCGATAATTGTATTTTCATAAATCAGAACAGCTCCTACCATTGGATTTGGTGCTACATTTCCGGCGCCTGATTTTGCTAGTTCTATACAGCGCTTCATGTATCCTTCTTCGATATCCTGATCCATATTTTTTAAAAATGATTTGCTTCACAAAATAATTAAGTTTGTGTGAATGACAACAGCGGAAGTTTATAATCAATTTAAAAACCAGCTAAAAACGATTTATGATAATCGTGAGGCGGACACTATTTCTGATTGGGTTTTTGAAAATGTAACGGGATTAAAAAGATGGGAAAGAAGAGAAGATCAACATAAAGAATTAAATAAAACCGATTCTCAAAAGCTAAAAAAATATTTGCAGGAACTGCTGAAACATAAGCCTGTACAGTATATTTTGAATGAAGCGTGGTTTTATAAGATGAAATTTTATGTAAATGAGCACGTATTAATTCCACGTCCTGAAACAGAAGAATTGGTGGAATGGATTGTGAGCAGTAAAAAGAATAATGCGGCGTTTAACAGTAAACGAACAAATATTATAGATATTGGAACAGGAAGCGGCTGTATTCCTATTTCAATAAAAAAAGAATTACCAGCTGCGAATATTACGGGAATCGATGTAAGCGAAAAAGCAATAGAGGTTGCAAAAAAAAATGCTGCCAGACTGAATACCTCTATTGATTTTTTTCAAATTGATTTTTTAAAAGAAGATCAATGGAAAATCCTTTTGCAATATGATATTATTGTGAGCAATCCGCCTTATATTCCGATCAGTGAAAAACAAATTCTTGCAAAAAATGTTGCAGATTTCGAACCTAAAATTGCTTTATTTGTTGAAGATAATGACCCGTTTATTTTCTATAAAAAGATTGTACAATTTGCAGAAAACCATTTAAAAGAGAACGGCGAAATTTATGCGGAAGTACATGAGCAGTTTGCAAAAAAAGTAAAAGGTATTTTTGATGACGCAGGTTTTATTACGACAGTAAAAAAAGATATTTATGGAAAAGAAAGAATGGTAAAAGGATGTCGGTTATAAGTTATTTTTTAACTGACGCAGAGGTTGTAGCGCCTAATTTTTTTGCCACTTCCATAATCTTTACAATATCGCCCCAATCAACCAAAGAGTCAGCATTGATCACTACTGCTGGTTTTATCAACGTGTCTCCAATCGGAAGCCGTGATCTCAAAATTGATTCGAGAGAATCAAATTGAATTTTATCCTGTCCAATAAAAAGTTGCCTTTCTTTATTAATGCTCACAATCACACTTTGCTTTGCTTTAGCGTCACTGCTTGCGCGTGGATTATTCATCTTAATTACATTCGGATTGGCCATTGTTGAAATAATCAAAAAGAAAAACATAAGAATGAAAAGGATATCATTCAACGGGCCGGTATCCAGTTCTGTATCATCACTTTTAAATCGTCTTCTGATGCTCATTTCTTAATTCTTAATTTTTGATTTCTAATGGGTCGGTTCCTGCAAGATATCTACAAATTCTGCGCTGGCAATTTCCATTTTATTTTCAATCCGGTTTATTTGCGCAGCAAGATAACTGTGACCTATATACGCTAATATTCCTATTATTAAACCCGTAGCAGAGGTTATCATTTTTATATAAATACCATCCGCAATTGTATTAGGAGTATATTCAGTACTTGCAGCAATTCCTTTGAAAAGCGCCAGCATTCCGATGATTGTTCCGAGGAAGCCAAACAGAGGCGCAATGCGGGCCACAATAGAAATAATGGAAAGATTTTTTTCCAGCTTGTATAATTCCAAAGCGCCTACGTTATCCATACTTTTTTCAATCGCATCAATTGGTTTTCCGATTCTCTGAATTCCCTTATCAATAATTCTTGCAATCGGATTGTCATTATTTTTTGAGAAACTTCTGGCGGCTGTAACATTGCCACTAACAATATGATCGCGGATAATCCGCATAAAGTTATCGTCAATTTTCGACGCTTTTTTTATCGCGATCAATCTTTCAAAAAAGAAATAAAGTGCAAGTACAAAAAGAATTCCCAGAGGAACCATAATGATACCGCCACTGACAAGAGTATCCCATAGACTTTGGGTTTTAGGAGCAGTATGGGTAATGGCGCTTGAATCGATCTGCAGAAAAAATAAATCCATTTAATATTGGTTTAGGAACAAATGTAAAAAGTAATTTGATAAATGCAGGATGAGATAAAATCGAATGGAAAACTTTAACTTAAATGTTAAGAAGTTTTTGAATTCAGATGAAACGACGAGTTCAATACTCGTTTATATTGCTGTTGCTGCTAACTTTTTTCTTCCCAAATCATGCATAGATGCACAATTGTTTCTGCAGATTTGGCCATGTCATTTACTCCAATCCATTCTAATTTTGAATGGATCCCCTGCATTCCTGTAAACAGATTCGGACAAGGTAGTCCCATGTAACTTAAGCGGCTTCCGTCTGTACCTCCACGAATACTTTCTGTTTTTACCTTCAGTCCGGCGCGCATTATTGCTTCTGCAGCATAAGCAACAACCTCAGGATTTTGATTCAGAATCTTTTTCATATTCCGGTATTGTTCCTGAATAGAAAAGCTGATAGATGCGCCTTTATAATGATTTACAACATCTTCTGCAATCGCTCTCAGTTTTTCACCATGTTGTTTTAATTTTTCGTCTTCGAAATCTCTTAAAATAAATTCAAGCGTTGCTCGTTCGGCAATCCCTTCGAAGCGGACCGGATGAACAAATCCTTCTTTTTTTTCTGTGGCTTCCGGCGCCCATTCATTAGTTGGTAATGCATGTAATATTTCTGCTCCTACTTTCAACGCATTTACTAATTTATTTTTGGAATAACCGGGATGAGAAATAACGCCGTTAACAATGATTGTTGCTCCATCAGCGCTAAAAGTTTCATCTTCAAGGCTTCCTGCTTCGCCACCATCCAATGTATAGCCAAAATCAGCTGCCAACTTCTGCATGTCTAATTTGGCTGTTCCTTCTCCTATTTCTTCATCCGGAGTAAAAAGAACTTTTATTTCTCCATGTTTTATTTCTAAGTTTTTTATTAAATATTCTGTTGCCTGCATGATGGCTGCAATGCCGCTTTTGTCATCGGCACCTAACAAAGTCGTTCCACTTGCGGTAATAATATCGCCGCCAATCTGTGTTTTTAAATAAGGAAAAACAACAGGCGACAGGACCTGCGAAGGATCATCAGGCAACACTATATCTTCGCCGTCATAATCTTTATGAAGAATCGGTTTTACATTCGTTCCACTACAATCCGGTGCTGTATCTACATGACTGCAAAAACAAATTACAGGAACATTCTTTTCTGTATTAGAAGGAATTTTCGCATAAACATAACCGTTAGTATCCATTTCTGCGTTGGCAATTCCCATTTCTTTTAATTCTTCAACCAGAATTCTGCTTAGATCTTTTTGTTTTTCTGTTGAAGGATGCGTACCACTTTGTGGATTGCTTTGTGTGTCTATTTGCACATAACGCATGAAACGCTCAGCAATAGCTTCTTTATTAATCTGTATTTTCATGACATAAATTTGAAAATTTAAAGATGTGAAAATAAGACAATTCAGTAAGTGGTTAATTAACGATCACCAAGCTTTTCCAAAACAAAATAAACGGCAGGGCAAAAAGTAGAATTTTTTAAAGTAATTGCTGGTCTTTTTACCATTATATCTTCATCTGTATAAGGAAAGCGATGGCAATCAGACGGCCGCTGATCATAAATATTGCAATAATTATCTTCGCCCAAAAAAGGGCAGGGAGAAGTTTTGGTTACATAATCCCCATCTTCATCCACGCGCAGGTATTTTTCAATAAAAGCGCCTTCCTTCATTTTTAAATGTTTTGAAATCCGTTTGATATCCGGAGTTTTGAATCGCGGAGAATAATTTCTGCAACAATTGGCGCATTGCAAACAGTCAATTTTTTCGAAGGCTTCCTCGTGTAGATCAGGTAAACGCGCGAGCACTTTATTTTTATCTGCCCGTTTCAAAAGATTTTTATATTTTTTCTGATTATCGGCTGATTTTTTTTCCCAATTGTCCAAAATATTTTCCTTCATTTTGTAAAGATACATGTTGGCAGAATCTTGTTAACTATCCTAAGCTTTTCATAACATTTTCAATTGTAACTTCGCCGGCGGCAATTAAAAAAAACGCATTAAAAGTTCGTTTACTGCATGAAAATTAAATAATTGAAAAGATATGAATCTATTCGAAAAACAATCGGCTGATTTTGCTAAAAGACATATAGGGCCAGACGAATCAGAAACGAAGGAAATGCTAGCCGTTATTGGTGTTCATACATTGGATGAACTGGTTGATAAAACAATTCCTTCAGCAATCAGGTTACGCAAAAAACTTGATATCGCTGAGCCAATGAGCGAATCCGAATATTTGTCTGAATTGAAAAATATTGCCAATAAAAATAAAGTTTTCAAGTCCTATATCGGCCAGGGATATTACGATACGATTACACCTTCTGTAATTTTAAGGAACCTTTTTGAAAACCCCGGATGGTATACGCAGTATACGCCTTATCAGGCAGAAATCGCCCAGGGACGTTTGGAAAGCCTGCTGAATTTTCAAACTATGGTTAGCGATTTAACTGCTTTACCGATTGCCAACGCCAGTTTATTAGATGAAGGAACTGCAGCCGCCGAAGCGATGGCGATGCTTTTTAATCATAAAAATAAAAACCACGATCATATTACTGCTGGTAAATTTTTTATTGACGAAAAAATATTTCATCAAACAAAAGACATTTTATTAACGCGCGCAAAGCCGTTAGGCATCGAACCGGTTGTTGGAAGTTTCAAAACAGCTGAGCTGGATGAAACGTATTTCGGCGCAATCGTTCAGTATCCGGACAGCGAAGGAAGTGTGGAAGACCACAGAGCCTTTATCGAAAGCGCTCATAAAGAAAATGCGCAAGTAATTATGGCAACGGATCTTCTGGCGCTTACAATAATAACTCCGCCGGGAGAATTGGGCGCTGATGTGGCTATTGGTTCTTCACAAAGGTTCGGTGTTCCGATGGGTTTTGGTGGCCCTCATGCGGCATTTTTTGCAACAAAAGATGAATTTAAAAGAAATATCCCCGGTAGAATAATTGGGGTTAGTGTAGACGCACAGGGAAACCGCGCCTTGCGTATGGCATTGCAAACAAGAGAACAACACATCCGCAGGGAAAAAGCTACTTCAAATATTTGTACAGCACAGGCATTGCTCGCCAATATGGCGGCGATGTATGCTGTTTATCATGGACCTCAGGGGTTGAATGATATCGCTAAAAGAATCACGTTATTAGCAGAAACTCTTGCAGAACATTTGCAGGAAAGCGGCTATGAATTAGTGAACAAAACTTATTTTGATACCATCACTTTTAAAATAAAAAATCGTAAAAAATTACAAGAAATTTCACAGGCGCATGAAATGAATTTTCATTTTTCTTCTGATGATCTCGTTACCATTTCTCTGGATGAAACTACCACTAAATCTGATGTGCTGAATATTGTAAGCGTGTTCAATTCGGCCAAAGATATTGATACATCTGTCATCACGTTTAATAATGAACCTGATTTAAAAAATATACCGGTTTCGTTGCAAAGGACTTCTTCTTATTTACTGCATCCTGTTTTCAATAAATATCACAGCGAAACAGAAATGATGCGGTATTTAAAATTATTGGAGAAAAAAGATCTGTCCCTCACTTATTCGATGATTCCATTGGGGTCATGCACAATGAAGCTGAATGCTGCCACCGAGTTAATTCCCGTAAGTTGGGCACATTTTAGCGGGATTCACCCGTTTGCGCCGGCATCTCAAACAAAAGGTTATGATTATATTATTAAAGATCTTGAAAAATTATTGTGCGTTATTACCGGCTTTGCTGCTTGCAGCCTTCAGCCTAACAGTGGCGCTCAGGGAGAGTTTGCCGGATTGATGGCGATTAGACGATATCATGAAAGTAAAAACGAGGCTGGTAGAAATGTGATTTTAATTCCCATCTCCGCTCATGGCACAAACCCTGCAAGTGCTGTAATGGCCGGCTTTAAAGTTGTGGTTACCAAATGCGATGAACAGGGAAATATTGATATTGAAGATTTAAAATTACAGGCGGAGAAAAATAAAGATTCGTTTGCAGGACTGATGGTAACATATCCATCAACCCACGGCGTTTTTGAACAAGGCATTAAAGAAATTTGCGACATTATTCATGAAAATGGCGGTCTTGTTTATATGGATGGCGCGAATATGAATGCCCAGGTCGGATTAACTTCTCCTGGATTTATTGGCGCGGATGTTTGTCATTTGAATTTGCACAAAACGTTCGCAATTCCACACGGCGGCGGAGGTCCGGGAATGGGCCCAATTTGTGTGACTGAAAAATTAGCGCCATTCTTACCTGGAAAAAATGATTTTGAGAATGAAGAACATAAAACTGCTGATCAGTCCTCAGCCACTAATGGAAGTTACTCCGTTAGTGCTGCCCAATACGGCTCGGCAAGTATTTTATTGATCAGCTATGGTTACATAAAGATGCTCGGTGAAAGTGGTTTGAAAAAAGCTACAGAATACGCGATTTTGAATGCGAATTATATGAAAGCCCGGCTGAAAGAGAATTTCAAAATATTATTTACAGGAAAAGGGAATACTTGCGCTCATGAATTTATTGTTGACCTGCGGCCTTTTAAAACCTCAGCTCAAATAGAAGCAGAAGATGTTGCCAAAAGGCTTATGGATTATGGTTTTCATGCACCTACACTAAGTTTCCCGGTTGCAGGGACGATAATGATAGAACCAACAGAAAGCGAAAACAAACAAGAACTTGACCGCTTCTGTGATGCTTTGAATTCGATTTACGAAGAAATAAAAAGCATTGAAAAAGGTGAAGCAGATCCAAAAGATAATGTTCTCAAGAATTCACCCCATACGTTAGCGGTAATAACTGTAGATGAATGGAACCATAGCTATCCAAGAAGCAAAGCCGCATTTCCTCAACCTTATTTAATAGAAAATAAATTTTGGCCATCAGTGAGTCGGGTGAATAATACTTACGGGGACAGGAATTTAATCTGTACCTGCGAGCCGGTCGAAAATTATATGGAAGGTTAGAAGTGGTTTAATAATTTAAGTTGAAATAAGAGCTAAGGTTCTAAAAACAAATCCGTATAAAGTTTTTGTCCAGGTTTCACTGCATATTTTTCCAGTTCAGTAATGCCTTCTTGCGCAAGCACTTCTTCATCAATAAAAGAATTGCCGGTACATTCGGATGAAGGCCGTTTTAGAATGTAGAAGGCGCTGTCAGCAACCATTTCCGCAGTTCGGCTCATATTAATCAGTATTTCACCTCCTAATAAATTTCTTACTGCAGCAGTAGCGATAGTGGTTCTTGGCCACAAAGTATTTACGGCGATATTAAATTTTTTTAATTCAGAGGCTAAACCCAAAGCAATCATGGTCATGTTGTATTTACTCATCGTATAAGCCAGATGATTTTTCAACCATTTTTGGTCTAAGTTAATTGGTGGAGAAAGATTTAAAATGTGTGCGTTGGCTCCTTTCTTTAAAAAAGGAATGCAGGCTTTGCTTACAAAAAAGGTTCCTTTCACGTTAATATCGAACATAAGGTCAAAAGCTTTTTGTTCTGTTTGTTCGACAGGCGTTAATGAAATCGCAGAAGCGTTATTTATTAAAACATCAATTCCCCCAAAAGTATCAACAGCCTTTTCGACAGCATTTTTTATCTGATCTTCAAAACGGATATCACATTGAACCGCCAACGCTTTTCCTCCAACTTCTGCTATTTCATTTGCTGCGCTAAAAATTGTTCCACCCAATTTCCGATTTTCTTCAATTGATTTTGCTACCACTATAATATTCGCTCCTTCCCTTGCAAGCCGCAATGCTATTGCTTTTCCGATGCCGCGTGAAGCGCCGGTTATAAAAACCGTTTTATTTTTGAACGTCATTAATGAGATTATTTTTAAAAATTATTTTTCGATATAAACATGATCCAGCTGATTAAAAAACAGAGAAATAAGTTGGTTTACTGCAGATTTTTTAAAAAAATGCATGACCATTTTTTATGGATCATGCATTTGATTTAAAGTTTAATTCTACAATTTCTATGCAGGCAAATTACTGATGGTTTCTCTCTGCCAAAAACGATGCTGAGCAACGGCCTTAATAAAAGCATCTACGGTTTTAGAAATGTCATCTCTGTTATTGATAATCACTCCTTCGCTTGCAACAGGATTGCCACCCATTGTTTCATCTAATTTTTTACCCACAAAAGAAGATTGTATGAAATCAACTCCTTCGCCGGTTGCACCAATTGCTTTGCAGTGTTTGTATGCCTGGTTTACAAAATGAATTGCATCAGAATTATTCATTAAAGTCTCAATACTTTTCGATCCTCCCGGAACAAAAACTGCATCAAAAAGAACTGAAGCGGTGGTAAGAAGACTGTGATCAACAGAAATATTATTTCCTTTTGAACTCTTAATTGTATTTCCTTTAGGAGCGATTACTTTGGCCATCGCGCCTTTTGATTTCAAAGCATTTTCCAGAGAAATTAAAGCAGTTTCGTCAACGCCGTTTGCCGCCAGAATAGCTATCACCCTCGATTGTATGGTATCTTTTCTTGTATGAGCCATGCTCAATGCAGGCGACTTTTCCACTGCCTGTTTGACAAATTTTGGTTGAACCTTTTTAGGGTTTGTATCAGCTCCAAAACTGGCATTGATTGGTTGAACCGGTTTTTTCGATAGCTGCATTCCTAATCCTGCGGCTACTTCTGCGGCCAAATTTTCATCCACCTGCGAAAGCAATCCCAAGACTCTTGTCTTTACGTGATCATTCACCACTTTGCCCAATTCAAACCGTAGAGCGTTAATCATGTGCCGCTGCTCATAAGGTGCCTGGCTTACATAAAATAATCGAGCCTGGCTGAAGTGATCATGAAAACTTTCACTTCTTGCGCGAATCTTTTTTCCATCAATCTTTTCAGCGTAAGAAATAAATCCGCCTTCGGTAGCTTTTGCCTGGAAAGGACAACCACCGGCCAAACTATTCGGATCATAATTTACTCTTCCTTTATTTATTTGTTGCCTTCCGTGGCCATCCCGCTGATTATTATGAATCGTATTTATTGAGCGATTTATAGGTAATTCGTGGAAATTTGCATTACCCAATCTTGATAATTGCGTATCAGAGTAAGAAAATAATCTTCCCTGTAACAACGGATCGTTTGTAAAATCTATTCCAGGTACCAAATGTCCCGGGTGAAATGCTGCCTGTTCTGTTTCAGCAAAGAAATTATCAGGATTTCGGTTCAAAGTCATTTTGCCTATAAGTTGCACCGGCACTACTTCTTCTGGAATTATTTTTGTCGGATCTAACAAATCAAAGTCGAACTTGTGTTCATCTTTTTCTGCAACTATTTGAACCCCTAATTCATACTCAGGATAATTTCCATTTTCGATCGCATCCCAAAGATCCTGCCGGTGAAAATCCGAATTATAACCAGAAATTTTCAAGGCTTCATCCCAAGCTACCGAATGCACGCCCAATACTGGTTTCCAGTGAAATTTTACAAAGCATCCCTTGCCGCTTGCATTGACGAAGCGAAAAGTATGAACGCCAAAGCCTTCCATCATTCTATAACTTCTTGGAATTCCGCGGTCGCTCATTGCCCACATAATCATGTGCATAGATTCGGGCATGAGCGAAACAAAATCCCAAAAATTATCATGTGCTGTTGCAGCCTGTGGCATTTCATTATTTGGTTCCGGTTTAAATGAGTGAACCAGGTCGGGAAATTTTATTGCATCCTGGATAAAGAACACAGGAATATTATTTCCGACCAGATCATAGTTTCCTTCTTCCGTATAGAATTTTGTCGCAAATCCCCTTGCATCACGGGCCAGATCTGATGAGCCGCGATTTCCGGCAACCGTTGAAAACCGCACAAACACAGGCGTTTTAATCGACGGATCCTGAAGAAACGCAGCTTTTGTAAATTGTGCCATAGATTTATACACCTGGAAATATCCATGTGCGGCAGAACCCCGGGCATGTACAATTCTTTCCGGAATCCGCTCATGATCGAAGTGCATGATTTTTTCGCGAAGGATAAAATCTTCCAGCAGAGTACCACCGCGTTCACCGGCTTTCAGCGAATTTTGATTATCATTTACTTTTACTCCCTGGTTCGTATTCAGAAAATGACCGGCGCTATCTTCAGTGTCTTTAGCAAGGTCAGCCATTTTTTTATTTAAGCTTTCTGAATTATTTTTTTTTGCCATAATAGATACATTTTTTAATGAATGATGATTTACTATTCTTATCCCAGGAGCAGCAAAATTTCAGACAGGATTCTCAAAAACAGGGTTTACGCTCAGAAGCAAAAAGTGAAGGATTTAAAATTAGGACTAAATTTTTAATGAAAAAAAGTTATTAGAATTCTTGCAAAAGAAAATGCTCATTCAGAAAAAGAAATTGAAAGAATATTAATACTATCTGAACCTAATCATGTTGAAATAAAATACAAAATCAGCATAAAAGTTTTTTTACTGTCCTTTTGATTTTGTAGCTTAAAGGTAAAGCCACAATTAATTTATAAATTTGCGTCGCTTTAAAAACCAAATTCATAAATGCAGAAAATCATCTTAATTACCGGCGGCGCAGGTTTTATTGGCTCACATCTAACAAGATTATTTGTAAATAAATATCCGGATTACACAATTGTGAATCTTGATAAACTTACTTATGCAGGCAATCTTGAAAATTTAAAGGATATTGAAAATAAGGCTAATTACACTTTTGTAAAAGGTGATATTCTTGACATGGAGTTTGTAAAAGATCTTTTTGAGAAATACCATTTTACAAGTGTCCTTCATTGTGCCGCTGAAAGCCATGTTGACCGTTCCATTTCAGATCCGCTTGCATTTGTAAAAACGAATGTTCTCGGAACTGTTTCTTTATTGCAGGTGGCTAAAGACCAGTGGAAAGACAATTTCGATGGAAAATTATTTTATCATATTTCTACGGATGAAGTGTATGGAAGTTTGGGGGAAGAAGGATTTTTTACTGAAGAAACGGCTTATGATCCACGCAGCCCATATTCCGCTTCCAAAGCATCTTCCGATCATTTTGTAAGAGCTTATTATCATACTTATCATTTGCCGGTAATTGTTTCTAATTGCTCCAACAATTATGGGCCATTTCATTTCCCTGAAAAATTAATTCCGCTTTCAATTCATAATATCATTAACAACAAACCGATCCCGATTTATGGAAAAGGTGAAAATGTGCGCGACTGGCTTTTTGTAGAAGATCATGTTCGGGCAATTGACACAATTTTTCATCATGGAAAAATCGGAGAAACTTACAACATTGGCGGCCATAATGAATGGAGAAATATCGACATTATCACAGAATTATGCAAGCAGATGGATGAAAAATTAGGACGCGAAAATGGCACTTCTGAAAAACTGATCACTTTTGTAAAAGACAGAGCCGGCCATGATTTGCGCTATGCAATTGATGCCACAAAGTTGAAAGAAGAATTAGGTTGGAAACCATCATTGCAATTTGAAGAAGGCTTATCAAAAACCATTGATTGGTATTTGAATAACAGTGAATGGCTGAATGAAGTAACCAGTGGAAATTATCAGAATTACTATGAAGAACAGTACGAAAAAAGATAAATAAATGAAAGGTATTATTCTCGCAGGCGGTTCTGGCACAAGGTTGTATCCGATTACAATGGGCATCAGCAAGCAATTAATGCCGATTTACGACAAGCCAATGATCTATTATCCGTTGTCAACTTTAATGCTTGCCGGCATCAGGGAAATTTTAATTATAACGACTCCTGAAGATCAGGTACAGTTTAAAAGATTATTGGGCGATGGCGATCAATGGGGATGTGAACTTCAGTATGAGATACAGGAAAAGCCAAATGGGCTTGCGCAAGCTTTTGTAATTGGTGAAAAATTTATTGGTAAAGATGCGGTGGCTTTGGTTTTGGGAGATAATATCTTTTATGGAAGCCGGTTTTCTCATTTATTACAAGAATCAGCAAATCCTGATCGCGCTGTCATTTTCGCTTATCCGGTTAGTGATCCGGAAAGGTACGGTGTAGTGGAGTTTGACGAAAATAATGTTGCAATAAGTATTGAAGAAAAACCTGAAAATCCAAAATCAAATTATGCGGTTCCGGGTTTATATTTTTATGATAATTCTGTTGTAGAAATTGCAAAAAATATTGCTCCATCGCCCCGCGGGGAATATGAAATCACTGATATAAATAGAAAGTATTTGGCAGAAAAAAAACTAAAAGTTGCAGTACTCGATCGCGGTTTTGCATGGCTGGATACTGGTACTTTTGAATCATTGCATGATGCTTCAGAATTTGTAAGAGTAATAGAAAAACGCCAGGGATTTAAGATTGGTTGTCTTGAAGAAATTGCCTATCGGATGCATTTTATTGACAAAGAACAACTCATGCATTTGGCAAAAAAATTTGAAAAAAGTGGTTACGGGGAATATTTAAAAAATATCGAAAAATAATTGTTTTTATGAGTTATTATGTTCATCCTTCATCAATAATTGACGACAACTGTGAAATTGGCGATGGAACAAAGATCTGGCATTTCAGCCATGTGATGTCCGGCGCCATAATTGGCAATAATTGCAACCTTGGTCAAAACGTGGTAGTTTCACCGAAAGTGGTTTTGGGAAATAATGTTCGGGTACAAAACAACGTCAGCATTTATGAAGGCGTGATTTGCGAAGACGATGTTTTCCTTGGGCCAAGCATGGTTTTGACAAATGTAATCAATCCAAGAAGTGCAGTTAGCAGAAAAGATCAATACAAAAAGACCCTCATCAAAAAAGGTGCAAGCATCGGCGCAAACGCGACGATAGTTTGTGGAAATACCATTGGTGAATTTGCATTTATCGGTGCCGGTGCTGTTGTTACAAAAGATGTTCCGGCCTTTGGATTAATTGTTGGAAACCCCGGAAGACAAAAGGGCTGGATGAGCGAATATGGCCATAAATTAAATTTTAATTCTGAAAATATTGCCACTTGTCCCGAAAGTAAACAGGAATATCAATTAGAAAATAACGTTGTAAAACGAATAAAATAACCAGGAAGAAACGGTTTTCCCAGGAGAAAATATTTAAAGTAAAATGTGCGGAATTGCTGGCATTATATCAGTGAATAAAGATGAAATTTTTCAACAAAGGTTGAAAGACATGTCTGATATTATTGCTTACAGAGGTCCGGATGGAGAAGGGCAGTGGATCAGTGAGAACGGAAATGTAGGGTTTACGCACAGACGTCTTTCTATCATAGATTTAAGTGAAAATGCGCTTCAGCCGATGCATTACCTTGAAAGATATACCATCATTTTCAATGGAGAAATTTACAATTATATCGAATTAAAGGAAGCGCTTATTCAGGACGGATATTCTTTCAAAACAAACAGCGATACCGAAGTTTTAATGGCTATTTATGATAAAGAAAAAGAATTTTGCCTTTCATTATTAGACGGCATGTTTTCTTTTGTGATTTTCGACGCGAAAAAGAATGAGATTTTTGCAGCGCGGGATCGTTTTGGAGAGAAACCATTTTACTACAACTATTTACCTGGAAAACACTTCATTTTTGGAAGTGAAATGAAATGTCTTTGGGCTGCAGGTGTAAAGAAAGAAGTAAATAACCGGATGATTTTTTCTTACCTGAATTATGGAACGATTCAAAATTATCGGAATGATAGTGAAACTTTTTTTAATAACTGCAAAAATCTGCCTCATTGCCATTATTTAAAACTTGACGTTCTTAGTTGTAAAATTTCAATTCATAAGTATTATGATATCAGTATTAAAAATATAAATGATACGATAACAAAAGTACAAGCGGAAGAAAAATTTGCGGACTTGTTTTATCAATCGGTGAAACGAAGATTACGAAGTGATGTAACGGTTGGAAGCAGCCTCAGCGGCGGATTAGATAGCAGCGTGCTTGTTTGTGTTATTGATCAATTAAAAAAAGGTTCGGATCAGAAACAGAATACTTTTTCTGCTGTATTTCCGGGTTTTCAAAAGGATGAGCGTAAATACATTGATTATGTAATTAAAAAAACAAAGGTATCTCCTCATTTTATCACTCCTGATACGGACGGTTTTATTAAAAATTTCCAAAAACTATTATGGCACCAGGAGGAACCTTTTGAAACTGCCAGTCTTTATGCCCAATTTTGTGTAATGCGCCTTGCCAAAGAAAAAAACGTTACCGTGTTATTGGATGGACAAGGAGCGGACGAATATTTGGCAGGATATCATTCCTATTTTCAACCGTTCTTTAATGAGTTAGGAAAAAAATATTCTGAAATTGCAGAATCAGAATACAATTCATACTTGCAATTACACAATGAAAATCCTGTAAATGAAGTGTTGAAAAAGGATCTAAAATATTTTATGCGCATGAAAGTGCCGAAAGTACTTAAGATGGGTAAAAATCTTACAAATTATTACAAGCATAAAAAGAACTCTTTTTTTTCTGACACATTTTATAATACGAATATTAAAAATAACAGGATCCCCTATCAATATCCAAATACTTTAAATGAAGCTTTGTATCATAATATTTTTCAAGGCGAATTACAAAATTTACTTAGATATTGCGACCGGAACAGTATGTCGCAAAGCAGAGAAGTACGTTTGCCTTTTCTAAATCACGAATTGGTAGAATTTGTTTTTTCACTGCCACCTTATTTTAAAATCAACAAAGGCTGGACAAAATGGATTATGAGGAAAACTTTTAGTGAATTACTTCCTGAACAGATCGTGTGGCGAAAAGATAAAATCGGATATGAACCGCCGCAGGATACGTGGCTTCAAAATAAAAATGTCCGCGAAAAGATTCAGGAAAGTAAAAGGAAACTTTATAAAAATAATATAATCAGTAAGAAAGAATTTGACAGAAACATGTTTTGTTCCCGATATAACACCGAAACTGTCTGGAAAGTATGGATGGCGGGTGAAATGTTTAATTAACTTCTAATAAATGAGTTTAAAAAACAATATTCGTAAATGAAAAATTTTGCATTGATAGGCGCGGCGGGTTACATTGCTCCGCGTCACATGAAAGCGATAAAAGATACCGGTAATAATTTAATTGCAGCACTGGACAAAAACGATTCAGTGGGAATTTTGGATAGTTATTTTCCTGAAGCAGATTTTTTTACAGAATTTGAACGCTTTGACCGCCATGTTGAAAAACAAAAACGAAAAGGGATTAAAACTGATTTTGTAAGTGTCTGCAGTCCGAATTATTTACATGATTCTCATATTCGTTTTGGCTTACGGATTGGTGCAAATGTAATATGCGAAAAACCGGTCGTTTTAAATCCGTGGAATATTGATGCTTTGGCAGAAATAGAGAAAGAAACAGGTAACAAAATTTTTACGATTTTGCAATTAAGATTACATCCGGCAATTATCGCTTTGAAAGAAAAAATTGCTTCTGAAACAAAAGGCAAAAAACATCAGATCCAGTTAGATTACATTACCAGTCGCGGACATTGGTATTATGCAAGTTGGAAAGGAGATATTCAAAAGAGTGGTGGAATTGCCACCAATATCGGCGTACATTTTTTTGATATGCTGATGTGGATTTTTGGGAATGTAAAAGAAAATATCGTAAATGAACATTCAGAAAGTACTGCTTCCGGAGTTTTGGAATTAGAAAATGCATCAGTAAAATGGAGATTAAGTATCGATGCAAATACATTACCGGAAGAATTAAAAGCAGTGGGTAAACGTACGTACCGGGCATTAAATATTGACGGAGAATCATTTGAATTCAGTGACGGATTCACAGAACTGCATACAAAATCGTATGAACAAATCTTAGCAGGAAACGGATTTCCGATTTCTGAAACCCGCAAAGCAATAGAATTAGTACATCAGATCAGAAATTATAATAAAAACACCAAATCACATCAGTGATAATTCAGCAGTTTAAAATGAACAAAAAATTACGTAAATCTGGAAAACTACTTTAAGCAGATGATCAATATAAATGAAGCAATAAAAGGCAAAAAAGTATTAGTAACCGGAGGATTAGGCTTCGTTGGTCATAACCTGGTTAGAAGTTTATTAAACGATTATAATTGTGAGGTAATAGTGGTTGACAATTGTGCTAACAGTTCTGAAGCGGCTTTGGGTGATGATATTAAAAGAGTTGATTTCCATAACATTTCTGTTTTAGATACAGAAAAGCTTTTCCCTTTGGTTGACAATGTAAATTTTCTTTTTCACCTGGCTTGCAAACAAATTTCCGTATCCGGAAAAGAGCCAATTAGTGATTTGAAGGTAAACGCAGAGAGCACTTTACTCTTATTAGAATATTTACGTAACAGAAGATTGCCTTCTTTTGAACGGTTTATTTATACATCTTCCTGTTCAGTTTATGGCAGTTCGACAAGGCTTCCAATAAGCGAAGAAGATGCAACAAACGTTTTAAGTAATTACGCGGCAACGAAGTTATTAGGAGAAAATTATAGTACGATTTACAACAAAAATTATAACGTTCCTACTACTTCCGTCAGGTATTCAAACATTTATGGATATGGACAATCACCTAGAAATCCTTATTGTGGAGTTCTTGGAAAATTTATACATAATGCGTTAACGGGTAAAAAGTTATTAATTTTTGGCGACGGAGAGCAAACCAGGGATTATACTTTTATTACGGATGCCGTAAACGCAACTATTCTTGCTGCTGTGCATCCAAAAGCTATTGGTGATGTTTTCAATGTCGGAACGGGAATTGAAACGTCAGTAAACGTTCTTACAAAATTAATTGGTAAAGCGGTGAAAAATCTGAACATTGAAAATGTGCCTGAAAGAGATATTGATAATATCCGAAGGCGTTCAATGGATATTGAAAAAATCCATCAGCGCCTCGGATGGGCTCCTGAAATTAATATAAGAAAAGGTCTGGATTTAACACTGGAATGGTATAAATCGAATTTGTAAATGGAAAGGAAATTGAACATTTTATTTTTACCAGAAAATATTGCATCCATTCCAGCCCTTACTGCTTTTTATCTGAACACAAAAGAAAATTTAACGGTAAAATGCCTATCCAGATCTACCCATAAATATCAGCTGCAAAATGAAACTTTTATTTTATTGCCGCAAATCTCAACAAAGAAAAATTTTATTAAATGGCTATACTATAAGTGGAAATATAGAAAGGAATTAAAAAAGTGGATAGCGTGGGCAGATGTTTTACATTATACTTTTACGACGGGTGTTTCAAGTGGTATTGATTTAAAATGGGCGCGGAAGCAAAATAAAATAATCGTTGTTGAATGGGTAGGAAGTGATATCAGGAATCCTGATATTCTAAAAAAAATAAATCCTTATTACAAAAAGGTCTTTGAAAATGGTTATGAGTACGCACATGTAGAAAGTCAAAAGAATTCATTAAAAAACCAGCGATTATTTGCAAAATATAAAGCAGTCCCGCTCTTATTTCCCGAAATGAAATTATTTGTTGACGAATCACTATTTAAAAAGACCTATCTGGTATTTCAAAGAATAAATTTGGATGCGTTTACTCCCCGTTATCCAAGTGTGAATAATCAAAAGCCTTTAATAGTTCATTCTCCTTCAGCGAAAATTGCTAAAGGCACTAATATCCTTTTACCAATTATCGAAAGTTTAAAAGAAGAATTTGATTTTAAGTTTGTTTTACTGCATGATATAAGCCGGGAAAAGGTGCTGGAAACTCTTGAAAACGCTGATATTTTTATTGATCAGTTAATTTTAGGTAATTACGGAATGGCCAGCATTGAAGCAATGAGTTTTGGAAAACCGGTAATGTGTTATCTTATGCCGGAACTTTTTGAAGCGGGATTGCCGGAGGAATGTCCGATTATAAACACAAATGCAGAAAATTTAAAAGTACAGCTTATAAGATTGATAACAGACGCAAAACTTAGACATGAAACTGGTATAAAAAGCAGGAAATTCGTGGAGAAATTTCATGACGTGCAAAAAATTTCAAACCAATTACTAAGTATTTATAAAGCTGAATGCGAAAAGAATAATGCTTAAGCATCTAAGACAATTAACAAGCGATTCTTTAATTTACGGTATCTCAGGTATTGTAAGTAAAATGATAGGGATTTTCTTAGTGCCTATCTATACGCGTTTATTTCTACCCCGGGATTATGGAATTATAAATCTGGTAAATACTACTTTTTTCTTACTAACCATTCTGGTTGTTTGTGCTTTGGATAGTTCATTCGCCCGCTGGTTTTTTGATTCAGAAGATGAATCAGAGAGGAAGAAATCTTTTGCCGCTTATTTCTGGTTTCAACTTTTTATTGCTGTTATTGTCGCTTCAGTTATTATTTTCCTTAGCCCGACGTTAACTCATTTTTTTTTTAAAGATAAGGGCAAAGCAATCTACTTTATACTGCCCGCTATTACACTGGTTACAAATATTCTGCCTTCTGTATTAATTAATTGGTATCGGCTCAACCGCAGGCCAGTATCCACGGTAATATTTACAATCGCGCAAACGGTTACCAGCGTTGGATTAACCGTTTTATTGGTTATTGTATTCCGGTGGGGAATAACCGGTGTGTTTGCTGCACTTGCTATCAGCTCTGCTATATTTAGTTCAGTTGTATTATTTATTTTAAAGGATTGGTTAAGCTTTAAATATTTTAATAAAAAAAGACTTACGGAAATGTTGAAATATGCATTACCAATGATTCCTGCTGCATTATCATATTGGCTTCTCAATAATACAGATTCGTATTTTATTGCTTATTTTACAAAGAGTACTGCAGAAGTTGGATTGTTCGGCATTGGGGCGATGCTTGCATCGGTTCTCGGAATGTTTACGGGCGCTTTTCAACAGGCCTGGGGACCATTTGCATTTTCCCTTATTAATAATGCTGATGCAAAAAAGGTTTACGCCAACGTTTTCCTGGTATTTGGTTATGGAATGGCAATATTAGCTGCGCTGCTTATGTTATTTGCACCGGAAGCGCTGATGATATTTACAACCCCACAATATTACAGTTCGGCATGGGTGGCCGGTATTTTGGGTTATAATTTAGTGTTAATCGGATTTTCTTATATAGCTATTGTTGGAATTTCGATTAATAAAAACACCGCACCGTACGGAATGGCGATGCTTTATGCAACTATAGTCACCATCGTCCTTAATTTACTTCTTATTCCAAAATTCGGGAAAGAAGGCTCTGCTTTAGCTACCGTAATTGCGCAAATAATTGTTCCTGTTTATCTTTTTTATATTGGGCAAAAGGTTTACCCGATTCCTTATAAATTTAAAGAAATTGTGTTGGTAACAATCACTTTGCTTTTAGTGGTAATGGTAGTAAGATTGATAGTATTTGACAGTTTGGTTATGCAGATCATAGTAAAAATTATTATTGCGATAGTAATAATTTCGATCGCATTTTTATTGAAACGAAAAACTCTTTTAAGTTTGTTTACTACAGTAAAAAAACAAAAAATAAATAAACAGCCGCTGCTGTCCGTCTGATTATAATGCAGGAAGCCTTTAAGATGTTCTTTTAGTAAAGCAACAAATAATTCAATTTGTTCTTTAGAATTTTAAAAAATGCGAATTTATAACTGGTTTATTTGTTTAAGAATCATCGCTTTTCGATGATTAAATTTACTGATGTGAATGCTTTTAATTCTTTTTGTTATCTTGCTATTTGCCTGTCCCAAATAATCAAATTATTATTACCTTCGTAAACAATTTTTTTTGCTGCCCGCGAGATATATTCCAAAGAAATTTAAATGAAGAAATAAATGAAAATAGTCAAGACAGTACTATTTGTTTTGTTCACCATGCTTTTTTGTTCAAACCAACTGCACGCTCAAAATACTTTATTTGATACCAAAGATCTGAGCCAGGTCAAAATTGATGAATTAACTGATAATCAAATAATCTCTTTTTATAACAAAGGAGTCGAGTCAGGAATATCTGAAGACCAATTTTATAAATTAGCCGAAGAGAGAGGCTTACCTGATATTGAAATTGCCAAATTACGGGAGAGATTGGAACAGATTACCTCACATCAAAATCTAAAGAAAAAGCCGGAGGAAACAGAAGAAGTAAAAAATAAAGTTCCTCATACTTATGATACCACCGGTGTGAAAAAACACTTAGAAAAGTTTAAAAACGATGAAAGCATTTTTGGTTCGGAACTCTTTACTACAAACAGCCTTGTTTTTGAACCAAATTTACGTATTCCCGCGCCTGTTGGATACGTTTTAGGTCCGGATGATGAAATAGTTGTTTCTGTTTATGGATACAGCGAAAAGAAATATAATTTAACGATAGATGAAACCGGTGCAGTTTATATTCCGAGTGTTGGACCTTTATACATCAGTGGTTTAAGTTTAGAAGAAGCGGCTTTCAAAATCAAATCGAAGCTCGCTTCAACAATATACACGGCCATTAATTCCGGCAAAACGAAAGTCCAGGTAACACTCGGTAAAATTCGTAGTATTCGTGTAACAGTTATTGGTCAGGCAAAAAGACCGGGAACTTATACAGTTTCTTCGCTCACAACTCTTTATAATATTCTTTATTTATGCGGCGGTCCAACCTCAATGGGAAGTTATCGGGACATAGAAGTTATTCGCGGAAATGAAGTAAAAAGAACTGCAGATTTATATGATTTTTTAGTCGCAGGAACTGAAAAAGACAACATTTTGTTGCAGGAAGGTGACGTAGTCAGAATTCCTTATTACAAAAACCGGGTAATGCTTAGCGGAGAAGTAAAAAGACCGGGTAAATTTGAAATGTTGGATAACGAAACCTTTGATCATCTTTTAGACTATAGCGGCGGATTTACTGATAATGCATATCGGGGAGCAGTGACCGTGATCCGGTTGACAGATACAGAGAAAAAAATAATTGATGTAAACGCTGATAAATACGATAGCTTTCAAACAAATGGCAGCGATAGTATTATAGTTCGGAAACTGCAGGATGAATTCGGAAACAGAATTATTATTAGCGGTTCAGTTTTGAGGCCGGGACCTTATCAGTTAACACCTAATCTGACGGTTTCTTCCCTCATTGAAAAAGCAGGCGGATTAAAAAGGGATGCTTATACAAAGAGGATTTCTATTTTCCGGTATCTAAAAAATAAGATGCCAACAATGGTTTCTGTGAACCTTGATTCATCAGGAGGAGCAAATGATGTTTTTTTAATTAAAGATGATTCGGTTGCTGTCCATTCAATTTTTGAATTTCACGATAGTAATTTTGTTTCAATAGAAGGAAATGTAAGAAAACCAGGAAACATTCCGTGGCGCGAAAACCTTTCTCTTCGCGATGTTTTGCTGACCGCCGGTGGAATTTCACAATTTGGAGATTCTTCTACTATCGAAATTTCAAGGAGAATTAAAAATGCGAATGTTGATAAAGCTAATCACGATGAAAGCCAGATTTTTAATATTGACCTCAGAGGGAAGAATGTAGCCGGAGACGTATTGCTACAACCTTATGATATGATAATAGTCAAAACCTTACCAGGTTACAGTATTCAACGTACGGTACTTGTTTTAGGCGATGTAAAAAGCCCGGGGCGTTATGGTTTAGAAAGAAGCGGTGACAAGATAAGTGATGTGCTAAAGCGGGTAGGAGGTTTTAAAGCCTCCGCTGATAGCTCCTCTATTACCATTCGCAGAAGTGTTAAATCAAATCTGAGTGTTGCGGAACGAGAAAAACTTTTCCAAAGAATTTTAAATATAAATCCAGATAGCCTTTCGCTCCATCCACGATTAAAAGATGAATTGTATAAATCATATGATTTAATAAGTGTTGATCTTACAACGGCTAGGTCAAATCCAAATAGTTCTGAAAATCTTATTCTGGAAGACGGCGATGTTCTCACTGTGGACCGCAATTCAAACCTGGTAAAGATTTCAGGAGAAGTTTATAATCCAACTATAATTCCGTTCAAGAAAAATAAAAGTTTAAAATATTATGTTCAACAGGCTGGAAGTTTTACACCATACGCTCGGAAAACCGGTGCCTTAGTTATACATGCGGACGGGAAAGCGGCTTCTGTAAAACATTTTTTATGGTTTAAAATGTATCCGTCTGTAACACCGAGATCTGAAATTTTTGTACCGCAGAAAGTGAAATCGAACAGACCAAAACTTGGAGCCGGAGAATTGGCATTAATTGTTTCGGCACTTGGGATAGTAGCAAATGTAATTCTTACCGCTACTAAATAAAGACGATAAAATTATGAATATGCCTTTACAAACTAACGATAAAATCAGTAATACAAATTATGGTACTACAGCCGTTAAAAATTTAAATATTGTCATTGGCAAACTATTGCAAAAATGGTGGCTTTTTTTGATAATTGGATTATTAGCCGGTTTGGCCGGCATATATTATGCTTCCAGGCAGAAATTGCTTTATAAAAGTAGTTTGACATTCGCCCTTGATGGAAACTCAGATGGAAACATGTCTGCGGCAATGAGCCTTGCCAGTCAATTTGGTTTAAGTATGGGAGGTGGTAAAGCAGTTTTTTCGGGTGACAATATTTTAGAAATCATGAAAAGCAGGTCGATGGTTGAAAAAGCATTACTTTCTGTAGATACTTTTGATAATAAACCTTACACGTTTATCGAATATTTCCTTGAACAGAACCAATCGCCGAAGTCTGTTGAAAGAAAAGTTCATTTTCCCGTTGATCAGCCCAGGTCATCCTTTTCCTATTCGCAGGATAGCCTGCTGTTCGATTGCTATAACAAGTTTGTTCAATCTTATATTACTGCCGACAAACCGGATCGCAAATATGATATTTATGAGGTGAATGTTTTAAACCCAAATGAAAAATTTACTAAAGATTTCACTGATAGTCTTGTTGCTCAAACTAATAATTTTTATACAACAATCTGTACAAATAAAGCAAAACAAACGCTTGATATTTTAGAAAGAAGAGTGGCACAAATGAAAGGAAAAGTAAATTCGAGCATAGGGAGCAGGGCAGAAAGTCAGGACATCAATTTAAATCCCGCATTTTCCGCTGCTGAAGTTCCTGTCTTAAAAGAACAGGCTAACATCCAGGTTTATAGCGCCGCTTATGGAGAAATGTTTAAGAATCTTGAAATTGCGCGTTATAATTATCTGAAACAGATTCCTTTGATGCAGATCATTGATCCTGCAAATTATCCGATGATGAAAGTAAAAATGAGCAAATTAAAAACTGCTATCATCTTTGCAGTCGTTGCTTGTTTTATCACAGCTTTTATCCTCTGGATCATTGCCTTATTTCAATTGAAAACAGAAGAAAGCAAAGCCGTTTTCAAAAACTCAGAGATTTCTTTTTAACCAGGAAATACAAAAGCTTTCTCTAAAATGCTGATATACATTCTATTTTTTATTTTAATTGCCATTTTAGCTATTCAATATCAGTTTACTCCTTTTCAAAATAATTATCTTCTTTTTTCATTAGTACTTCTGCTTGCGTTTCTTGCCGGTTTTCAGGATATGAATGTGTCGAAAGACTATTTCAATTACCAATATGTCTTTGATAATGTTTATTACATTACCAATCACAACTACCTGTACTTAATCACTTTTGAACCCGGCTTTATCGCTATTGTATTTTTTTTCAGAACCCTGTTTGCAAGCAATTATGGTGTTGCCATTATGTTCTTTTATGCTTTTTGCAGTTTGCTAATAAAAGTTTTTACCATTAAAAAACTTTCGATCAATCCATATTTATCGCTTCTATTTTACTTTTCTTATTTTTTTCTTTTTCATGAAATGACGCAGATCAGAATTGGGTTGGCTTCTGCTTTTTTTCTGATCTCGCTTGTTAGTTTTTTAAAGGGAAATAAACTTGCTTTTATAGGATGGATCATTGTTGCTACCTGCTTTCATTATTCCGCGATCTTTTATCTTTTTCTTTTAATTTTCAACACAAAAAATTTAAATAAAAGTTTATACCTGGGAATATTAATTGCATCGTTAATTTTTGGAGTTTTAAAACTTCCGATCCTCAATGTTTTTGGAAATATAGATGTGTCTGATATTTCAAGCAAACTGGATAATTATATTCAAATTTCAGAAAACGGGAGTATCGCCGTAAATGTTTTTAATTCTTTAAACATTTTGAATATTCTAAGTTGTTTTTATCTGCTTTTTGCAGTTACAAAAGAAGAATTTCTGGAAGACAAAAGGTTAATCCTTTTTTTTAAATGCAATATTCTTGCAATTTTTTTATTGTCATTTTTAGCAGGCGCGCCAGCGTTTTCAATGCGCTTTAACCAGCTTTTTAGTATTGCTCAAATCTTTTTATTTCCATACCTGATACGATATTTGCCGGCAAAAAAATTCAACGTTTTTATTTTGGTATTAATGGCCGGAATCTTTTTTTACGTAATCCAGATTTATGGCGGGCTTCTGAATCCTTACAAAATAATCACCTTGAAATAATTGTTAGAAATCAGGAAATATTTCCTTTAAAACGTTTCGGTATTGTTTCTCCCAGCTTAAATTGTCGATCGCATATTTCCTGATTTTTTTTGAATCAAAATTATGATTGGAGAGAAACTGAAATACCTTTTGAATATCAATAGGACTTTCATCAGCCGGTACTCTGAAAACAAAATCCTTTCCTTCAAATTCAGCATCTGTTTCAGAATAAAAAAAAGGAAGACCACGTGCACAATACTCCCGGTTCTTCAACGATTTTACATCTTTTACCGCAATTCTGTGACAGGCAAGGCTTCCCACTGCAAGATCAGCGCGATTAAATATCTGATCTAATTCTTCGCCTGATTTTCTTCCATAAAAAAATATGTACTCACTTAAATGATACTTTTTTACAAGCTCTTTATAACGTAATGATTCTGTATTATCGTTATCACCAACAATATGAAAAACAATTTTTCTTTTATTTGTTGGTTTACTGTAATAATCACGAAATCCTTCGATGACGCGGTCGTAGCCATGCCAATGCGCCATTGAAGCAACACCAATCAAATTGATGTCTGAACCGGAATTATTTCTTTCTACGATTTTAATTGAAGAAGGATCAATTCCATTGCTGATTTCAATGGTCGGAACTCCAAAAATTTTTTTATAAGGTGTTACAGTCAATATTCTAGTCACATATTTTTTAAACCGTCGTCGTGATAATTTTTCTATAAGTAACACAAGTTTCGAAGTCAACTTTAGTTCCTGGTATTCCTGGTCATAAGGAAAAGTTGGAATTTCCAATACGACCTTGATGTTCTTTTTGTAAAGCTTTTTTAAAAATGCAGTGAAGAAAGGATTTGCAAAATGAATGTACCTGATAAAGACAATTTCAATTTCGTTTTCCGCAATATAGTTATAGACTTTTTTAAATCTTGTTCTCCATTGGATCTGGCTCAGTATTGGATTTGATGAGAACCGGTCAATTCTTTTGTCATCAACATATCGTGCGATAAATGTATTATTATCATTAGCTTTTAAATACGATAACGCTACTTCAATTCCAAGATTTTTCAATGCATTTACCTGGGCGAGTATCTTTTTGCTAATGCCACCAAAATCAGTCAATGAATCACCTGTTAAAAATAAAGCCTTCATGAAGTTTGTTATTTCTAAAAAAAGAAAATGCAATTTAAGCAGCAGAATTTATGTTCATAAAATTAAAACCACGGCAGTGATTTATTTATCTTTATTTTCGCTCAGTTCACAAACTGCTTTATCAAACGTTCTTGATAATTTTATTTGAAAATGGTTGACATTGTAATCGTAAATTGGAACAGCGGTAGTTATTTACAAAAATGTGTTCAATCAATTTTTAATGGCATCAATGAAAATTTTGTTCAAAAAGTTTTTATAATTGATAATAATTCTTCCGATGCTTCATTGCAGAATATTCTTTCAAATGATAAAATTGAAATCATTTATAACAAAATAAATTTGGGTTTTGCAAAAGCATGCAACCAGGGATTTAAACGATCTACTTCAGAATATGTTTTATTACTAAATCCGGATGTTCAGCTTTTTGAGCAAACGATTCTGCAATGTGTTTCATTGATGGATCAGAGAAATGACATCGATATTTTAGGATGTCAATTATTAAATGATGAAAATGCAATTGCCTTCAGCTGCTCCCGCTTTCCGAGTGTTGGCGGCATTTTCAGAGATTCTTCAGGTCTTTCCAGAATAGCTCCCCGTTTTTTTAAACCTGGAATTATTATGACGGAATGGAATCATAAAGAAAGCAAATTTGTTGAGCAGGTGATGGGAGCGTTCATGTTTATGAGAAGGGCGGTTTTTGAAAAAGTGGGACTTTTTGATGAAAGATTTTTTGTTTATTTTGAAGAAGTGGATTTCTCAAAACGACTGTCAAAAGCTGGCGGAAAAACTTTTTTTTCCTCTGAAATAAAAGCGATTCATTCAGGCGAAGGAACTACCGGTTCGGTAAAAGGATTCCGTCTTTTTCTGAATTTAAAAAGCCGGCTTCAATACGCAAAAAAACATTTCAATTCTTTAGGCTATGCTTCTGTTTGGCTTACCACTTTTTTTGTTGA
>Ga0157371_10001026_pt1 | contig 30575 bp, 30 predicted proteins | sample C45metaG_FD_113462 | JGI IMG/M metagenome (GOLD analysis project Ga0157371, IMG submission 113462) | Corn rhizosphere microbial communities from Kellogg Biological Station, Michigan, USA - C4-5 metaG | ecosystem: Host-associated > Plants > Roots > Rhizosphere > Soil | place: USA: Michigan... | reverse complement strand
GCCACCAAAATAAATAGTAAAAATCTGCGACTAAATGGATTGTAGCCACGTTTTTGAGTTTAAAGTGAAAAGGTTAATTGTTGTTTTTACGCTTTTTTTAGCGTTTCTGTCGGTTTCGTCTAGGGTTTTTGCTCAAGGGGATACTGCAGTTGTTTCTGCTGATACTGCCGTAACTGCGGCTCATGTTGAAGGTGCTCATGGTGCCGAACATGGTGAGAAGAAATTTGAACCAACCAAGGTAATTATGGAACACATTGCGGATTCGCATATGTGGCATCTTTGGGGTCACCTTTCAGTTCCTCTTCCTGTAATATTATACACTCCAGCTGGTGTAGAATTTTTCTCTTCTGGTAACTTTCATCATGGTGAGCATGATTATACCGGATCTAAAAACACTTATCGTTTGGTTGAAGACAAGATTAAAATTGTTGGAGCCGATGGTCAGGTGGATGAAGCAGCTTCATCTAAAATTCTTGATTTTTCTATCACCAAGAATGTTGCTGCAATGTTTGTTGCAATAGCAGTTATTCTGATCATATTTATATCGGTTGCCGGTGCATATAAAAAACGTGTTGGTAAAGCACCTAAAGGTTTGCAGTCGTTTGTTGAGCCAATCATTATTTTCGTAAGAGATGATATAGCTAAGCCGAATATCGGACATAAGCACGCTAAGTTTATGCCTTATCTGTTAACCGTGTTTTTCTTTATCTGGATTAATAACGTTTTAGGTTTAATTCCTATTTTCCCAGGGGGCGCTAATGTAACTGGTAACATCTCGTTAACATTTGTTCTTTCATTGTTTACCATGATCATTGTGAATATCAATGGTAACAAATATTACTGGAAGCACATCTTTTTACCTAACGTACCTTTCTGGTTATGGCCGCTTATGGTTGTAGTTGAGGTTGTAGGTGTGATTTCTAAACCCTTTGCATTAATGGTTCGTTTGTTTGCTAACATTACTGCAGGCCACATTATTGTGTTGAGTTTGATCTCATTGATATTTATTTTTAAAACATTGGCTATTGCGCCGGTATCTGTTGCTTTCGTATTGTTTATGGATGTATTAGAATTACTGGTTGCATTTTTACAAGCCTTTATATTTACATTACTTACTGCTTTGTTTATTGGTATGGCAGTAGAAGAGCATCATTAATTAGAAACTATTTTTTACAAATTATATAAATTAAATTAGTTATGGTAGGTTCAATCGCGGCGATAGGTGCCGGTTTAGCAGTAATTGGTGCCGGTATCGGTATCGGTCAGGTAGGTGGAAAAGCAATGGAAGGTATTGCTCGTCAGCCAGAAGCTGCATCAAAAATTCAGACTGCAATGATTATTGCTGCCGCTCTTATTGAGGGTGCTGCTTTATTCGGTGTGGTAGTTGCATTATTAGGCTTAGGTGTTTAATAACTCAAACTGAAAAATTTTAGGCGGGTATATAACGATTGGTTATTTACCCGCCTTAATAAAGAAGAATAAGTTTAAAAATATTATATAAAATGGAATTAGTAACCCCTACCATAGGATTAGTTTTTTGGACAGCAGTAGCATTTGTTTGCTTGTTAATATTGCTTAAGAAATTTGCATGGAAACCCATTCTTTCAGCTATTCACGAACGTGAGCAATCAATTGACGAAGCTTTAAATAAAGCTGAACTTGCAAAACATGAGATGGCTCGTTTAACTGCTCAAAATGAGGAGTTAATGAAAGAAGCACGTGCTGAACGTGACCATATCCTTAAAGAAGCCAAAGCTCTAAAAGATAGCATTGTTCATGAAGCGAAAACGCAAGCTCATAATGAAGGAGCTAAATTAATTGAAAAAGCTAAAATTGAAATTGAGAACCAAAAGAAAGCTGCTTTAGCTGAACTTAAGAGTCAGGTTTCAACTTTATCTTTAGAAATTGCTGAGCGTGTTTTACGTGGCCAGCTTGAAGATAAAGCAAAACAACAGGATTTAGTTGCTAATCTTTTAAAAGATGTTGAATTAAACTAATTAGTAGTTTGTTTAGCTAGATATACCAAAGAAAATGTCAGAAAATAAAGCAGCATCGAGATACGCCAAATCATTATTAGATCTTTCTACTGAGCAAAATGCTTTAGAGGAAATCAAAAATGATATGGTTCTAGTGGAACAAATAATTAAAGATAGCTCAGAACTGGAAGCTATCCTTAAAAACCCTATAGTTCCTTTGGATAAAAAAGCAGGAATATTGGAGAATATATTTGGTGCAAAAGTTCATCAGATTACCAATACCTTTATGAAATTGGTAGTAAGCAAAGGCCGTTCTGCAATTTTATTTGGTACAGCAAAGGCTTTTATTGCTCAGTATAATGCGATTAAGGGAATTATTACTGCAGATGTAACTTCTGCGGTTGAACTTACACCCGCAAGCAAAGCTGAGATAGTAGCTATAGTTAAAAGGGAAATGGGAGCCAAGGAAGTTGTGATTAAAGAAAAAGTTAACAGCAAATTGATTGGTGGATTTATTTTAAAAGTCGGGGATAAACAATTTGATGCGAGTATTTCAAGCGGTTTAAATAAGCTTAAAAAGGAATTTGCTCAGGGGATTGTTTAATAATCCTGAGACTATATAATAAGAGATAACATATACTGAATTTACAAAAGAAATAATATAAAATTATGGTAGAGGTAAGACCAGACGAAGTATCGGCAATTATCAGGCAACAATTGGCGGGCTTCAAATCAGAAGCAGAACTTGAAGAAGTTGGTACCGTATTGCAGGTGGGTGATGGTATTGCCCGTGTTTATGGTTTAACTAAGGTTCAATCGGGCGAGTTAGTTGAATTTGAAACCGGCTTGCAGGGTATTGTTTTGAACCTTGAAGAAGATAATGTCGGTGTGGTTCTATTGGGCCCTTCAGACAAAATCAAAGAAGGTGATACTATTAAACGTACTAAGAAAATTGCCTCTATTAAAGTTGGTGAAGGTATGTTGGGACGTGTTGTTAACACGCTTGGCGAACCTATCGACGGTAAAGGACCTATTTTGGGCGAGACTTATGAAATGCCGATTGAGCGTAAAGCTCCTGGTGTAATTTATCGTCAGCCTGTAACTGAACCTTTACAAACTGGTATTAAAGCTATCGACGGAATGATTCCTATTGGTCGCGGTCAACGTGAGCTAGTAATTGGTGACCGTCAGATTGGTAAAACAGCTGTTTGTATTGATACTATTATTAATCAAAAAGAATTTTACGAAGCAGGTAACCCTGTATTCTGTATATATGTAGCTTGTGGTCAGAAAGCAAGTACTGTAGCAAACATTGTGCGTACTCTTGAAGAGAATGGTGCAATGCCTTATACAGTAGTAGTTGCTGCATCAGCTGCAGAGCCTGCTCCATTGCAGTTCTATGCTCCTTTCTCAGGTGCAGCGATAGGTGAGTTTTTCCGTGATACAGGAAGACCAGCTTTAATTGTTTATGATGATTTATCTAAACAAGCAGTTGCATACCGTGAGGTATCATTACTATTACGTCGTCCACCGGGTCGTGAGGCTTATCCTGGTGACGTTTTCTATCTTCACAGTCGCTTATTAGAGCGTGCCGCTAAGATCAACTCTAATGATGAGATTGCAAAAGAAATGAACGATTTACCTGAATCACTAAAAGGTATTGTTAAAGGAGGAGGATCATTAACTGCATTACCTATTATTGAAACTCAGGCGGGTGACGTTTCTGCGTATATTCCTACTAACGTAATTTCAATTACTGATGGTCAGATCTTCTTAGAAAGTAACTTGTTTAACTCTGGTATTCGTCCGGCAATTAACGTAGGTATCTCTGTATCACGTGTGGGTGGTAATGCTCAGATTAAATCGATGAAGAAAGTGGCAGGTACTTTAAAATTAGATCAGGCTCAATACCGCGAGTTAGAGGCTTTCTCTAAATTCGGTTCAGATCTTGATGCTGCTACTAAATCAGTTCTTGATAAAGGTGCTCGTAACGTTGAGATTTTGAAACAAGGTCAATTCTCTCCGATGACTGTTGAAAAACAGGTGGCGATCATTTACATTGGTACTAAAAACTTAATGCGTTCGGTTCCTGTAAATAAAGTAAGAGAATTTGAAGTTGAATATTTACAGCAATTGGAATTACGTCATCCAGAAACTTTAAGTGCTCTAAAAGCAGGTAAGTTAGATGATTCAATCACTGGAGTATTAGAAACTGTTGCTAAAGAGCTTTCAAGTAAATACTAATAAAGCTGAACTGAAGATAAAGAAGAATGGCTAATTTAAAAGAAGTAAGAATTCGAATAGCATCAGTACAATCTACTCAGCAGATTACCAAAGCCATGAAAATGGTTTCGGCTGCTAAGTTGAAACGTGCGACTGATGCTATCATACAGTTACGCCCTTATGCTACCAAGCTAAAAGAAATCTTAGGAAATCTTTCGGCTAGTTTAGAGGGATCATCATCACCTTTTATACAAGAGCGTGAACCTAACAAGGTTTTGATTGTTGTAGTTTCTTCTAACCGTGGTTTGGCTGGAGCGTTTAATATGAACGTAATTAAAGCTACTAATAATTTAATTGCCGAGAAGTATAGCGAACAGTTAAAAAATGGTAATGTAAGTATTGTAGCTATAGGTAAGAAATCTCAAGATTTCTTTGAGAAACGTAACTACAACGTAATTGGCAACAATAACGAGGTATATTCAGAACTTACTTTTGAAAATGTAACCAAGATCACTGATGCTATTATGGAAGGCTTTGCTAAAGGTGAGTATGATAGAGTTGAATTGGTTTACAACAGATTTAAAAATGCTGCTGTTCAAATTTTAACTACTGAACAACTGATTCCTTTAACAAGTGGTCAAGAAGCTGCAGAAGAGAAGTCTACAAATGTGGATTATATTTTAGAACCTTCTCAGGAGGAAATAGTTGAGCAGTTAATACCTAAGTCAATTAAAATTCAATTGTACAAAGCCGTATTGGACTCTCATGCTTCTGAGCATGGTGCCCGTATGACATCGATGGATAAAGCGACTGAAAATGCCGGAGATTTATTGAAAGCTTTGAAACTTTCATACAACCAGGCTCGTCAGGCTGCAATTACAACAGAGCTTACAGAGATTGTAAGTGGTGCAGCAGCTTTAAACGGATAGAATTGAAGGATATAAAAAGATCAGCGTTTATGCTGTATTAGTTTAAAAAATATTATTTTTGCCCAGTAAATAAAAAAAGTAAAATGGAACAGACACCAAAACACAATACAGAAAGCATGAAAAGAGCTAACGAAATCTCGATTTATAAATTGATGACCGTTGGGATTTTAGTTGGTATTTTGGGCGTATTTTTACGCTTTGCAGGTGATTCTACAACTTTATCTATTATCTCATGGGCAATCCTTTTAATCGGTTCTATAATCGCTTGTAAAGGTGTATTTAAAATATTAGACGCATAAGAATATAAACATATCTTTTAGAAAGGTCCTCATTGGCAAAAGCTGATGAGGATTTTTTTTTGTAACGTTTATATTGTTTAAGGTTACCTAATCACATATTTGGTATTAATGAAAAAACCTAATCATTAATATTATGAAAAATTATTTAACTTATTGTCTATTGGCAATAATCATGTTTTCTTGTAATGCTAATAAAAATTCTAATTTAGAAAATTCAGATTCAACAAATGCCAATCTTGAATCAACGGATTCTCTTTTAAACGAAAAGATCATTAAGACTGCAGATATGCGTTTTAGGGTTAAGGATGTACAGAATACGAAGGAGAAATTAAGTACAGCTATAAAACTGGAGGGCGGAACGATAGCTGAATTTACTGTTCAAAGCAATATTCAACAAACGGAAAAAGTAAAGTATTCTGCAGATTCATTACTTGAACTTACATCCTATCGTACAGAAGGATTGGTAATAGCAAAGATTCCTTCTGATAAGCTGGATGAGTTTACCAATAAGGTTGCAAAACTGGCAGTCTTTATAGATCAGCAGTCGCTTAAAATGGATGATCAAAGTATTGTTTATTTAAGCAATAAACTAAAAAATGAAAATAGGGTTGAGGCAGTAGAGCAACTTAATAAACATGCCAATAAGAAAAGCAATAACGTAGAAACTTCATTATCTCTTAAGGATGATTATATAGATAAGAAGATTGAAAATCTGATGATTGATACTAAAGTTCAGTATAGTACAATTACACTTAATTTTTATCAGGATAATACAGTTAAAACCATTCTTGTAGGAAATGACAACTTATATAGCTATCGTCCAAACTTCCTTACCCAATTAGGGCTAAGCTTTCAGAATGGTTGGTATATTTTTAAGGAATTTATACTTGTAGTAATGAATTTATGGGTTTGGATAGTAATAGCTACTGCAGCTTATTTTAGTTTGAAATATTACCGTAAAAGAAAAGTAGCTAACGCAAATTAAGTTACTGTTTAAGCCGTTTTTTATTGTCTTTTGCAAAGGCCTCCCATCCGGAGTAGGATTTTCCTGCTCCGCTGGTGTTTACTCTCTGAAAGGAATGGCAAACGGCAACAGCTAAGCCATCTGTAGCATCCAGGAATTCGGGTGTTTCTTTGAAGTTTAAGAGTCGCTGTAACATCGCCGCCACCTGTTCTTTACTGGTATTCCCATTTCCTGTTATAGATTGCTTGATTTTGCGTGGGGCATACTCTGCAATTGGAATGTTCCTTGATAGGGCAGCTGCCATTGCCACACCTTGTGCCCGACCCAATTTAAGCATAACCTGAATGTTTTTTCCGTAAAATGGAGCTTCAAGAGCCAAAACATCTGGTTTAAATTCATCTAAAAGGAGCGTTGTTTTCTCAAAAATTCGCTGTAATTTCAAAAAGTGATCATCCATGTGATCCATTCTTACAATTCCCATGGTGATTAATTCAATTTTACTTCCTTTTTCTAGCACTATTCCATAGCCCATTATTGAAGTACCTGGGTCTATCCCCATAATCACCCTTTCCTTTTTTTCAGCCAACATAAAACAATATTAAGCATATTTGCAGATAGTAAATGCAAAAAAGTTGACTTCACAATACAAAAAAATACTTTCTTACTTTATTAAAACTGCAATTGTTGTATTTACCTTTTGGATTATTTACAGCAAACTGTCAGATAATGAGAATTTAAGCTCATTTAAGAGTTTATTAAAACAAATCCCCGAATCAGAGATCATTTTGATACTGGCTACGGTGATTGTACTTATGTTTTTGAACTGGGGTTTGGAAGCGCTAAAATGGAAAAGACTACTTTCTGGAATAGAGAAAATTAGTGTATGGAGGGCTATTGAGTCTGTATTCTGTGGACTAACGTGGGCAGTATTTACACCAAACAGAATTGGTGAATATGGTGGCCGGGTTTTCTTTCTGTCGCCCAAAAGGAGAATTGTAGGTGTAGTAGCCATGGCAGTTGGGAACATTGGTCAAATGGTACTTACCAATGTTTTTGGTGCTATTGCAATATGTATTTTCATCTATAAATTTGTAGATATTGATTACCGGTTATTCTACGCCCTGGTAATTCTTTCTGTAATGTTTTGCCTGTTTTTTATCGTTTTCTATTTTAATATTAAATGGCTAAATGGAATTTTGATTTCGATGCGTTTTACGCGTAAGTATGAGAGATTCTATGGGATTCTTGCCAGATACAAAAAAAAGGAGTTACTAAGTATTTTGTTATTTTGTTTGGCCAGATATGTTGTGTTTAGTACTCAATATTTTATCCTTTTCTATTGGTTGATACCTGATTTGCATTATCTGAATATATTGATGATGGTAAGCATTCTTTTTTTCGTTCAATCAACATTACCTTCACTTGATCTTTTTGATATAGGGGTTAGAAGTGTTACTGCTTCGTATTTTTTTGGCTATATCACTGATCAGAATATTGCCGTTATAGCATGCACTGCGGGTATCTGGTTAATAAATATTATAATTCCTGCTATATTAGGCACTTATTTCGTTTTTAAACTCAATTTCTTTGGAAATATTCAGCGTAGTTAGTTATCTCTCCTCATTTTTGACTATTTTATATGTAATAGTTGTTATTGCCTTTATTAAAGGTTGGCATAGCCTGGTGTATTTTAAATCTGGTGAGAAGGAAGGAAAAACCAGGGTATCAATTCTGGTTGCTGCACGTAATGAAGAAACAAATATTTCACAAACTGTTGATGATCTCCTTGCTCAAAATTATAATAAAGAACTTACAGAAATTATTTTTATTGATGACCATTCTACAGACAGAACAGCCGAAATTATAAGATCCTACTCAAACAGAGGAGTAAAGTTGATTTGCCTTAATGAAGATCAGGCTTTAAATTCATATAAAAAAAAAGCAATACAAACAGCTATAGGGCAATCGAATGGTAGTCTGATAATTACAACAGATGCTGACTGTAGAATGGGGCCTCACTGGCTCAAAGTAATTGTCCAATTTTATGAAACAGGTAATTATAAAATGATCTCTTCTCCAGTTGCATATTTTCAAGAGAAAAGCTTTTTTGAACGAGCTCAATCGTTGGAGTTTCTTTATCTTATTGGTTTAGGCGCATCAACAATTGGGAATAAACAGCCTTCTACATGTAATGGTGCCAATTTGGCTTATGAGAAAGAAGCATTTTATGAAGTAGGTGGTTTTAAAGGCATTGATGATCTCGCATCGGGCGATGATGAGCTGCTTTTACATAAGATGGCAGCTCGCTTTGATAATAATATTGGGTTTTTAAAGAACCAAGACGCCATAGTTTATACTCATGCTAAACCTAATTTAAAAGAATTCATTCAGCAGCGGAAACGGTGGGCATCAAAAAGTACCAGGTATAAAAATAAATCGATCATTGTTTTAGGTGTCTGTATATGGTTGTTTAACTTAAGTGTGCTGATGAATCTGGGTATTGGCCTCTTTATAGGTTTTTATTTTAAACTGGCTATCTTCCAGATACTGGCCAAAATCATTGCTGAATTCTTGTTTTTATATGATGTAACTGGTTTTGCAAGAAGACGAAAATTATTGTTTTTACTACCGGTGCTTAATATACTGCATATGATATACATTGTTTATATTGGTATTGCAGGCAACTCCGGAAAATATAATTGGAAAGGAAGAATGGTAAAATAGTGGAAGCAAATAATAGCCCTTCAAGAAAAGTCTGGAGGCGGTTTAGGAACAATAAGCTGGCCTTTAGTGGGTTATTATTTATCATTACACTTATGCTAATGGGGATTCTCGGTTACACGATTACACCAGATCAGACGCCAAATGCAAATACCATGTACCTTCAGCTCACCAATAAGAAACCTGGCAGAACCTTTTACTTTCTAATAGTTAGTAGAAATAAGAACATTGCAAAGGTTAATTTCTTTGAGAAAATGCTTTATGGGCAGGAGGCCAATTTTAAAAGTATTCCTATTACTTCATATCGCGAAAGCCAGGGCAAAGTTTATGCAAGAGCATATATTGGAGATGATGAGCAGGCAGAAGAAAGCACCTATCCTTTAATTAGCGGGAATAACCACTATAGCCAAACTTTTTGGCTTGGTACAGATTTGTATGGGAGAGACCTTTTAAGCCGATTGATTCTTGGGATTCGTGTGTCTTTGTCTGTAGGGCTAATGGCAGTCCTTATTTCTTTATTTATCGGAGTCAGTTTGGGTGCCTTGGCAGGTTATTTTGGCGGTAAAACAGATGCGGCCATCAGCTGGTTTATGAATGTTATCTGGTCGTTACCATCATTGTTGCTGGTAATTGCTATCTCTTTTGCCCTTGGTAAAGGGTTCTGGCAAATATTTATAGCTGTTGGTCTATCTACCTGGGTAGATGTTGCCCGTTTGGTACGTGGGCAGATAATGGCATTAAAGGAGGTAGAATTTGTAGAAGCAGCAAAGGCTCTTGGCTATTCTACCCCAAGAACAATAGTAAAACACATTCTGCCCAATATTGCTGGTCCTATACTCGTTGTTGCGTCAGCAAATTTCGCCTCGGCAATACTGTTAGAAACAGGGTTAAGTTTTTTAGGTTTTGGAGCCCAGCCTCCGATGCCTAGCTGGGGTGGAATGATTAAGGAGCACTACGGCTACATCATTATGGATGCAGCATATCTGGCAATTTTGCCCGGATTTGCAATTATGCTTACTGTATATGCGTTTAACTTATTGGCTATTGGATTGAGAGATGCATTTGATGTAAAATCACAAAATATTTCAGTATAACTGCACTCGCTAAATTTACTAACTTTGTTATAATATGCTATTGAACTGTTATCAAAATGAATTATTAGAAGCGGGTTGCGATGAAGCAGGCCGAGGTTGTTTAGCCGGACCAGTATTTGCTGCTGCTGTAATTTTGCCTTCTGATTTTATAGCCGGAGAGCTAACTGATTCTAAAAAACTTACCCATAAACAGCGTTGCAGTTTAAGGTTGATTATAGAAAAAGAAGCTGTTGCCTGGGCTGTAGCAGAAGTTGACAATCATGAAATTGATAATATTAATATTCTTAATGCCTCTTTTCTGGCGATGCATCGCGCTGTTCAAAAGTTAACAGTAAAGCCGCAGTATTTAAGTATAGATGGTAACCGCTTTAAAGCTTATCCGGATATTCCACATACATGTATTGTTAAGGGAGATGGAAAATATTTAAATATTGCGGCAGCATCAATTCTGGCAAAAACACATAGGGATGAGTTTATGGAGAAAATTTCTATGGAATATCCTCATTATCAGTGGCAACAAAATAAAGGTTATCCAACAATAGCTCACAGAATGGCTGCTTTGGAACATGGATTGTCGCCATTTCATCGTAAAACTTTTACAATAAGTAATCCACAACTAGCCCTGTTTTCCTAAAACGAAGGATTATTAGTATTTTCACGTGATTTGAAAATATTAATACTTACAAATAGGGTTCCTTTTCCGCCAAATAGCGGATATCCAATAGTGGTTTATAATACTATTAAGGGGCTGCTACAGCTTGGTCTGGAAATTACACTGTTTAGTATCAACACGAATAAGCATAGGGTTGATGTTGACGATATTTACGATCCTGTTTTTGAAAGTATAAAGTTTCATTCCTTTAGTTTGGATACAGAAGTGAATGTGTGGGGAGCATTATTTAATATTTTTTCTAATCAGTCTTATAACGTTTCGAGGTATTTTGATGATGATGCAGCTAAGTTGCTCGAAGATATTTTAAGGGAAAATGAATTTGATATTATTCAATTTGAGGGACTTTTTGTAGTGCCTTATCTGGATGTTGTTAAGGAAAACAGTAAAGCAAAAGTAGTTTACAGGGCACATAATATAGAGTTTGATGTTTGGGAACGTATTGCCAGAACGGAAAAATTTACACCACGACGGAAATATTTGCAGTTCCTTGCCCGCAGGTTAAAGGTTTATGAAACAGAACAGATGAATCGGTTTCATCAGGTTTTTGCTATAAGTGAGCAGGATAGACAAAGTATCCTTCGGTTTGGCTGCGAGACAGCACTTGAAGTTTTCCCGGTGGCATTAGACTTTGAGAAATATGTTACAGATCCGGCTAAAACTAGCTTTCCTACATTGTTCCATTTGGGGGCTATGGATTGGCGGCCAAATAAAGAAGGTTTGGAATGGTTTCTTGATGAAATATGGCCTGATATAGAAAAGTTAAGTAGTGAACTGCGATTCTATATTGCCGGAAAAAATATGCCCAGAGAGTTTTTTGAATACGATTCTGAAAATCTGGTAGTAGAAGGTGAAATTTTTGACGCAATAGAATTTATAAATTCTAAGGCGATTATGATTGTTCCATTGCTGTCAGGTAGTGGAATGAGGGTAAAGATTATTGAAGGGATGGCCATGAGTAAATGTATTATTGCCACAAGTATGGCTGCCGAGGGAATTAAATGTGAGCATGGTAAAGATATTCTAATAGCCAATACCGCAGATGAATTTTACAGGTCCATTTTGCAATGTATTACCAACCCCAAAAAGTGGCGTGAAATAGGGGAGAATGCAAGGAAAACAGTAGAACGGGATCACGACTTTTTTTCCATTTCTAAAAGGATGTTGAATATCTACCAAAAGTTAGTAAGTGCTTAAATTTTATATACCTTTGCCACGTTTTTACAGATATATAATATGAAGAATACCGCATTAACAGATAAACACATCTCTTTAGGGGCTAAAATGGTGCCATTTGCAGGTTATAATATGCCAGTTCAATACGAAGGTATAAATGCAGAACATGCCGTGGTTAGAAACGGTGTTGGCGTTTTTGATGTTAGCCATATGGGCGAATTTATTTTAAAGGGCGAAAATGCACTGGATCTGATTCAACGTGTTACGAGCAATGATGCTTCAAAACTTTATGATGGAAAAGTGCAATATTCTTGCCTTCCAAATGAAGAAGGTGGTATTGTAGATGATTTATTGGTTTATCGCATAGACGAAAAAACCTATATGCTGGTAGTTAATGCTTCCAACATCGATAAAGACTGGAACTGGATTCAGAAATTTAACAGTAAAGATGTAGAAATGCATAATATTTCTGATAAAACATCTTTGCTTGCTATACAAGGTCCTAAAGCTGCTGAAGCTTTACAAACCTTAACGGAGGTTGATCTTGCTTCTATGGAGTATTACAACTTTGTGAAAGGTACGTTTGCAGGAGTAGATAATGTTGTGATATCCGCAACCGGATATACCGGTGCAGGGGGTTTCGAGATCTACTTTGATAACGAACATGCCAACAAGATTTGGGATGCCATTTTTGAAGCTGGTGCACCATTCAATATGAAACCTATAGGGTTAGGTGCCCGTGATACCTTGCGTTTAGAGATGGGATTCTGCTTATATGGAAATGATATTGATGATTCTACCTCTCCAATTGAAGCAGGGTTAGGCTGGATTACCAAATTCACTAAGAAATTCACTAATTCTGATGCTTTGCAAGCTCAAAAAGAAGCTGGTATTACACGTAAATTAATAGGATTTGAAATGATTGACAGAGGGATTCCCCGTCATGATTATGAAATAGTTGATGCTGAAGGAAATGTAGTAGGTAAAGTTACTTCAGGTACTCAATCTCCATCTTTACAAAAAGCAATAGGAATGGGATACATTTTAAAAGGCATGGATAAAGAAGGAGCCGAGATTTTCATCAATATCCGTAACAATAAAATTAAAGCCAGGGTTGTCAAATTCCCTTTTTATAAATAAAAAAGTCATACCCTGTCAATGCAAAAGAGTATAGAAGTTTGTTTAACGCCCGCATTATTAGATCTGTATGCTATTGAAGATAGTATTGTTGTAGTTATTGATGTACTCAGAGCTACATCATCTATAGTTTATGGAATAGATAATGGTGCTGTTGCAATTATACCCGTAGCAAATGTAGAGGATTGTCTTAACTATTCTGATAAGGGATATTTATTGGCAGCCGAACGTGACGGGCAAGTGGTAGAGGGATACGATTTTGGAAATTCACCATTTTCTTACACACAAGAAAAGGTTGGCGGCAGAACCGTGGTCCTTACAACTACTAACGGAACAAAGGCGCTTCATATGGCAAGAAAAAGAGCACATCAGGTAGTGATGGGCTCTTTTTTAAACTTACATGCCTTATGTAGCTGGCTTAAAACTCAGGATAAAAGTGTTTTATTGCTTTGTGCCGGATGGAAAGATAAATTTAATCTCGAAGATACACTGTTTGCAGGAGCCGTAGTTGCTGAATTACGTAAGGATTTTACTCATTTCGACGATTCTTCGGTAGCAGCAGAAGATCTGTATGCCTTAGCTAAGAATGACTTGAGGACCTATCTTCATAAATCTTCACATAGTCACAGACTCGCCGAATTAAACATCGAAGAAGATGTTAAATTCTGTTTACAGCTAAATCTTTGTCAGGCAATTCCGGTTATGGAAGGTGATGCCTTGGTTTCTCTGAAAGTTACCCAATCGCTTTAACAGGAACCTTTAGCAGATTTTTAAGGCTTTCATTGCTTTTAATGGTTTTCAATGTTTCTTCATAAGCGAGCCAATAGATAGTTTCGGCTTTTTTCATATCAAAAGTACTGATCTCACCCATCCCTTTGGGTTCAATCAACACATTGCAGAAGGCTGCCTTTTCCTCCATATCTTTATTTACCGACATAAGTCCGGCTCTTCCCATCAGGGCAGTAATGTTGGTTATTTTTTCTACTGGCTTTAAGTGATTGCAGGATGATCCGATAATGAAATCGCAATTGTTCAGTAAAGGCTCTACCGGAAAGTTATTTAAAATTCCGCCATCAACATACATTTCATTATCAATCATAATTGGCCTAAATATTCCGGGAATACAGCTCGATGCCTGTATGCTCCTAATCAAAGGACCTTTGTTAAAGTATACCAGTTCACCTTTGCTAAAATTAGTTGTAGCAATGGTAAGGGGAATCTTTAGCCCTTCTATTCTATCGTCGGGGAAATACTCTTTAAATAAACTTAAAGTGTTTTCAATATTGATTAAACCAAGAGAACCTACCGCTGGACGAAGGAATTTTAGCAGCTTCGTTTTTATAAAAATATTTAAAGCATCTTCAGGGTCCATGCCAGAAGCAAATAATGCCCCGGCAATTGAGCCAGCGCTGGTTCCGCTAATGTGACTAAACTTAATACCGGCATTCCCAAAAGCTTTTAAAACGCCAAGGTGGGCAATTCCTCTAATTCCACCACCAGATAATACAATTCCAATTTTAGTCATTCAGTATTATTTAGGTTTGTACTTTGATAAATTTAATATTTTTTGAGCGTCCTTTTCAGCCATTAATTGCTGTAAAGTAACATCCTTATTTTCCTGCATGTACTTTCTTACTATTTGCCATCCTGTCCAGATACCTAGTTTAGGGGCAGATTCATTTTTTTCACCCAAACCGGGAGTAAAAGGCCCTTCGGCCAAAAAGACCTGTATCTTTTGGTAATCGGTTTCAAATAGCAAATTGTTCTGAAGGTAATAAGCCCAAATGTCACTTTCAAATGTTTTGCACCAATCTAAATGTTTTTGTGTATATCCTATTTTTACAGAGTCCGGAACATTATCGGCAAGTACCTCATCCATAAAGTACAAAATTTTCCCGTTATAAACCATTTTTGAGAGTAAGGTTCTGTCTTCATCGCGTTCATGAAATAATTCTTCGCGTGCATAAGTTTCAGTTATCCGCGGAACAATGTATTCTGGAGTAAAACGTCTGGAGAGGTAAGTTGGTACACTTTGTACAATAGCTTTGTAAAACTTACTGTCTTTTCCCATAAACATATCCAGGCCAATGCCCATATAATTATCTCCAATTGGCGTTTGAACAGCAAAGCCAGAAACAAAAGATATAAACCCCGGAACTTTTGCTTTGGGGTAATAATGAAGGATATACTTAAAGCTTTCAGACAAGTCCTTTTCTATAGGCGTGATATCCTTAAATACCTTGTCAACCTCGTTGTTTAGGTCTGTGTAAGCTGAATCTTTATATAAAGTAGTAAGGATTTGCTGATTTGTATAGTCAAAATTACCAACCATCCGATGTACATAATCATCATAAAATACATCGTATTTTTTGGTCAGGAATTCATTGGTCTTATCCAAACTGTTAGATTTTCCAGCATACAAATCTTTGTCAAACCGGGCAACTTTTACATCTAAATGTATCGCACTAACATCAGGTTTAGTACTTTGGGTGCACGAAACCAGCAGCAAAGAAAAAAAAGCAGGCACAAATAGAAAAAATAGATAGCTTTGATGAAATTTTACGTTGTATATCATTGTAAACAAATATAAAGTAAGTTTATTCAAGCTTCATAGGCATTAAAAGAAAATATATTTATATGAAACACACACTTATCGGGATACTATTATTATTTGTAACAGGAAGTGTTTTTGCACAAGATTCCTCATCTCCATATTATGGTTTCAGACTAGGGTTAACAGCTCATCCAACAATAGGTTGGGTAAAGCCTCAAGTGGGCAAAAGTAATGGGGTTTCGCTTGGATTTTCATATGGCTTAATGGGTGATTTTAATTTCGCTGAGAATTATAGTTTCGCAACAGGACTTACCATTACTACAATTAACGGTAAAAGTACACAGATAATTACCCAGGAAACCAATCCGCCCACTCAAACGCCATACGAACTTAAATATAAGCTCCAATATATTGAGGTGCCTCTTACAGTAAAGCTAAAAACTGTAAGGATTAACGATATCCGTTGGTATGGCCAGTTTGGTTTATCAAACGATTTTAATATTGGAGCCAAACAAGATGCTGATGCCGGAGGGAAATCAAGCTCCCGCGATGAGAATATTTCGAAATCTATTAAATTATACCGTGCCGGATTAATATTAGGCGCAGGTGCCGAGTTTGACCTTAGCGGAAATGCCAGCATTGCTGCAGGACTAACCTATAACAATGGCTTTACAAATATTACTACCGATAAGAGCAATAATATTCGTAACCATTACCTGGGTATTAATTTTGGTGTTTTCTTTTAATAAATTTATTTAGCAGCATTTTCTACAATTATAAGCAACATGAATATAGCACTGGCGCAGCTCAACTACCACATTGGCAATTTCGAATACAACACCCAAAAAATAATCGACAACATTAAGTTGGCAAAAGATAAAGGAGCTGATCTGGTTGTATTTGCTGAATTGGCTATTTGTGGTTATCCGCCACGCGATTTTTTAGAGTTTGATGAATTTATAGGCCTGTGCGAAACAGCTGCACAGGAAATTGCTACTCATTGTAATGGTATCGCCTGCATAGTGGGCTTGCCTGTTAAAAATGAAGTGCTTGCCGGTAAAGATTTGTACAATGCGGCGTACTTTATAGAAGAAGGAAAAGTAAAAGCTATTGCAAAAAAAGCGCTTCTTCCAAATTATGATGTCTTTGATGAATATCGCTATTTTGAACCTGCAACCCAGTTTCAATGTATTGAATTTAAAGGCCGTAAAATTGCCCTAACTATTTGCGAAGATTTATGGAACATCAATAATAATCCGTTGTATGTTTCTAATCCAATGGATGAACTGATTAAACAAGGGCCTGATCTGATGATCAATATTGCAGCATCCCCATTCTCATATTGCCATGATGATGAGAGAGTAGTGGTTCTTGCAGATAATGCTAAAAAGTATAAACTTCCTTTATTATATGTGAACCAGATTGGGGCACAAACCGAAATTGTATTCGACGGCGGTTCCCTGGCATTTGATAAAGAAGGTAATCTCCTCGATGAAATGGCGTATTTCAAAGAAGAGTTAAAAATCTATGAGGTTGAAGGTGATGTAATTAAAGGATATACCCATAAAACCCATAGAACCGTTCCTGATATAGAGCAGATTTATGAGGCCCTGGTGTTAGGCATTAAGGATTATTTTGCAAAATCAGGCTTTAAAAAAGCAGTATTGGGCCTTTCAGGTGGAATAGATTCTGCCATAGTGTGTGCCTTGGCTTGTCGTGCACTAGGTTCAGAAAACGTGATGGCGGTACTAATGCCTTCCAAATATTCATCTGATCATTCTATTCAGGATGCACTTGATCTTGTTAAAAATATTGGTTGTCAGCACGAAATTATTCCTATTAAAGAAGCGGCTGATGCATTTGATAGTATGATGGCTCCTGCATTTAACGGATTGCCATTTAACCTTACAGAAGAGAATATTCAGGCAAGATGCAGGGGGATAATTGTAATGGCCATGTCTAATAAGTTTGGCTATATTCTTTTAAATACTTCAAATAAAAGCGAATGTGCTGTAGGTTATGGAACACTATATGGCGATATGTGTGGGGCAATTGGGGTAATTGGAGATGTATACAAAACCCAGGTATACCAACTGGCAAACTATATCAATAAAGACGGTATTGTTATTCCAGAAAATTCCATTGTTAAACCGCCTTCAGCAGAACTCAGACCAGGACAAAAGGATTCAGATTCTTTACCCGATTATGATATCCTTGATAAGATCTTATTTCAATACATAGAACTTAAACAAAGTTCATCGGCAATTATCGCACAAGGTTATGACGAGGCATTGGTAAAAAGAATTATTAAAATGGTAAATACAGCAGAGTTTAAGCGGTATCAAACACCACCGATATTAAGGGTTTCGCCTAAAGCATTTGGTATGGGTCGCAGAATGCCAATAGTTGGAAAGTACCTTTCTTAGCTACCTTTTAACCCACTTTCTGTAAGGAATAATTAATGCCATCAGTACAGCTAATACCGAAAGAATTTTGGGGATGTAATCACCACTTCTTGTGTAAAAAGTCAGATCGTCATTTAAATTAATATCGGCCTTAATAGCAGTTCTGGTCCACCATTTAGTCTGTTTTATAATGTCGCCCTTTTGGTTAATAAAGCAAGAAATACCAGTATTTGCTGATCTTACCACATATCTACGGGTTTCTATTGCCCTTAACGCGGCATATAGCATATGCTGATCTTTTCCAGAGGTGTTTCCCCACCAGCCATCATTGGTTACAATAGCAATAAACTGTGCGCCATTCTTAACTGCTTCAGCTACCCAGCCTCCCCAAATCGATTCATAGCAAATTACCGGCACTGCACCAATACCACTATAAGCGTAAAATACCTGAGGATCTTTCTGCCAGCCATAACCACCTACTGTTCCTCCAAAACCTTCAAAAACGGGTGCTAATACTGATAAAGCTGATGGAAAAGGCATCTTCTCTACACCTGGCACTAATTTAGATTTGTGGTAGAACTGTACATTGGCAGAGTTCTCTATTTGTAAAGCTGCATTAAAGCCATCTACGTAAGTGCTATTATCATACTTTTGAGCAGATTGAGTCTGCTTATCGTTATAGAGTTTAAAACTTTCTATCCCACTTATTATAGTGCCATTTTTGTATTTTTCAAGGAAATGCTGAGCAGTTATAAATTCAGAATTGCTGCGGATCCTGTCTTCATCAGACCGCTCTGGAATTGCTGTTTCAGGCCAGATAAAATATTCTGTACTAGGCTGACCAATGGAGTCAGACAAATGTGTAAGGATGTTAAGCTGTTCATTTGAAGAGATTCCGTTAAACTTCTGATAAGGATCTATATTTGGCTGTACGGCTACAACATTAACCGGAACTTCTTTTTCCTCGTATTTGTAATATAAGCTTAAAGATAATGCAACAGGAGCTGCAATAATCACAATCCACAGAAGGGAAAATTTGAACCTCGCAAAGCCTGGGGCAGCCCCGGGTTTAAGGGCTTTAAAAGCTTCAAAGGCAATAATGTTACTTAGTAATATCCATAATGAACCCCCATAAACACCGGTGTACTCATACCATTGGGCCAGTTGGTGCATCCCTGATAATCCATTTCCTAAATTCATCCATGGAAAGGCCAAATCCCAGCTTTGGTGCAAAAACTCCATTGCAATGTAAAAACAGATTAACCCCAAATAAGCAACATACTTATTTACCAGTCTGCCCAGCCTGTAATATAACCAAAAGGCAAAAGTCATTAGTAGCGCTCCTAAGCCAAAAGGAATAAGCGAAACAAAAAACGATACCACCGGCCCATTTACAGCACTTATAGCATTGTATACCCAATAAATACAGGCTGTGTTCCAAACCAAAAAGGTTAATCCGGCAGTAAGGAAAACACGCTTCCCTTTTTTAGGGTTATCACTTTGAATAATCCTTTCTAAGGCAATAAATAATGGAACAAGGCCAATCAGTAATAAAGGAGTGGTAAACTTAATAGGCGGCCATGCCAGCCACATTAAAAACGCACTTAGTAAAGCAAGGAGAGCAGTGTTTTTGAATTTCATTATAAGCTGTCTAAAATATCGGCTTTTTTAGCTTCATATTCTTCCTGCGTAATCAGGTGTTTGTCATACAAGCTTTTTAGTTTTCTTAGCTTTAATGTAGTCTCATCTTCAGGTTCTTCAATTTGTACTATAGGAGCAGCAGGTGGCTGAGAAAAGAACGCTTGTGGCTCTTCTTCCACAGGTTCTGGTGCAGGTAAAGTGTTAACAGTTACCGGTGATGTTGATGATCTTCTTTCCTCCAGATCAAGTTGCCTTTGCTGCTCTTTAAAACTTTCCAGCTGCTCATAAGCTGCCTGATACAGTTTACGTGCCTGTACCTTTGGGATATATTCTGTAATAATGTTTTCACCATGTAAAGGCACACAGATAAATTTAGAACCAAATAATTCTTCTTTAAATGAAACCTCTTTAATGCTCTTCCACGAAATGTCTTTAAAGTTCATGGTGATTCCGAAATTACCAGGCTCACAATAGAAGATACGCTTGTTGCTTACCGCAATACAATCAGGTAAAAGATTTACAGCAGGCTTTTTCTGCACAGCCATATAAATCAGTTCTTCGTTACTTGTTAGCATATCATTCAGCTTGCCTAGAACTTTTTCTACAGCTTTAGGATCCTGCTCGTCACTTAAAAATCTATCTATTAATATCATGTTATTTCTTTATAATAATTTCAGTAGTCAGTTATCAAAAATTGAACCTAATTGTTGCGGTCGTATTTGGCTTTCTTTTTTACTTCCTCTGCTCCTGCAATACAAATTACGAATTCTCCTTTTAATATATTGTTTTCAAAATGTGATTTAATCTCGGCCAAAGTGCCCCTCACGGTTTCTTCGTACATTTTTGTTAATTCACGACTTACCGAGGCCTGACGGTCTGAACCGAAATACTGTCCAAATTCTTCTAGTGTTTTAAGTAACCTATGTGGACTTTCGTATAATACTATTGTCCTTTCCTCTTCAGCCAGCTTTTTAAATTTTGTCTGTCGCCCTTTTTTTACAGGTAAAAATCCTTCAAACACAAATGAGTCAGAGGGGAGCCCCGAATTTACCAGGGCAGGTACAAATGCTGTAGCTCCGGGTAGGCACTCTACCGGTAAATCATTTTTAATGGCCTCTCTAACCAGAAAAAAACCAGGATCAGATATAGCAGGGGTTCCGGCATCCGATATTAATGCAACCGTTTTACCCTCTTTCAAAAACTTAATGATTTCTGATGTTGCCTGGTGTTCATTGTGTTGGTGATGCGAATAAGCCTTTTTGTCAATTCCAAAATGCTTTAACATCGGGGCACTGGTGCGGGTGTCTTCTGCCAGAATCACATCAGCCTCTTTTAAAATTCTAATTGCCCTGAAGGTCATATCTTCCAGGTTACCAATTGGTGTAGGAACAAGAAAAAGTTTACCCATTTGTATTTGCTGTTTACGATTTAAGAAATTGGATTGGTCATGCGAAGTTTCAAACTTATGAATTAAGGTCCGCCTAAAAATCGTAATTCGTCAATCTAAATTCGTAAATCAATCTTATCTTTGTTTAAAAAATAAAATAATGCTGCAAGTTAACTATATCCGCGAAAATAGAGAGAAAGTTTTAGAAGGACTAAGTGTACGTAATTTTAAGCATCCAGAATTGGTTGATGAAATTATTAAAATTGACGAAGAACGAAGACAAGTTCAAACCTCGTTGGATAACCTTTCCGCAGTAGCCAATGCAGCTGCAAAACAAATTGGCGAGCTAATGCGTAACGGAAAGAAAGAAGAAGCAGAAGTACTGAAGGCAGAAACCACCTCAAATAAAGAGGAGCATAAAAACCTTTCAGATCAGCTAACAGAAATAGAGGATACTTTATACAGTTTGATAGTACAACTGCCAAATCTGCCACATCACCTGGTTAAAACTGGGACCGGGGCAGAAGATAATGAGGTAGTTTATGAGCATGGTAACCCTGCTGATCTGCCAACAGGGGCATTGCCTCATTGGGAACTTACAGCTAAATATGATATCATAGATTTTGAACTTGGTACAAAAATAACCGGAGCAGGCTTTCCGGTATATAAGGGCAAAGGAGCACGCTTGCAAAGAGCCCTTATTAATTTCTTTTTAGATCACGCTACCGAAAAAGGCTATAGAGAAATGCAGGTGCCGCATCTGGTAAATGAAGCATCGGGATTTGGTACCGGACAGTTACCTGATAAAGAAGGGCAGATGTATCATGCCGATATAGATAATCTATATCTTATTCCAACTGCCGAAGTACCGGTTACCAATCTTTACCGTGATGTAATTTTAAAAGAAGAAGAGTTGCCTGTAAAAAACACAGCATATACGCCATGTTTCCGCAGAGAAGCAGGATCATATGGAGCCCATGTACGTGGTTTAAACCGCTTGCACCAGTTTGATAAAGTAGAAGTTGTACAGGTTACACATCCCGATAAATCTTACGAAACACTAGAAGAAATGAGCGCTTATGTTCAGTCTCTCTTACAGGAATTAGGATTACACTACCGTGTTTTACGCTTATGTGGTGGAGATATGGGCTTTACCTCTGCCATGACCTACGATATGGAGGTATGGAGTGCTGCACAGCAACGTTGGTTAGAGGTATCTTCTGTATCTAATTTTGAGACCTATCAAAGTAACCGTCTTAAATTAAGATTTAAAGGTACTTCAGGTAAAACACAACTTGCACACACACTAAACGGAAGTGCATTGGCATTGCCTCGTATTGTTGCTGCTATTCTTGAGAATAATCAAACCGAAAAAGGAATTAAAATTCCAGAGGCCCTGGTAAAATATACTGGTTTCGAATATATCGATTAAGCAAAACCAAAGTAATCATAAACAGAAAAAGCTTCCTGATCAGGGAAGCTTTTTTTATAGGTAAATGTAAATAGGGTGTTTTTATAAAATCAGAATTAATAATAAAATAATGATAATGATTGCACCAACAGAAAGGTAGATGCCTCCACCTAACGCATTTGCTTGTTTTTTCAACCCTCTCAATTCTTTACGTAACTCTTTTTTCTCAGTTTTTGATAATTGAGATTTGTCCATTGCACGGATCTCCTGAACACGGTCAGTGATCTGCTTTAGCTGAATTTGCTGCTCGGCAGTCATCTCAGTTTTAATCTTGTCCGTTTTGCCTGCCGCCGAAACTGTGTTTGCGCTGATTGCCAATGTGAAAACTAGCACTAAAGAGTAAATTAATCTTTTCATACGATTTGATTTTTTTGATAGTGTGTAAACAGCAAAAAACCTACCAAAAGTTATTGATAGGTTTTTTAAAGGTATTTTGTTAAAACTGTATACTCAAGTAGTCACTGCTACTATTTAATTTCGAATACGGTATTCATTATATAGTTCAGTTTTATTTTTTTGAAGTCAATCTCCGGGGCAGCAGCTCCGGCCATATCAGCACTTTCAGCTTTCATCATCATTACATTACGATACATAGGCTGCGGATATTGCTCATTGTTCACTTCTTGAATATCAATTACACTACCTAATTTATCGCCAAGGGCTTCTACCAGGTAAGATGCTTTTTCTTTAGCAGCTTGTAACGCTTTAATTTTCAGCTCTTTTTTAAGAGTTTCAATTTTTGAATAATCGTAGCTGTCAATATTAGTGTAAGCAATTCCCTTAGGATCTATTGCACCAATAATATCGTTCCATTTGTTCAGATCAGAAACTTTTAAGCGATACTGTTTGCTAGCCAGATAGTCAGGATTTTTCTTTTTCTCCGTAACAATTGCATAGCTTGATAAGTTGTTAATCGTTAAGTTGCCTTTATCAAGACCAGCTTTTTGAACCGCATCATACAACTGATTTTCCAAGGTAGTGATCTCTACTTTTTTCTTACTGTTGTTGTCTTTTAAATATTCTTTTAAAGAGATACTGATGTAAATAATGTCTGGAGTAACTTCAGTTTCGGCTGAACCGCTAACGCTAATCTTTTTTCTTAAATCTACTTGTTGAGCCATAGCACTTATACTTAATAAGGAAACAAAGGCAAGGGTTAATAACTTTTTCATAATGATAAATGTTTTTCTTTTGTGTATTTAATAGTTAGATGAAATTACCATACCAATTCCACAAGTTATTATCAAAAAATATAAAATTATTCTTCAACTATCTCATTATTAGGACCTATTTCTTCTTTAAATTCTTCCTTAAAATAAGTTTTTTGAAACAATAGTATAATAATTACACCAACAGAGATGGCCGCATCAGCAATATTAAATACAGGTCTGAAAAAGATAAAATCTTCTCCTCCCCATATTGGAAACCACGACGGAAAATGGCCTTCCCAGATAGGGAAGTAAAACATATCCACTACTCTTCCATGAAACCATCCTGCATAACCATATATAACTCCATATAGTACAGAGTCAATAATGTTGCCCAGGGCACCTGCAAATATTAAAGCTACGTTCAAAATAAGACCACGGTGATATTTTTTCTGGATTAGATAATGTAATCCATAGCCAATACCAGCAACAGCTGCTATTCTAAATAATGATAAGGCAAGCTTGCCAAATTCACCACCGAATTCAAGCCCAAAAGCCATCCCGTTATTTTCCGTGAAATGGATAATAAACCAATTGCCAATGATTTTGAATTCCTGACCCATAAACATATTGGTCTTGATCCAGGTTTTTAAAACCTGATCGGCAAGTAAAACCAGGAAAATTATTAATAAAGGTTTTGTATAGCCTTTCATTACGACTGCTTCAGTTTAGCTTCCATGCTTAAAGTTGCGTGTGGTACAGCGCGTAAACGTTCTTTCTGAATCAGTTTACCTGTTTCCCTGCAAATACCATAAGTTTTATTCTCAATACGTACTAATGCAGCCTCTAAATTCTCTATGAATTTTTTCTGACGGGCGGCCAGTTGGTTTAATTGTTCTTTTTCAAGAGTTGCAGAACCATCTTCAAGTGTTTTGTAAGTACCAGAAGTATCTTCTGTTCCATTAGAATTAGGACTGCTTAGAGAGTTCGTTAAATCAAGAAACTCTTCTCTGGCCATACGTAATTTTTCCTGAATCAAATCTTTAAATTCTTGAAGTTCACTGTCAGAGTACCTTGTTTTTGTAGCTTTTTCCATAATAATTATTGTTTGGCAATCGAAATTTGTAATTCAACATCATCGATTACTATTTTGTTTCCGTTATCTAGACTTTCTGTTAATTTAAGTTCATCTGCTAAAATTTCCGAGCAAATGTATATTTTATTTTGAGCTACAGCTGCAGCTACTAAATTATGGTTTTGTAAAGTCACATTAATTCTATCTGTAACTTCGAAATTAAGTTCTTTCCTTAAATTCTGAATTCTGTTAATTAGTTCACGTGATAATCCTTCTTGTTTTAATTCCTCGGTTATTGTAACATCAAGAGCCACAGTTAAGTTGCCCATGTTAGTTACTTGCCATCCTGGTATATCTTCAGCAATGATCTCAACGTCGCTCAACTCGATAACATAATTAGTGCCAGTAATTTGATATTTCCCTTCATTTTCAAACTGACTCAATTGTTCCTGGGTCATATTATTCACTACTTCAGCAACCATTTTCATGTCTTTACCAACTTTAGGACCCAGTGCCTTAAAATTAGGTTTGATTTTTTTGGTGATGAAACCAGCAGTGTCGGTAATATACTCAATATCCTTAATATTCGTTTCCGACAGGATTAATTCTTTAACCAACTCAACACGCCCGGCAAATTTGTTATCAAGAACAGGAATCAGGATTTTAGCTAAAGGCTGACGAACATTGATGCCTGTTTTTTTACGCAACGACAATACCATTGATGATATGTCTTGCGCCAGGTGCATACGTTCATTCAGTTCCGTGTCAATTAAACTCTGATCAGCTTCCTTAAGTAAAGTAAGGTGAACAGATTGAACCTCATTGGCGGCATCTCCGGCAGTTAAATTCTGGAATAACCAGTCAGCAAAGAATGGAGCAATAGGCGACATTAATTGCGAAATGCTGGTTAAACAAGCATATAAAGTTTCATATGCAGCTTTCTTATCTGCAGTCATTTCTCCTTTCCAGAAGCGACGGCGTGATAAACGGATGTACCAGTTACTTAGGTGTTCATCAACAAATGACTGAATTGCTCTTGCAGCTTTTGTCGGTTCATAAGCTGCATAACTTTCGTCAACCTCTGCAATAAGGGTTTGCAATAACGATAATATCCATCTGTCAAGCTCACTGCGTTCAGCAACCGGAGTCAGGTTATTCTGGTCTATTTCAAACTTGTCAATATTTGCATATAGAGCAAAGAAGGCATAGGTATTATAAAGTGTTCCAAAGAACTTACGGCGTACCTCTGCAATTCCCTCAATGTCGAATTTTAAATTGTCCCAAGGGTTCGCGTTCGATATCATATACCAGCGCGTAGCATCCGGGCCATATTCTTCCAATGTCTTAAACGGATCAGCTGCGTTACCTAAGCGTTTCGACATTTTCTGCCCGTTTTTGTCAAGCACCAACCCATTCGAAACCACATTTTTATACGCAATTTTATCAAAAACCAATGCCCCAATAGCATGTAAAGTATAGAACCATCCACGAGTCTGGTCAACACCTTGAGCTATAAAGTCAGCAGGAAAATCCTGTTGCTCATCAATTTTTTCCTTGTTTTCAAAAGGATAGTGCCATTGTGCGTAAGGCATTGCGCCTGAATCAAACCAAACATCGATCAGGTCACTTTCACGTTGCATAGGTTTTCCTGATGGAGAAAGCAATACAATGTTGTCTACCACATTTTTATGCAGATCTACCAAATCATAATTGTCTTCCGACATGTTTCCGATTTCAAATCCCTTAAAAGGATTCTCGGTCATAAGTCCCGCAGCTATCGACTTTTCGATAGCATTATACAGCTCTTCAACAGAGCCAATTATTACTTCTTCCCTTTTGTCTTCAGTTCTCCATATCGGCAATGGAATTCCCCAATATCTGGAACGCGAAAGATTCCAGTCGTTTGCATTTTTCAGCCAGTTTCCAAAACGTCCTTCACCTGTCGATTTTGGTTTCCAGTTGATGGTTTCGTTCAAATCAAACATCCTGTCTTTGATGTCAGTTACTTTGATAAACCATGAATCAAGCGGATAATATAACAAAGGCTCATCAGTTCTCCAGCTGTGTGGGTAACTGTGAACATATTTCTCTACTTTAAACGCTTTGTTTTCTTCTTTTAAACGAATAGCAATCTCTACGTCAACAGATTTCTCCGGAGCTTCCCCTTCACTATAATATTCATTCTTAACATACTTGCCAGCCAGATCGCCAACATGAGCAGTAAACCTACCCTGCAAGTCTACCAACGGAACCGGAGATCCGTTTTCGTCCAGAACCAGCATTGGTGGCACCTCTGGTGTTGCTTCTTTAGCTACCTTAGCATCATCCGCTCCAAATGTTGGTGCCGTATGTACAATACCGGTTCCATCTTCAGTAGTTACAAAATCTCCTGAAATTACACGGAATGCATTTTCAGGGTTTTGGTATGGTAAGGTATAAGGTAAAAGCTGTTCGTATTTAACACCTACCAGCTCTGTACCTTTACATTCTGCCAATATTTGGTAAGGAATCTTTTTGTCACCTTCTTTAAAATTATCGAAATCTTCAGCTTCAGTACTTTGAAAGTATGTTTTGTTAAACTGTTTTCCTACCAGATTCTTGGCTAAGATCACGTTTACAGGAAGATAAGTGTATTGATTAAAGGTTTTTACCAGTACATAATCTATTTTGGGCCCAACAGTTAGAGCCGTGTTTGATGGCAAAGTCCATGGTGTTGTTGTCCATGCCATGAAATGGATATCACCAAATTCTTTCAAAAACGCAGGTAATGTATCAGGTAACGATTTAAATTGAGCAACAATTGTGGTGTCTGTTACATCACGATATGCTCCCGGCTGATTTACCTCGTGCGAACTTAAACCAGTTCCCGCTTTTGGAGAGTAGGGTTGGATGGTATAGCCTTTATATAACAAACCTTTATCATAAATCTGTTTTAAAAGCCACCAAACCGATTCCATATATTTGGATTTATAGGTGATATACGGATCATCCATATCTACCCAATAACCCATTTTTTCGGTCAGGTCATTCCATACATCAGTATAGCGCATTACTGTCCTTTTGCACGCTTCATTGTAAGCTTCTATAGAAATAGTTTTACCTATATCTTCCTTAGTAATACCAAGTTCCTTTTCAGTTCCAAGTTCAACAGGAAGCCCATGAGTATCCCATCCGGCCTTTCTTTTTACCTGAAATCCTTTAATAGTTTTATAACGGCAGAAAATATCTTTAATAGCACGAGCCATCACATGGTGAATACCAGGCATCCCGTTTGCCGAAGGTGGTCCTTCGTAAAAAGTAAATGGGTTTGATTTTGAGCGTGTCGAAATGCTTTTCTCAAAGATGTTCTCCGCTTTCCAAAAATCAAGTATCTCTTTTCCTATTTTCGCTAATTCTAACTGTTTAAATTCCCTATACATCAATCAAGTATCTCCAAAAATTAAGGATGCAAAGTTAAGTTATTAGAATGAGAAATTGAAGTGTTGTTTAAAGCTTTTAAACAGCTAAGTGCCATCTCGGTATGTCTTGGCAGGTCTATTGGTATTAACTCCCGATACCTTGTCTGCAAAATGTACCTTAAAGAAAATAAATTTGCATTTTCGCAGTTATAATTATAATCCTACATCCCTATTTTATCCGTGAAAAAGCTCAATTTTTCTAATTTCCCAGTAATAAAAACATCCCGTTTAGTACTCAGAGAATTATCTGCGCAAGATGCCTTGCAAATTCATGCGTTACGATCTGATCCAAAAATCGCAGCCATGACAGGCAGAATACCTTCAACTGGTATAGAAGATGCAATGGCTCATATTTATAAGATTATAAAACTTGTTGAAAATAATGCTTCTATTTATTGGGCAATTTCTTTATCAGACCATCCTTCCTTAATCGGAACCATCTGTCTCTGGAACTTTGATACAGAAAATGCCGTAGCCGAAATTGGTTATGAACTCCTTCCTGAATTCCAGAGAAAAGGATTTATGAGAGAGGCCATTAGTGCGGTTATAAAGTATGCATTCGAGGAAATAGAGGTAAAGACCATAACTGCTTTTCCTTCTGCAAATAATGACAGCTCAGTCAAAGTATTAAAGATGGCTGGTTTTAAAAGAGGTGCCAAAGACTATCAAAACCCTCATGAAGATAGTGTAGATAATGTAATTACATTTTTGTTGCCGGCACCTGTACACTAATGTACAGGGGTTGTTCGATAATGAACATCTTTAAAATCTTAATCTATTGATAATTAGATTGGTGTTGCGTTTTTTTGAAATGGCATATCTTTGGCACAAGAGATGAAAAATGCGAGATATGTTTTTAATCAACTTTAAAATAGCTTTAAGAAGCCTTTGGAAAAACAAAGGTTTCTCTCTGATCAACATAGGCGGACTGGCTATTGGTATGACCTGTTGCTTAATGTTGTTAATGTACGTGAATTACGAATGGAGCTACGATAAACAATTTAAAGATATCGATCGTATTTATGCCACCAAACTTATCCTGAATGTAAATGGAAAACTGTTAACAACGGATGCTACTCCAAATAAACTTGCCGATGCTGCCTTACTTACCGTACCTACGGTAGAAGCAGTGAGCAGGGTAGCGATGGGTGAGGCAAGCAAATTGTTTGGCACCAAGAATAACAATTTTAAGCTAACTACCTTAAATGTTGACCCATCCTATTTAAAGATATTTGATTACAAATTTATTCAGGGAAGCCCTGAAACGGCTTTAAACGATCCAAATTCAGTTTTACTAACCGTATCAGCAGCTAAGAAATTATTTGGCAGCGCGAATGTTTTAGGCAGCATGGTAAAATGGGACAACAAGAAGATCCTGAAAGTATCTGCTATTGTCGAAGATCTGCCAAAGAATATGACCCATCAGTTCGAAGCACTGCAACCCTGGTCTTTTTTTGAAAGAGAGCATCCTGAAGAAAAGGAAAATGGTTGGGGAAGCATTACCTGTTTTACGTTGTTTAAATTAAAAGATAAAGCCAGTTTTGAAGCCGCTGATGCCGCTATTCGACAATTGATTAAGGAAAACGACAAGAATAGTAATCTTCAGGCTTTTCTTTTTCCCTTTGGCAAGTACCATCTTTACAATCATTTTGAAAACGGTAAATCGGCCGGAGGAAGGATAGATCAGGTTAGGTTATTTATATTTTTGGCATTCTGTGTTTTGTTAATTGCCTGCATTAATTACATGAACCTGTCTACAGCCAGATCAGAAAAGCGGGCCAGGGAAGTGGGGGTTCGTAAAGCCCTAGGAGCTTCCAGAAAAACGCTGATCAGCCAATTTGTTTTAGAATCACTCGTGCTTTCGTTTATTGCGATTCTGATTGCTTTTGTGCTGTTAGAAGTGGTTTTACCGTATTTTAATAACCTACTGGATATTTCCATCCATATTAATTACAATTCAGTTCAAACATGGATTGCACTGCTCTCGCTAATCTTATTTACGGGTGTGCTAGCAGGCTGCTATCCCGCATTTTATTTGTCTTCCTTTACTCCTGTAAAGGTGTTAAAGGGCTTTACAGGAATAGGCAAGTCCTCGTTGCCAATGCGTAAAATTCTTGTTGTGGTGCAGTTTACTATCTCAATTTGTATGATCGTTTGTGCAATTGTGATCTATAGTCAGCTCCAATTCATGAAGAATAAACCTCTGGGATTTAATGAAAATAACCTTGTAGAGTTGGATTTGGAGGG
>Ga0157371_10001024_pt1 | contig 30589 bp, 24 predicted proteins | sample C45metaG_FD_113462 | JGI IMG/M metagenome (GOLD analysis project Ga0157371, IMG submission 113462) | Corn rhizosphere microbial communities from Kellogg Biological Station, Michigan, USA - C4-5 metaG | ecosystem: Host-associated > Plants > Roots > Rhizosphere > Soil | place: USA: Michigan... | reverse complement strand
TTAGCTTAACTCAGCCGCCAAACTGTCCAAGAAGGCGGGACCACCTCAGTTGCGCAGGCGGACGGCAGTTTTAAGCGTTAGCCGACATACCGAATGCTGGATCGGAACGGCGAAATCTGGTCGCGTGCTGCCGGAAGCCGAACGCCGGGTCGTGGGACTTTGCGGTCGTTCCCGAGCTCGACCGTGAATGACAGGTTCCGCCGAAACCCGTCATTAGTGGGCCCGCGACCCGAGGTCGTGCCGCTTTCGATCATCGCTTTGCTCGCGCAAACAAGCCGCGAGATTGCATCCACTAGAGCAGTTTGTCGAACAGGTGGTCGTTAGCAGTGCCATTGCGAAACTTTGATGGCTTGCCGCACATCGCTGCTCGCTGTAACAGCCACGACGTTCAGTGCTTCGCACTGGGCAAAAGATCGCGCCGGTGTCCCGATAGGGACTTAATAGGGAATGCGGTGCGGGTGCATCTTTCCAGCGGAAAGGCCATCCAAATCCGCGGCTGTCCCTGCAACTGTAAGCGGTGAGCGCGATGCATATCGCGGCAGGCCAAGGTGCCCTGCTGCAGCCACTGGGCCGGACGCTAACTCCTGCGAGGCCTGGGAAGGCCATGCATCAAGCGATGACCCGCGAGCCAGGAGACCTGCCGGCGTCTGGTCGCTATCGTCTTGGTCCAGGGGATGGCCGGGGCACGGGATTTCTTCCGTTCAAGCGACAACCATGCGGTTGGGCCGCAGGGCGAGCAGGGTCGACGCCTGTCCGGGGCGTCCGTCGGCCATGCGCGTTTCGCCGCGCACCTCGTGCACGGAAGGCCCCGCCTGTTGCCGTTCGACGCGACCGGGGGAGTTCTCATGGCCACCTTCAAGCGGCTGCGCTGGCCGCTGCTGATTGTCCTTTCGCTGATGGTCGCGATCGGTGGCGCTGTCGCATGGTGGCATGGTGCTGGGCCTGCGATGCCGGGACCGGCACAAGGCTTCACGTTCGTCGACGATGTCGGCCGCAAGGTCGTGGTCAGGACGCCGGTGCGCCGCGTGGTGGTGTTCAATCGCTATAACGTCGAGTTCGTCCGGGCGATCGCGGGCACCTCCCCGCTCGTCGGTGTCGATGCAAACACCGCGAAGGAGCGGGCCTACTGGCCGGAACTGCGCAACGTCCAGGTCGTCGGCCAAGGCCAGTCCACGCCCAATTACGATGCGGTGGCCGATCTCGCGCCCGATCTCGTCATCCTGCCGCGTAACGGGGCCTGGGCCGAGGCCGACAGGCTGCTGACGCCGCTGGGCATTCCTGTCGCCGTGGTCACCGCCTGGGACGTGCTCAAGCACGAGCAGAACGCAGCGCTGCTGGGCCACCTGTTCGAAAAGCCGAAAGAGGCGGAGGCGCTCAACGCCTTCTACCGGCACTGGCGCGATCTGCTGGCGCAGCGCCTGCAGGGGGTAAAGCGCAAGCGCGTCTATCTGGAGGAAGTGGGCGATTACCGCACCCTCCTGCCCGGCTCGGGCTGGCACGACATGATCGAGACGGGCGGCGGCATCAACGTCTTTCGCGATGTCACCCTGTCCGCCGGCAACGCCGCGCGCGGGACTTCGCAAGGCTTCACCGTCGATCCCGAGGAGCTGATCGCGCGCCGCCCGGATGCCATCATCAAACTGCAACCGGGGCAATACGCGCCGCACCCGCGCGATTTCTCGCGCGCGGTGCTGAACCGGATCGCCGGGCGCCCCGGCTTCGCCACCATCCCGGCCGTGCGTGACGGGCAGGTCTACCACATTTCGTATTATCTGGCGGGTGGTTGTTCCAAGATCGTCGGCGCTCTGCAGGTGGCAAAGTGGCTCTATCCCGATCGCTTCCGGGATATCGATCCCGAGGACGTGATGGCCGAGTGGCTGACGCGCTTCCAGCATGTCCCGGCGCAACGCGGCTACACAGCGCGTCTCGGCGAGGTGCGCCGGTGATCGCCGGACCGGCTTCGCGGCGCGCGGCGGCCTTTGCTGTGCTCGGGCTGCTGCTGGTGGCGGTCGGCATCTTCGCGACGCTGCACGGGGTGCAGCGGATCCCACTGGAAACCGGGATCAGGGTTCTGCTTGGACCACTGCTGCCGGATGCATTGCAGCCGGACGTTCCCGCATCGTATCCGGCGATCCTGCTGACCCTGCGCCTGCCGCGTACGCTGCTGGCGATCATCGCCGGTGCAGGCCTGGCGCTGGCCGGCGTGGCGATGCAGGGGATCACCCGCAACCCCCTGGTCAGCCCCTACACGATCGGCATATCGCCCGCCGCCAGCTTCGGCGCATCGCTGGCGATCCTGGCCAGCGGAGACGGCGGAGCCGGCAGCTACGCCCCCGTGGTCATGGCCGCTTTCGCCGCAGCCCTCGCCTGCGCTTTCCTGGTGCTGGGGCTGTCCGCGATGCGCGGCGTGACCGGCACCGTGCTGGTGCTGTCGGGCGTCGGTCTGTCCTATCTGTTCGGCGCGCTGTCCTCGACGATGCAGTTCGTCGCGACCGAACAGCAGTTGGCGGTGATCGTCCACTGGGCGTTCGGCTCCGTGAATGGTGCCACATGGCCGGCGGTAGGGGTGACAGGGCTGATCCTGGCGGTGGCGTTCCCGGTGCTGTGCGCCCACAGCTGGGCGCTCAACGCCTTCGCCGCCGGCGGTGACGAGGTAGCCAGCGCGCTCGGCTTCGCAGTTGCGCGCACGCGCATCGTGGTGACGGTGGCCGCCGTGCTCGTCACCGCCGCGATTGTCAGCTACGCAGGCGTGATCGGCTTCGTCGGGCTGGTGGCGCCCCATATCGGTCGCCTTGTCGTCGGCGGGGATCACCGCATCCTGCTGCCGTTCTCGGCGCTGGTGGGCGCGTTACTGCTGCTGCTTGCCGACATGGCGGGACGGATGCTGTTCGCACCGGTCGTGGTGCCGGCGGGGATCGTCGTCGCCTATCTGGGCGTGCCGATATTCCTGCACCTGCTGCTGGGCCGCAGGAGGCAGGGCGCATGAGCCTGTCCTGCACGTCCCTTGCCTTCCTGCGCGGCAAGCGCACGGTCCTTTCCGGCATCGACTTCGCGCTGGAGCCGGGCGAACTGGTCGGCCTCATCGGGGCCAACGGCGCGGGCAAGAGCAGCCTGATCCGTTGCCTCGACGGCCTCTGGCGCGCGAACGCGGGCGAAGTGCGCGTCGATGGCGAGGCGCTCCCCTCGCTCACCCGCGCACAAGTAGCCCGCCGCATCGCCTATGTCCCGCAGGCCAGCGGAGAGACGATGGCGCTCTCGGTCGTCGAGATGGTCACGCTCGGTCGCGCGCCCCATCGGGCCCACGATACGGCAGCGGTGCGCACGGCGAAAGTCGAGGCCTCGCTCGCCCGCTTCGACCTGAAGGGCATGGAGAACCGCGCCTTCGACCAATTGAGCGGCGGCGAACGCCAGCGCGTGCTGCTGGCCCGCGCTTTCGTGCAGGAAGCCCGCTACCTGCTGCTGGACGAGCCGACCAGTGCGCTGGACCTGCGACACCAGTTGGAAGCGCTGCAGACCGTGCGCGGACTGGTGGACGAACTGCAGGTCGGCGCGCTGATCGCCATTCACGATCTGGCGACGGCGGCGCGCTTCGCGGATCGCCTTGTCCTGCTCGAAGGCGGGCGCGTGCGGGTGGCCGGGCCATGGCAGGACGTGCTGACGCCCGAACATCTGCGTGCCGCTTTCGGGATCGAGGCCACGGTCGGCGTGATCGACGGCCTGCCTTACATCCTGCCCGTCCATGCCGCTGCGCAGGGCCGGTCATGATCGCGCTCTCTTACCTCGACCAGTCCCCCGCCGTCGAAGGGGTGGCCCACGAAGCGGTGACCCGCGATGCGCTGTCGTTCGCAAGCGCCTGCGAGGCGATGGGCTTCAAGCGCTATTGGCTGGCCGAGCATCACAACGGCGCCGCCAACATCGGCACCGCCCCTGAAATCCTGGCCGCTGCGATCGCCGCCACGACGCAGCGTATCCGCGTCGGCACGGCCGGCGTGCTCCTTTCGCATTACGCCCCGCTCAAAGTGGCCGAGCAGTTCCGGGTGCTGGAGGCCTTGGCCCCCGGCCGGATCGACCTGGGGCTGGGGCGGTCGCCGGGCGGCAGCGATGCGGCGGCGGTGGCGCTCGGCCGTCAGGGGCAGGCCACATTCGATGCGGATGTGGCGGCGCTGCTCGATTTCCTGCGCGACGATGGACAGGCCCAGCGCGATGTTCGCGCCTACCCGATCGTGCCCCGCGTGCCGGAACCCTGGGTCCTGAGCAGTTCACCGCGCGGGGCGGCACTCGCCGCGCAGCTGGGCCTGCCCTATTGCTTCAACGCCTCGCACGATCTCAACCACGGGCTGCTGGACGAGGCCGTGGCCCGCTACTTCGCCGATTTCCGCCCCGGCGCGTTCGGCGAGAAGCCCTACCTGTCGCTCAATGTCTTCGCATTGGCGGCTGGCACCACGGAGCAGGCGCACTTCCTCTTTGGCCCACGCGGACACTGGCGCCTGCAACTCGACCGCAAGGCGCGCGGCGGAATGGTATCGCCGGACGTCGCGGCGCGGCAGAACTATTCGGTGGCGGAGCGCGAACGGATCGCCCGCACGCTCGACTATTCGTTCGTCGGCGATGCGGGGGACGTCGTTTCCCGACTGATCGCTTTGGCGCGCCGCTTCGATGCGAACGAACTGGTGCTGACCACATGGGCGCACGATCCCGCAGACCGGCACCGCTCCTGCGCGCTGATCGCCGCAGCAATGGCAGAACGCGCATGACCGAAGCGTCCGAAACCGTCCATCCCGATGTCATTGTAGTCGCGCGATCGGCGATCGCCGCCGCGCCGCTTGCGGAAATGCAGGCGCTGGCCGACGCGCTGGCATCGAGCGGCGTAGCCGCCCACGCGACGTTCGCCTTCACCGAACAGGGTGAACCTGCCCTGCGCGATTGCTTGTCAGAACGGATCGCGGCTGGCGCGCAGCGGATCGTGCTAGTGCCGCTGCTGGTGCCGATGGAGCCGAGCTTCGCGAACTGGATCGCCAAGGCCCTCGCCCGCTGGCGCGCGGCAGACACCCGCCCTTGGCCTCCCGTCCTGCTGGCACCACCGCCGATGGCCATGCCGCAGGCCGCCGCGCTTCTTGTCGACGCGGTGCGCGGTGCGGAAGACTGGCCGCAGCCGCCAATGCCAGTGCTCAAGGCCGAAGGCTCGATCGTGCCGGCACAGAAACGCCGCGTGCTCGTCTGCCATGGCGCGCCCTGCACCGCAGCGGGTGCGGCACTGGTCTGGGGCCATCTGCGCAACGAACAGGCCCGGCAATCCCTGCGCACGACGGGCGAAGGCATGATGAGCGCCAAGAGCACCTGCCTTGGCCCATGCAGCCTCGCCCCGGTGGTGCAGGTCTGGCCCGAGGGCACCACCTACGGCGGCGTCGATGAGGCGGGCATCGACGCGATCATAGAGCGTCACATCCTCTCCGGCACGATCGCGGCGGACTACGCCTATCCCGCCGATGGCCGCAAGCAGCGGCTGCGCAAACCGGGCCGATAGCGGCGCCTGTCTCACATCATTTCGATATTTTCAAAGGGGGATCATATGTCCAAGTCCATCATCCATTGCGTCAGCATCGCCACGTTTGCGGCACTTCTTCCGACACTTGCTTCGGCACAAGAGGACACCACCGCCTCCGACGGGCAGGCCAGCGACGGCAGGCCCTCGATCGTCGTCACCGGATCGCGACCGCTTCCCGGCGGGCTGCTACAGGATGAAGGCAGGCTTGGCATCCTGGGCGACCAGTCCATCATGGCGATCCCCTATTCGCTGACCAGCATGTCGGCAAAATCGCTGGAGCTGTTCCACAATCCCAGCCTGCCGCTGGCCAACGTGCTGCAGAACAACCCGTCGATCCGGTCCAGCACCAGTTCGCCGATGTATAGCGATTTCAGCATGCGCGGCGTCAACATGAACGGCAATCACATGCTGCTGAACGGCATTCCCAGCCTGTTCTCGCAGCTCACGACGCCCCCTTCGCATATCATCGAGCGGATCGACATCGCCTCCGGCCCGAACGCGGCGGTGAACGGGGTAAGCATGTCGAACAATGGTACAGACAGCGGCGCCACCGCCGCGCCGGGCACCATCAACGTCGTGACCAAGTCGGCCCCGAACGAGGACGTCAACCGCATCACCGGCACGTTCTCGGGCCGCAACAATTTCGGCGTCTACTTCGATGTCGCGCGGCGCATGGGCGAGAACAAGGAGTGGGGCATCCGCGCGAATGCCGAATACATGGACGGCGGCCTATCGCTGCCCGGGGCGGAGAACAACAGCAAGAACATCTTTGTCAACCTGGACCACAAGAGCGCCAGCAGCACCACCAACCTGTTCGCCGGCTACTTCGACCTGCGGATCAACGGCGGCCAGCGCTGGTTCACGTTCAGCGGCACGGGAGCCGAACTGCCGGAGGTGCCCAAGGCCGACACCAACTACGACTTCCCCGAAACCACCAAGCTGATGCATGGCTACATCGTGGCGCTGAACCATGAGCAGCGCATCAGCGATAGCTGGTCGATCTTCGCGAACTTCGGCGCGCAGGAAAAGAAGGGCTACAAGTTCAACTCCAGCTCCGCATTGCGCTTCAACGATGCCTGCACCTTCGTCACCGCTAACGTCGCCAACGCGCAGAACGAGAAGACACTGAACCAATACGCCCAACTGGGCATTCGCGGCGCCTTCGGGACCGGGCCGCTAGCGCACAAGATCGCCCTTGCCGTGGACTACTCGCGGGCCAAATACTGGAACGACACCAACAACGGCGCCACCGGCCGGATCAGGGGCAACCTTTATGACGGGGTCGCCTTTGCGTCCAACTTCTACCCCCTGCCAGCTCTGCGCCCCGCTGTGTTGCAATGGACGGAAAACAACCTCGGTGTCACGCTGACCGACGTCATCACGCTGGGCAAGTTCGACCTGCTGCTCGCCGCCTCGCTCAAGGACGAGAACTTCCTGAACGAGCTGACCAACCGGAAGATCAAGAACAGCAACATCCTGCCGACAGGCGGCCTGACTTATCGGGTAACGCCCGATTTCTCGATCTACGCAGGCCACACCGAAAGCTTCTCGCGCGGGCAGATGGTGAGCAATGACAGCCGTTACGTCAATGCAGGTGCCGTGCTTGCACCGATGCGATCGAAGCAGAACGAAGTCGGCATGAAGCTGCAGAAAGGCGGCATGCTCACCACGCTGGCAGTCTTCGAGATGGACCAGCAGAACCTGATCGACGTACCCGTTAGCGCCACCACCTTCCGCCGCGATGCCGATGGTAAGAACCGCTATCGCGGCGTGGAACTCTCCTCCGTAGGCCAGTTGGCGCGGCAATGGACGGTAACGCTGGGCGGCCTTTACATCGATGCCGAACGTCAGAAGACCAACGGCGGGCTAACCGATGGCCGATTCGTCAACGGTGTGTCGGAATGGAGCGGCACGGGCGGCTTCGAATTCCGTCCGATCGAGAGCCTGGGCCTGACCGGCCGCGCGATCTACAATGGCGAAGCGTTCATCGATTCCGGCACGGGCGGAAAAACGCGCATTCCCGCACTCGTGTCCTTCGACGCGGGCGCCAACTTCCGCACGAAGGTCGCCTCCTATCCGATCAAGCTGAGCGCCAACGTCATCAATCTGGCGGACAAGAGCTACTGGATGGGACGTGGCGGTTCGACCACCTTCGGCCTCTCGATGCCGAGAACCGTCATGCTTTCCGTGCAGGCAGATTTCTAAGCTCTACACCGGATCAGGTGCCATGCTTCCGATTGGGAGGTGGCACCTGACCTTCCTGTCTTTCGTCCTTCGCGGAGGTGGTTGCCTTGCAACCGATGCACAATTCCCTGCTGGACTGGATCTACGCATCTCTTCAGTCCGGGATGGACGAAGGCAGCCTCATTCTATCCCTCACGGAATGCCTGACAGTTCCCTTGGGGCTCGCTCTTCGTCAACGCGAAGCCAGGCGCCGCTTACGATCGACCGTTAAACGGTCCGCGCGTATCCAATGGGTCGATGAGAACGAGGCACGGTTTTTGCCGAGGATCGATGATTTCCTTTTGCCCCCTCTGCTGGAGATCATGTCGCGCGAACTTTTCCGGATTGCCCGGCGCCCACTGACGGCGAAGGAACTTTTGGTTGCGTTGCCAATCACCAACAAGGAACGCCTTCGCTGGACCAAGGATGGAAGGCTGATGCAGCAGGGCGCCGCCTCGATGAAGCGAGGACAGGCCATATCCGTTACGACATACGCCATCGGTCCAGTAGAAGCCCTGCTCGCCAATCCGGAAGAAGTCGAGCGCTGGCGAGCCCGTGACCTCTGGCTCGACACCCGATGATCCGGAAACAAGCGCGAAATCGCTTATTCAGTTCGCTCACAGTCGGGCGGATGCAGCAGAATTACCCGGCTGCTTTCGGCTGCCGAGCCGCAATTACATCATATAAAGATATCTTTATATGATGCTTGACAATGGTGCCCAGATAGCGTCAAAGCAAGCTGTCAAGGTTCCCCACCTCAGGCATGACGGCGGGGCTAAGACGGGAAGCCGGTGCTGCCTTTCGGGGCAAAGTCCGGCGCTGCCCCCGCAACTGTAAGCGGCGAGCGGCGGTTCCATTTCGTGTCACTGGGTTTCCGCAAGAAATCCGGGAAGGCCGGAACCATCGTGATGACCCGCAAGCCAGGAGACCTGCCTTCGGCGCCATAACGTTCCTCGGACGGGGGTTCCTCCGGTGGATCGCGCTTGAAGCGTTGCCCGTATCGTTAAGCGCCATCCGGGCAACTCATGCCTTGCGCGTTCTTCCTTCGGCCCTTCCGCCCGGCAAATGCAGGTGATCGGTCGATGCTCTCAATCCTGTTCCGCCCCGTCCGCCACCGACGAATGCGTCTGCGCGCCGTCCGATCGGGCTAAGTCCTGACTGAAGCGGCGCGCCGCACACTTCCCATCATCCCGATCCCCATTGACGGACGGCGTTCGCGCCGGACCGAAGGACACTTTGTATGCCCGCGACCTGCGCCGATCCCGCCCTGACCTTCTCCCTCAAGACCCTTCGCTTTGACGAAGAGTATCGCCCGTCAGATACCACACGCATCACGACAAACTTCGCCAATCTGGCCCGAGGCAAGAACCGGCAAAAGAACCTGCAAGGCGTGCTGCGGATGATCGACAACCGTTTCAACGACCTTGCGGACTGGGACAATCCCAAGGGCGACCGTTATGGCGTGGAGATCGATATCGTCTCGGTCGAAATGCAGATCGGCGCCGCGAACGGCGGTCCGGCGTTTCCGATCATCGAAATCCTGAACACCGGCATCGTCGATCACAAGACCGGCAGCCGCATCGCCGGCATTGCCGGGAACAACTTCTCTTCCTACGTGCGAGACTACGATTTCAGCGTGCTGCTGGCGGCGCACAACCGGGACCGCACCGACTTCGCCATGCCGGACGGGTTCGGCGACCTGCACGGGAGCCTGTTCCGGCATTTCATGCAATCGCATGTCTACAGGGCCAGTTTCGCCAAGCCGCCGGTCATCTGCCTGAGCGTATCGAGCAGCCGGACCTACTTCCGCACGGAAAATTGCCATCCGATCCTTGGGCTCGAATACCGGCAGGACGCCTACTCCGCGACCGACGAGTATTTCGCGAAGATGGGGCTTCAGGTCCGCTACTTCATGCCCCGGGGCAGCCGCGCGCCCATGGCATTCTATTTCACCGGCGATCTGCTTGGCGACTATAGCAACCTGGAACTGATCGGCACTATCAGCACGATGGAATCTTTCCAGCGGATCTACCGGCCCGAGATTTACAATGCCAATCGCACGGCCGGAACGCGCTTCCGGCCCAGCCTTTCGCATCAGGACTTTTCGCCCACTCGCATCGTCTACGACCGCGAGGAACGCAGCCGCCTCGGCATCGAGCAGGGCCGGTTCGCTGAAGAGACCTTCATCAAGCCCTATGGCCAGGTCCTTGCGCAATGGTGCGCCGACCATGCCCTTCAGAACGCCTTTTGACGCCCGATAGATTGAGGTCATCCATCATGAAAAGACTGTTACCCACATCCACCGCCGGCAGCCTGCCCAAGCCCTCGTGGCTTGCCGAGCCTGAGAAACTCTGGTCGCCCTGGAAGCTGGAGGGTGATGAACTGGCGGCCGGCAAGCAGGACGCGCTGCGCCTGGCTGTGGACGACCAGCGGCAGGCGGGCATCGACATCGTTGGCGACGGTGAGCAGACCCGCCAGCATTTCGTCACGACCTTCATCGAACATTTGAGCGGCGTCGATTTCGAGAAGCGCGAAACCGTCCGGATCCGCAACCGCTATGATGCGAGCGTGCCGACGGTCGTGGGCGCAGTCGCCCGGCCCAATCCGGTTTTCGTGGATGATGCGAAATATCTGCGAACCCAGACTGATCAGCCGATCAAGTGGACGCTGCCGGGCCCGATGACGATGATCGATACGCTATACGATGCCCATTACCGCAGCCGAGAGAAGCTGGCCTGGGAGTTTGCCACAATTCTCAATCAGGAAGCCCGGGAACTGGAAGCCGCTGGCGTCGATATCATCCAGTTCGACGAACCGGCCTTCAACGTCTTTTTCGACGAAGCCAACGACTGGGGCATCGCCACCTTGGAAAAGGCTGCCGAAGGGCTGAAATGCGAAACGGCGGTCCACATCTGCTATGGATACGGCATCAAGGCCAACACCGACTGGAAGAACACGCTGGGGTCGGAATGGCGGCAGTACGAGCAGACCTTCCCCAACCTGCAGAAGTCCACACTCGACATCATCTCGCTGGAATGCCACCACTCGCGCGTGCCGCTGGACCTGATCGAACTGATCCGGGGCAAGAAGGTGATGGTGGGCGCGATCGACGTAGCGAGCGATACCATCGAGACCCCCGAAGAGGTCGCCGATACCCTGCGCAAGGCGCTGCAGTTCGTCGATGCCGACAAGCTGTACCCGTCCACCAACTGCGGGATGGCACCACTCTCGCGGCGAGTAGCGCGCGGCAAGCTGCAGGCACTGGGCGCGGGTGCCGAAATCGTCCGCCACGAGCTTGCAGGCTGACGTCGCAGGTAAATCGTCGCGCGCGATCGGCAGGAGCCGGCGCGCGCGGCCGCTCGCCATTCGCAAACTTCACCCATTCGCATCGTTAAGCTTCGCAATCTTCTCCTTTTCAGTCCTTCCGCTCAGCGGAGCGCCATGGTTGGCTTGGGTGAACCAAGGAGATGACGATGAACGCTCTTTCCCCTGCATTCCCCGCGGGCGCGCTTGCCAATGCCGGTGAGGCGCGCCTTTGCGAGATGGTATTCCCCGAGCAGGCCAACCATTACGGCACTCTGTTTGGCGGCACCGCGCTCAGCCTGATGGGCAAGGCGGCCTTCGTCGCGGCGAGCCGCCACGCCCGCGCGCCGGTGGTCATGGCCACATCCGAGAAGATCGAATTCCGCCAGCCTGTGCGCGTTGGCCAACTGGTGGAACTGCACGCGCGCGTGATGCGGGAGGGGCGCACTTCCATGACGGTGGAGGTGGAAATGACCGCCGAGGGACTGACGAGCGGCGAGCGCGCGCTGGCGGTACAAGGTCGTTTCGAGATGGTGTGCGTGGATGAGGCCGGAAAACCAAGTCCGATACGGCCAATCCGATAATCCCGTTCGCAAAATTCGCTGATTTGCAGAAATCCGTCCGCACATCTTCGCCTTTTCAGCCGTTTTCGCAAAGCCACGCACCGCCGATAAGGTCCGCATGGCGCAGCACGGAGCGCCGTGATCCCGGCGCTGTTGCCGATACCTTGATGGAAGACCCGCGCCGATGAACGATGCCTATCGCAAACCGCTGCCTGGCACCGAAGTCGACTACTTCGACACCCGCGCCGCCATCGAAGCGATCCGGCCCGGTTCCTACGATGGCCTGCCTTATGTCTCGCGCGTACTGGCAGAACAGCTCGTCCGCCGCTGCGATCCGGCACTGCTGACCGATGCGCTGACCCAGATCGTCGAGCGCAAACGCGATCTCGATTTTCCGTGGTATCCGGCGCGCGTCGTGTGCCACGATATCCTTGGCCAGACCGCGCTCGTCGATCTGGCGGGGCTGCGCGATGCGATTGCTGATCAGGGCGGCGATCCGGCGAAGGTCAATCCGGTGGTGCCGACGCAGCTGATCGTCGATCATTCGCTCGCGGTCGAATACGGCGGCTTCGACGCATCTGCCTTCGACAAGAACCGCGCCGTCGAGGATCGGCGCAACGAGGACCGCTTCCACTTCATCGAATGGACCAAGAGCGCCTTCGAGAACGTCGACGTGATCCCGGCGGGCAACGGCATCATGCACCAGATCAACCTGGAGAAGATGTCCCCCGTCATCCAGGTGCGCGACGGCGTCGCCTTCCCGGATACCTGCGTGGGCACTGACAGCCATACGCCGCATGTCGATGCGCTGGGCGTCATCGCCATCGGCGTGGGCGGGCTGGAGGCCGAGACGGTGATGCTGGGCCGCGCCTCGATGATGCGCCTGCCGGATATCGTTGGCGTGCGCCTGACCGGCCGCCGCAAGCCCGGCATCACCGCGACCGACATCGTCCTCGCCATCACCGAGTTCCTGCGCCAGAGCCGCGTCGTCGGCGCCTGGATCGAGTTCTTCGGTGAAGGCGCTGACAGCCTGTCCATCGGCGACCGCGCGACGATCTCCAACATGTGCCCGGAATACGGCGCCACCGCCGCGATGTTCCACATCGACGGCCAGACCATCGACTACCTGCTGCTGACCGGCCGCGATCCCGATCATGTCCGTCTGGTCGAGGACTATGCGAAGCTGACAGGCCTGTGGGCCGAGGACCTGCGCTATGCCGAGTACGAGCGGGTGCTGGAGTTCGACCTTTCCTCGGTTGTGCGCAACATGGCCGGGCCATCCAACCCGCACCGTCGCCTGCCGACGTCGGCACTGGAAGAGCGCGGCATCGCCGTCGATCTCGACAAGGCCGTGGCGCAGGAACGCGAAGGCCTGTTGCCCGATGGCGCGGTCATCATCGCTGCGATCACCAGCTGCACCAATACCTCGAACCCGCGCAATGTCGTGGCGGCAGGGCTGGTCGCAAAGAAGGCCAATGCGCTGGGCCTCACCCGCAAGCCGTGGGTGAAAAGCTCCTTCGCGCCCGGTTCCAAGGTCGCACGGCTCTATCTGGAAGAATCCAGCCTGCTGCCCGAACTGGAAGCGCTGGGCTTCGGCATCGTCGCTTATGCCTGCACCACCTGCAACGGCATGTCGGGCGCGCTCGACCCGGCGATCCAACGCGAGATCATCGCGCGCGATCTCTACGCTACCGCCGTGCTGTCGGGAAACCGCAACTTCGACGGGCGCATCCACCCTTACGCCAAGCAGGCGTTCCTCGCCTCGCCGCCGCTGGTCGTCGCCTATGCGATCGCGGGCACGGTGCGCTTCGACATCGAGAACGACGTACTGGGCACGGTGGACGGCAGGGACATTCGTCTCGCCGACCTGTGGCCGAGCGACGAGGAAATCGACGAAATCGTCGCCGCCTCGGTGAAGCCGGAGCAATTCCGCGCGATCTACGACCCGATGTTCGCCCCGCGCGGAAAGGACGAAGCCAGCCCGCTCTACGACTGGCGGCCGCAGTCCACCTATATCCGCCGCCCGCCTTACTGGGATACCGAGGGCGTGGGCGCGCTTGCGGCTTTCCCGCGCACTCTCAAGGCCATGCGCCCGCTGGCGATCCTGCCGGACAACATCACCACCGACCACCTCTCGCCCTCCAACGCGATCCTTAGCAATTCGGCAGCGGGCGAATACCTGGCGCGGATGGGACTGCCGGAGGAGGACTTCAACTCCTACGCCACCCATCGCGGCGATCACCTGACCGCGATGCGCGCGACGTTCGCCAATCCGCAGCTGGTCAACGAGATGGCCGTGGTGGACGGCGCGGTGAAGAAGGGCTCGCTCGCCCGCGTCGAGCCCGAAGGCAAGGTCACCCGCATGTGGGAGGCGATCGAGACCTATCTGGATCGCCGCCAGCCCCTCATCATCATTGCCGGGGCGGATTACGGCCAGGGCTCCTCGCGCGACTGGGCGGCGAAGGGCGTGCGGCTTGCCGGCGTCGAGGCGATCGTCGCCGAAGGGTTCGAGCGCATTCACCGCACCAACCTGATCGGCATGGGCGTACTGCCGCTGGAGTTCCGGGCCGGCACCACCCGCCTGACACTCGGCCTCGACGGCACCGAGACCTATGACGTGGAAGGCGAGCGCCGCCCGCGCGCCACGCTGACGCTGGTGATCCGCCATGCCGACGCTGCGGTGACGCAGGTTCCCGTCACGTGCCGCCTCGATACGGCGGAGGAAGTCTCGATCTACGAAGCGGGCGGCGTGTTGCAGCGCTTTGCGGCGGACTTCCTCGCCTCGGAAGCGGAGACGGTCTGATGGCGCAGATCCAGATCCCCGCCACCTACATGCGCGGCGGCACCAGCAAGGGCGTGTTCTTTCGTCTGGAAGACCTGCCCGAAGCCGCCCGCGTTCCCGGCCCGGCGCGCGACCGCCTGTTCCAGCGGGTGATCGGCAGCCCCGACCCCTACGGCGCGCAGATCGACGGCATGGGCGGCGCAACGTCCAGCACCAGCAAGTGCGTGATCGTCTCGCCGAGCGGTCGGGCCGGACATGACGTGGATTACCTGTACGGACAGGTTGCGATCGACAGCGATTTCGTCGACTGGTCGGGCAATTGCGGCAACCTCTCGACCGCCGCCGGGGCCTTTGCGATCCATGCGGGCTATGTCGAGGCGGGCGCAGATGGCACGCGCACCGTGCGCATCTGGCAGGCCAACATCGGCAAGACCATCATCGCCCATGTCCCCGTCAGCGGCGGTACGGTGCAGGAAACCGGCGACTTCGAGCTGGACGGGGTGACCTTTCCCGCCGCCGAGATCGTGCTGGAGTTCCTCGACCCCGCCGACGATGACGGCGCCATGTTCCCCACCGGCAACGTGGTGGACGAACTCGACGTGCCGGAGGAGCTGGTCGCGGGTGGAAAGCTGCGCGCCACGCTCATAAACGCGGGTATCCCGACGATCTTCGTCGATGCCGAAGACATCGGCTATACCGGCGCCGAACTGCGCGAGGCGATCAACAGCGATGCCGCCGCGCTGGCGCGGTTCGAGGCGCTGCGCACGATCGGCGCTCTGAAGATGGGCCTCATCAGGACGCCCGAGGAAGCCGCGAAGCGCCAGCATACGCCCAAGATCGCCTTCGTCGCTGCGCCAGTGGATCATCGCACCTCCAGCGGCAAGGAAGTCCTTACAGGCGAGATCGACGTGCTCGTCCGGGCACTGTCGATGGGCAAGCTGCACCATGCGATGATGGGCACCGCCTCGGTAGCTATCGCCGCTGCCGCCGCCGTTCCCGGCACGCTGGTCAACCTCGCGGGGGGCGGCGGCGAGCGCCGGTCCGTCACGTTCGGCCACCCCTCGGGCACCCTGCGCGTTGGCGCGGAAGCCCGGCAGGTGGACGGCCAGTGGAGCGTCGCCAAGGCAATCATGAGCCGCAGCGCGCGCATCCTCATGGAAGGCCGCGTCCGCGTGTCTGCCGACGTTCTTGAAGGAGGTGCGAAATGATCTCCAATCGTCCCGAGAAGGGCCTCGATCTGCTGGGCGCGATGGTCAGTGCCGCCGCCGATCGCGCTTCCGCACACCTGCCCGGCACGGTCCGCTTCGCCAAATGCGAGCAGGTTCAGCTCAACGAAGGCTTTTCCACCCCCGAAGTCGATCTCGAGACCTGGTCGGTCAGCGCCGACCATCAGGCGATCGTCATCTCCGTCTTCGCCATCGCGCCGCAGGGCGACGGGGGCCGGGCCATGGCCGCCAGCGGCCGCTTCACTTTCACCACGCTCACGCACAAACGGGAATACGCCGCATGAACGCCGAGACTCCCTTCAAGCCCAAGAAGTCCGTCGCCCTTTCGGGCGTTGCCGCCGGCAACACCGCGCTGTGCACCGTCGGCAAGACCGGCAACGACCTGCACTATCGCGGCTACGACATCCTGGAATTCGCCGAAACCGCCGAGTTCGAGGAAATCGCCCACCTGCTGGTCCATGGCGAACTGCCCACCGCGCCGCAACTGGCCGCCTACAAGGCCAAGCTCAAAGGTCTGCGCGGTCTGCCGCATTCGGTGAAGGAAGCGCTGGAGGCGATCCCCGCCGCCGCGCATCCGATGGATGTGATGCGCTCGGGCGTCTCGGCGCTGGGCTGCGTGCTGCCCGAAGCGCACGACCACAACCTGCCCGACGCGCGCGACATCGCCGATAGGCTGATGGCCTCGCTCGGTTCAGTGCTGCTCTACTGGTATCACTTCGCGCACCACGGTCGCCGGATCGAGGTGGAGACGGACGACGACAGCATCGGCGGCCACTTCCTCCACCTGCTGCACGGCAAGCCCGCACCGGAAAGCTGGGTGCGCGCGATGCACACCTCGCTGATCCTCTATGCCGAGCATGAATTTAACGCCTCCACCTTCACCGCACGGGTGATCGCGGGCACCGGGTCGGACATGTATTCATGCATCGCCGGCGCCATCGGCGCGCTGCGTGGCCCCAAGCATGGCGGCGCCAACGAAGTCGCCTACGAGATCCAGAAGCGCTACGCGACGCCCGACGAGGCAGAGGCCGACATCCGCCGCCGCGTGGAGGCCAAGGAAGTGGTGATCGGCTTCGGCCACCCGGTCTACACGATCTCCGACCCGCGCAACGTCGTCATCAAGCGCGTCGCCAAGTCGCTGGCGGACGAAGCCGGTGCCCAGCGCCAGTTTGCCGTCGCCGAGCGGATTGAGAGCGTGATGTGGGACGCCAAGTCGATGTTCCCCAACCTCGACTGGTTCTCGGCGGTGTCGTACAACCTGATGGGCGTGCCGACCGCGATGTTCACCCCGCTCTTCGTCGTCGCCCGCACTTCGGGCTGGGCCGCGCATGTGATCGAGCAGCGCGTGGACAACAAGATCATCCGCCCCTCGGCCAATTACACCGGCCCGGAAAACCTGACGTTCGTGCCGCTCGCCCAGCGCAGCGAAGCGGCCTGAGGAGATACCATGCCTTACCTTCTCGCTGACGACCTACCCACCGAAACCGCCGGCAAGCGCTTCCGCGCCGCCCTCGCCCGCCCCGGCATCTACCGCCTACCTGGGGCGCACAACGGCCAGGCTGCGATCCAGGCACGTAACGCCGGGTTCGACGGGCTCTACCTGTCCGGCGCGGCGATGACCGCGTCGATGGGCCTGCCCGATCTCGGCATCATCACCGTGGACGAAGTGGCGTTCTTCATCCGCCAGATCGTGCGATCCTCGGGCCTGCCGCTGCTGGTAGACGGCGACACCGGCTATGGCGAGGCGCTCAACGTCATGCACATGGTCCGCACCTTCGAGGACGCTGGCGCTGGCGCAGTCCATCTCGAGGACCAGATTCTGCCCAAGAAGTGTGGGCACCTGAACGGCAAGGCGCTCGTCTCGCCCATGGACATGGCCGCCAAGGTCGCCGCCGCGAAGAAGGCGAGCCGGGACATCGCGATCGTCGCGCGCACCGACGCCGCCGGGGTCGAGGGCTTCGATGCGGCGGTAGAACGCGCGAAGCTCTACGTCGATGCCGGGGCCGACGCGATCTTCCCCGAGGCACTCAACACCCGCGAGATGTTCGAGAAGTTCGCCGCCGCGCTGCCGGATGTGCCGCTGCTCGCCAACATGACCGAGTTCGGCAAGACCCCGTTCTACACCGCCGACGAGTTCGAGGCGATGGGCTACAAGATGGTGATCTGGCCGGTCTCCTCGCTGCGCGTCGCCAACAAGGCGCAAGGCCTGCTCTATGCCGCGATCGCTAAGGACGGCGGCACGCACGCCATGGTCGATGCCATGCAGACCCGCGCCGAACTCTACGAGACGATCGGCCTCCACGCCTACGAAGAACTCGACGCATCGATCGTGAAGACGATCGTGCCCGAGGCGATCCCGCAGGGCTAAACTCCTTCTGCCCCCAAGATCGTTGCGCAAGGACGGTCTTTCGATCCCGGTGGGTCGGAAGGCCGTCCAAACGCGCGCCTGCCAATGACAAGACCACAGGACCTAACGCCATGACCGCCACAGGCCGCGACACACTGGGCACCCGCGCCACCCTGACCGTCGAGGGGCAGGATTATGCCTACTACAGCCTTGACCGCGTGGCTCAGCAGTTGGGCGACATCAGCCGCCTGCCCTTCAGCCTGAAAGTGCTGCTGGAAAACCTCCTGCGCTTCGAGGACGGCGCCTCGGTTACGGCCGATGACATCCGCGCCTTCGTCGATTGGCAACAGGACCGCACGTCCACTCGCGAAATCCAGTACCGCCCGGCCCGCGTGCTGATGCAGGACTTCACCGGCGTCCCCTGCATGGTCGATCTCGCCGCGATGCGCGACACGATGAACCGCTGGGGCGCCGATGCGACCCGGATCAATCCGCAGGTGCCGATCCACCTCGTCATCGATCACAGCGTCATGGCTGACGAGGCCGGTACGCCGGGCGCCTTCGATGCCAATGTCGCCATCGAATACGAACGCAATGCCGAACGCTACGAGTTCCTGAAATGGGGTGCGGCCACGCTCGACAATCTCAAGGTCGTGCCGCCGGGCACCGGCATCTGCCATCAGGTTAATCTGGAGCACATCGCCCAGACGGTCTGGACCAGCGCGGACGCAAGCGGCGCTCTCGTCGCCTATCCCGATACCTGCGTCGGCACCGACAGCCACACCACGATGGTCAGCGGGCTCGGCGTGCTGGGCTGGGGCGTCGGCGGGATCGAGGCCGAGGCCGCGATGCTGGGCCAGCCCGTCTCGATGCTCATTCCCGAAGTCGTCGGCTTTCGCCTGTCAGGCGCGCTGCCCGAGGGCGTGACCGCGACCGACCTCGTGCTCACCGTCACCGAGATGCTGCGCGCGCGGGGCGTCGTCGGCCGCTTCGTGGAGTTCTGCGGCCCGGGCCTCGACGCCCTGCCGCTGGCCGACCGCGCCACCATCGCCAACATGGCCCCCGAATATGGCGCGACCTGCGGCTTCTTCCCGGTGGACCACGCAACGCTTGCCTACCTGCGCCTGACCGGGCGTGACGAGGCGCGGGTCGCCCTCGTCGAAGCATATGCCAAGGCGCAAGGGCTGTGGCGCGATGCGGCCAGCCCGGAGCCGGTCTTCACCGATCTGCTGGAGCTTGATCTTGCCACCGTGCTCCCGTCCGTCGCAGGTCCGCGCCGCCCGCAGGATCGGGTGCTGCTCAAGGACGCCGCCGCGGGGCTGCGCGCCGAACTGGCAGGCGGCTACGGCAAGGCGGACGAACTGGCCGCGCGCGTCCCCGTCGATGGCACGGACTTCACTCTGGGGCACGGCGATATCGCCATCGCCGCGATCACCAGTTGCACCAACACCTCCAACCCCTCGGTGCTCGTCGCGGCGGGACTGGTCGCTCGCAAGGCCCGGGCGCTGGGCCTTGCGCCCAAACCTTGGGTGCGCGCGACGTTGTCGCCCGGCAGCAAGGTGGTGACCGACTATCTCGTGCGTTCCGGCCTGCAGGAAGACCTCGACGCGCTGGGCTTCGCCCTGACGGGCTATGGTTGCATGATCTGCATCGGCAATTCGGGCTCGCTGGAAGCCCCGGTCAGCGAGGCGATCAACCGCAACGGCCTCGTCACCGCCGCCGTGCTCTCAGGCAATCGCAACTTCGAAGGGCGTATCTCGCCCGACGTGCGCGCCAATTACCTCGCCTCGCCGCCGCTGGTGGTGGCCTACGCCCTAATTGGCAGCGTAGCGCGCGATATCACCACGCAGGCGCTCGGCATCGGCCACGACGGGCAGCCCGTCTATCTGAAGGACGTGTGGCCATCCAACGCGGAAGTCGCCGCCACCATCGCCGCGTCGATCGATGCCGGGATGTTCGCCGCGCGTTATGCCGACGTCTACGAAGGCGACGCGCGCTGGAAGGCGCTAGCCGTGAAGGAAGGCGCCACGTACGAATGGCCCACGTCCTCCACCTACATCGCGGAACCGCCCTTCTTCGAGAACCTGGAACGCCAGCCCACGCCGATAACCGATATTGTCGCCGCACGGTGTCTGGCGGTTTTCGGGGACTCGATTACCACCGACCATATCTCCCCGGCGGGGTCGATCAAACCATCCTCGCCCGCTGGACAATGGCTGCAGGAGCATCAGGTGCTGCCGCAGGACTTCAACAGCTACGGCTGCCGACGCGGCAACCACGAAATCATGATGCGCGGCACCTTCGCCAACATACGCATCCGCAACGAGATGATGGGCGGCATCGAGGGCGGGATGACGCTGCTGCGCGAACAGCCGCTGCCGATCTACGAGGCAGCCATGCGCTACAAGGCGGCGAGAGTTCCACTGGTGGTCGTCGCGGGAAAGGAATACGGCACCGGCTCCTCGCGTGACTGGGCCGCCAAGGGCACCGCGCTGCTGGGCGTGCGCGCAGTGATCGCCGAAAGCTTCGAGCGCATCCATCGCTCCAACCTCGTCGGCATGGGTGTGCTGCCCCTGCAGTTCGCACCCGGCCTAGACCGCCATGTTCTGGGTATCACCGGTAGCGAGAGCTTTACCATCCGCATGCTGTCCGCGTTGCATCCCCGCCAGACCGTGACTGTCGAGGTGGAACGCAGCGACGGCACCCGCTTCGCCTTCGAGACGCTTTGCCGCATCGATACGGCGGACGAGCTTGCCTACTACCTCAACGGCGGCATTCTGCCGTACGTCCTGCGTAATCTCGCAGCCTGAGCCATTTTGCAGTTATTCGCATTGCCATCATCGCTGAAATGCGCTGCTATCCAACCATAATGGGGCCGGTGCTTGAGAATTTGCGAATAATGCGAAGAGTGACAGTCTAATGCGTAAGGCGTTCATGGGCGTGCGGCTGCGGCGGCTGCGCGAGGAGAAGAACCTCAAGCAGATCGAGCTGGCTCAGGCGCTGGGCATATCAGCCAGTTACCTCAACCAGCTGGAGCAGAACCAGCGGCCGCTGACCGTGCCGGTGCTAGTGAAGATCAACTCGGTCTTCGGCATCGACGTCCAGCTCTTTTCGGAGGACGAGGAAGCCCGGCTCATCACCGAGCTGCGCGATGCCCTGTCCGACGGATCGGACACGATCTCGGTGGCCGAAGTGCGCGAGCTGGCGATGAACATGCCCGCCGTCGGCCGCACGCTCGTATCCCTGCATCGGCGCTATCGCGAGGCGGCGGAACGGTCCGAAGCGATGGCCGCGCAACTGGGCGACGAATGGATCGCCGGCGGTCCTCCGCGCATGCCGTTCGAGCAGGTGCGTGATTTCTTCTACGCCCGCCACAACCACATCGAACCGCTCGATGAAGCAGCCGAGCGGCTCTACCAGCAGGCAGGTCTTACCCCGCGCACGATCCACGAGGGGGTGACCGCCTGGCTGCAGGAATGCCACGGTGTACAAGTACTATGCGGCGATTCAGACAAGTCGCAGCGCCGCTACGATCCGCTGACCCGCACGCTTCATGTCTCCGCAAACCTCAAGCCCGGACAGCAGACGTTCCAGATGGCCACCCAGCTGGCCTTCCTCGAACTGGGCGACGAGATTGACCGGCTGGCCAACAACCCGATCCTGGCGGGCGAGGAAGCGCGCCGGCTGGCCCGCATCGGCCTCGCCAACTATTTCGCAGGCGCGCTGATCCTGCCTTATGGCCCGTTCCTGGCAGCTGCAGAGCAGGATGCCTACGATATCGAGAGGCTGGGCCGCCGCTTCGGTGTTGGCTTCGAGACGGTTTGCCACCGCCTTTCCACGCTGCAGCGCGCGGATGCACGCGGCGTGCCCTTCTTCTTCATTCGCGTGGACAGGGCCGGCAACATCTCGAAACGGCAGTCCGCCACCGATTTCCACTTTTCCCGCGTAGGCGGTACATGTCCGCTCTGGAACGTCTACGAAGCCTTCGCCCAGCCCGGACGGGTGCTGACGCAGGTGGCGCAAATGCCGGACGCGCGGACCTACCTATGGGTGGCCCGCACCGTTGGCAGTGGCAACGCGGGTTACGGTGAGCCGGGCAAGACCTTCGCGGTTGGCTTGGGCTGCGACATCCGCCACGCCTACCGCCTGGTCTATTCGCGCGGGCTGGACCTTGCCGACCCCGCCATGGCGACCCCGATCGGTGCCGGCTGCAAGGTCTGCGAGCGGCCGAACTGCCTGCAGCGCGCGTTTCCGCCGATTGGCCGCCCGGTGATGGTGGATGAGAACCGCAGTTCGGCAGCGCCCTATCCGGTGGATTGAAATGGAGTACTCAAAGCGAACTTGGCGGCCGGGTCCGCCAATCAAACGTGAGGCCTCCTGAAACCCACCTGCAATGACGGGTTTCAGCATGAGCGGTCGTTTCCGCGAGGGCATCGGAACGACACTTTCTGGTCGACTGCCGCCGCCCTCTGCCCTGCAAATTTTTCGGCTAAGAAGTGGTGACGGCTCCTCGAATGCCGACAATCGCGATAGCCCACCCTCAGGGTTGGATCGCGTAGACGACCTGTACCTTTACCTGCGTTTCGATCGCGCGGGGTTTCAGTCCGACCGCAACGGGCGGCGGGGGTGGAGGCGGTGGCGGCGCGCTGGCATGCTGCGCCGTGACAACTATATCGTCATACGGGCCGGGGCCATTGAAGCTAAGATTGGACACGCTGAGGACTCCGCCCAGCCTGACGCCCGAGGCGCGAGCGATAGCTTCCGCCTGCAACTTGGCTTCGGCCAGCGCCTCTGCGACACCGCGCCGGCGGATCTCCTTGTCCTCGGCGAGAAAGAAGCGGTCGATTCGGGGATTGGTCGCGCCGAGACGGCCGGCGAGCGACACCATCGTGCCGGCCTCGTTCACCGCCGCCGTGCGAACCTCCATCTGGATATCGGCGGTATATCCCACGATGGCGCATTCGCCGGTCGACAGGCGCGGATTGCCGTAAGTGTTGCGATTGCAGTCACGCCCGCGCACCTCGGCTATCCCGATCTGTGCGGCGCGTATGTCGGATCCGGCTGAGATACCTGCCAGTCCCTTCTCGATCGCGTCCCGCTTCCCCACCATGGCGCGTACGGCCTCGTCACTGGTCGTGCCCTCGCCATGAACGGAGAAGCTGACAACCGCGCGATCAGGAGGGCTGGGGATCGTCGCGGCGCTGGAGACGATAATCCGGGGGCGCGCATCCTCGCCGGTCTGCGCAATCACCGCGGACGGCATCAACAACGGAAGAACTGAAGCAAAGCGCCGCATAGAACATCTCCACTCGTCAAACAGGTACCGTCAAGCCTCCACGATCGGACTTGTCGGCGTTCAGTCGGGACATCTTTTTGACCACCGAGATTCTGAGGACAAGGACTGCCAGCAAAATGAACCCGATCAGTGCGAGGGCGCCATCGACGATCAGGGCCAGCCTGTCGCCTGTCCCCAGGAAGGTGGGATGAGCCGTGGCCAGGACTATCAACAACGTGCCCGTGATGGCGCGACCGATCCGCGATAAAGTGGCGGGGCGGAAAAGACCGGCGGCAGCAAGAGCCCCGATACCCACAGCCGCCCACACCCAAATCAAGAGCGTGACCGACGACGTGAACAGTGCGGTGAACGCGGCGCCGGTCAGCGCGACTGGCTGTCCCCAGACGAGGGCGGTCCACACCCGCTCCCAGCCGGGTGCGGGCCGGCCCTTGTCCCGCCTGCGCGCGAGCCAGATGGTAACGCCGCCGGCCGCGAGATAGGTGAGCCCGAGGCCCAGCAGAGAATAAGCGATCTTGATGGTGCCGCCGCCGAACCAGCCGAAGTGCAAGGGACCAAGCGAACCCAGTATCTGCTGGCCCACATTGTTTTCAGCTGCCTTCTGTTCATGATAGAGCCTGCCCTGGCGATCGAAAGCATAGCTGTCCGCATTGGCGAGCCGGGACGATCCATCTTCCACCTCGAACATGGCAGAGCCACCCACTTCGGTGGGATGCTCGAGCGCGAGATAACTGATGCGCCCGCTCGGTGCGCGCGCGGCTATCTGTGCGAACATCGGGCGCAGGTCGAGCGGCGGGGCGGGACGCGCGTCCTCTGCCGGATGAGGGGGCGTGAAGATGGCATAGACCTTGGCCGTGTCGCCCTGGAACACCGCCATTCCGAGCGCGCCGATGATGATGGTGCTGAGGCCAAGCAGGGCGCCGGTCAGAGATACGATGAGGTGGAAGGGCAGCGCCCACACTCCGATGCGGTTGTGAAGGTCGGCCTCCTGCAACCGCCGCGAACCGCCGAGCCGAAGGTGGAAGGCGTCGCGAAAGATGCGCGGATGTGCCAGCACGCCCGAGATGAGTGAAGAGAGCAGGGCAACCCCTGTCAGGCCGACGATGAAGCCGCCCCAGCTTCGCGGCAGGTGGAGATTGATGTGCAGGCGCGTCAGGAATTGGGTCCAGCCCTCGCGGATCTTGCCCGTGATGCGCCCGGCGCTGTCAGCAATCCAGGTCGTCTGGCTCCCATCCTTGGCATCGACCCGAATGGTCGGCCAGGGGCGATCCTCGCCCGGCATGATGATGAGCACATGCTCGACCGGGCCTTCCGCGCGGTCCAGCGCGGCGCGATAGGCCGCCTGGACAGCCTCCCCGGACATCGTTTCCATATGCTCTGCTGCCGGGTTTTCCCAACGCTGGAACTCGTTGGCAAAAACCGCGATCGTTCCGGTCAGGCATATGAGATACAGCAGCGCGGCAAAGGCAAGACCGAGGCCGCTATGTCCCTTGAGCACGGCACGCACGAGATCAGCCGATGGAAAGCCAGCGCCCTTTGTTCCCTTCGTCATGCAAATCCCCTGAGCATGGCCGCGCCGAAGCCGACAATGGCAGTTCCCACCAGCACGGCGGTCGCGCGCAGGATTCGGCTGTCGGCCAGGGTCCAGGCCATGGCACCGCCCCAGACCAGCGGCACGATCAGCCCGCCGACCAGGAGCCGCGTCTGCGTCTCGCCCGGTGCCCAGACGGCATAGCTGATGCCTAGGCTGATCGCCGCCACCATGCCGATCGGCCCGGCCAGTGACCAACGCAACGTGGTGCGCCATGCGCTTGGCGCCCGCTCCGCCGGTTCGGGCGCCAGGCCTTCTCGCGCCGCGCGACCTGCCTTGGCTGGCCTCACGGTGTAGCCAGAAGCGACCACACTGAGTCCGGCGACGCCCATCAGCGTGAGGGCCGTGAATATTCCGCGTCCTTGACCCAGCATTGAGGCGGCAAGGAGGATCGCGAGCAAGAGCATGCACAGCCCTGCCCAGCGCCACGGCGCCTTACCGGCCTTGCGGCTCCAGGCGCGGCGCAGCATCCAGGCGCCGGCCGCAGAGCTGCCGAGAATGAGCGCCATCGAGGCAAGAGGCGCTTCGGGGCTCAAAAGCCGGCTTCCAGGATGACGCCCACGCTGCGTGGCGCACCGATGACGGCGAAGTTCGTGAAGCTGTTGAGATACTGATCGTACTTCTCATCGAACAGGTTGTTCGCAAACAGCGACAGGCTCCAATGCCTGGTCTCGTAGCCGATGCGGGCGTTGACCAGCGTGCGCGCGCCGACCCGGTCATCTGCCTGCGGGATGGATACGTCCGTATAAACCGCGCTGCGATAGCTCGCGTTGACATTGGCGTTGAAGCCGCCGCCGAACCGCATATTGGCACCGCCCGCCAAGGTCCATCTCGGGGCGTAAGGGAATTCCAGACCCGACAGATCTGTGATGGATCCCACATCGGTCACGAAGCTGTCGAACTTCGTGCGCGTATGCCCGACGCTCGCATACCAGTCGAACGCGGGCGAAATGCGATGCGCCAGTTCCAGCTCGAAACCGTAGAGATGCGACTTGCCGGCGTTGACGGTATGGGTGTCATAGAGACCGTTGCCGAAATTCGCGGTGGTCTGCTGGTCCTTCCAGTCGATGTAGAAGGCGTTGGCATTGACGGTCAGGCGACCATCGAGCCAGGCCGAACGCACAGACAGCTCATAGTTCCAGGTGAATTCCGGATCATAGGGAAAGAGCTGCGAACGGGCGGTATTGAACCCGCTTCCCCCGGAGCGATAGCCGCGCTGTGCGACGAAGGCCGTCGCAAGATCGGGAGTCCACGCCATTTCCATGCCTGCCTTGGGCAGGAAGGCGTTGAATGTGCGCGTACCCGCCGGTGCCGAACCGCTCGCATCGTCCACCAGCCCAAGTACGGCGGTATTGACACCGGCGAAGGCTGGCGCCAGCGGACCATAGTCCGCCGGGTTCGGCAACGTGCCTACGAAGCGCGCGATCGCCTCGCCGCCGATCTTGTTGCGTTCGCGATCATAACGGAAGCCGCCAAGCAGCGAGAGCCGGTCGGTGAGCCGATAGCGCGCGTCGGCGAACAGGGCCATCGTCTCGACCTTGGTCGGAAAGTCGGACGTGTAATCCACCGGAATGTTGGGTAGCGCGGTGGTATAGAGCGTCGCGACCCGCGTCGCCGTCTGCGCGCCGAGCGCAGGCATCAACAGGCTGGCGATCGTCGGGCCGGGCGTCGGCACCAAGGTCACCTGATGCGAACGTCGATATTGGTCGCGATTATAGTAGAACAGCCCGGCCAGACCGCTCAGCCGGTCGCCCTCATAATTGAGCCGCACTTCTTGCGTGAATATTTCCGCCCCGCCTGCGATATCGCTGTAGGCGATGCTGGCGGCCGATGAGTCGCCATCATATTTTCGGGTGAAGTCGGTATCGGTCCAGGTGCCGAGCGTGCTGAGCGACAGGCCACCGCCCAGATCATAGCGCAGGTCCAGCGTTACCTGATCGTTGTCGACATCGCTGCTGTTGGGGTAATCCGACGGGTTGGTGCGATTATCGAAATAGTCGGGTACCGTCGCATCGACATAGGTGAAGAGATAGCCACCCTTCGTTTCGAAATGATGGTAGCTCAGGCGCGCCTCAAAACCCGGAAGGGCGGAGGGCGTCCACAGCAGCTTGCTCCTGATCGAGGTGGAATCGACCGGGCTTTCCGGCGCATTGCGCGTGACATTGCGGATATAGCCGTCAGAATCCCGCTTCTCGGCCGAAACGCGGAAGGCGAGCTCCCCAGGCACCAGGGGGCCGCCGCCAGCGACAGCGAACTGCGTGGTGTCGAAAGAGGAGACCAGCGCCCGGCCTTTCACGCTCCAGTTGAAGGTCGGATCCTGCGTGCGGATATGCACCGCGCCAGCCAGCGCATTGAGACCCTGGATGGTCGATTGCGGCCCGCGGAAAATCTCCACCTGCGCCACATCCCACATGTCGGTGGGCCCGTTCGACAGCACATCCTGCGGCACCGGCGCACCATCGACGAACACCGTCGCTGTCGCCGCGTCACCACCCCCCGAAACGCCCCGCTGGTCGATGCCACGGATCGAGAAGCCCGAGGAACCATAGGTTTCGGACACATTGGCCGTCCGATTGTAGACGTCCTGGATGGTCAGGATATTTTCTTCGGCCAGCTTCCTTTCGGTGGTCACACTTACCGAAGCGGTCGTCTTCTGCAGGCTTCGGGCCGCCTTTTCGCCGGTGACGATGATCTCGTTCTGCTCGCCCGAAGATGGCACTTCATCGGCTGCTTCAGCCGAAGGTACTAGCAAGGCAGCAAACAGCGACGCGGATAAAAAATAATGATGCTTCATGAGCCCCCCGTAAACGAGGTTCGCTTAAGCCAACTGTATAATGCGAGTCAATCGCATCTTGTGTCCATTTGGCTCATGGGTCATGGTGCTACACGGGAAAGGTACGGCCTCAGGGCTGATCCTGGCTGCGATGAACGCCCTTCAGGCATCCCCGCCAAGGCGGGCCTCAGCAACCGTGCGCTTGACCGATACAGCTCATAGCGCATTCACAAACAGTGTGCTCGCAGCGGCTGGTTCCGTTATGGTTGACTGACCGGTTTGAGAAAAAGCCGTCGGTCACATTGACTGATCCAACTCTCTCAATTTGGTCGGTAACAGCCCCAACGACGCAAACGCATATCGAGATAATACAGTTATCACATAAGCGTGTTTGACGCCTCTTTATAAGGTAAGCTACAACTCCCGCTATGGAGGCCAGCGCAACAGACCGGCAGGAAAGCCCAGAAACCGGCGATTTCGACGCATCTGGCGCGCTGACGGCCGCTCTGGCGCCGGCGGCAATCTCCGAGCTAGCCTGGACTGCTACCCAGATGCGCGCCGAGACCCGTATCGTCGTCAACGATGAATTGATAGCCGCTTACCAGGCCGCCAGCTCGCCGCACTCGATCCGTGCGCTCAAATCCGACCTCGAGGCATTCGACCTCTGGTGTCGACGCATGAAGAGGATCGCGCTACCGGCGACACCCGAGATCGTCGCCGACTACCTTGATGCACGGGCAGGGCAGGGGGCCAAGCCCGCCTCGCTCGGGCGCTACAAGGCATCGATCGCCAAGATCCATCAGCTGCTCGACCTCAAGGATCCAACCCAGGCCGGTCTCGTGAAATTGCGGCTACGCGCGATCCGGCGCGAGAAGGGCACCGCGCAGGCTCAGGCGCGTCCGTTGCGCTTCAAGGGGCCGGTGCGAGACGTGGAGCGCGACAGTCCCCGCGGGCTGAGTGCGGGCATTGCTGGAAGCTTGCGCGGACGATCTGCCGGGCCTGCGGGATCGAGCGCTGTTGTCGGTGGCCTATGACACGGGGCTGCGCGCATCGGAGCTTGTAGCGATCAAGGTGGATGACATCCTCGAGGCGCTTGATCCAGAGGCGCGCCTTCTTGCCATCGCGCGCAGCAAGGGAGATCAGGAAGGCGAGGGGGCCACAGCTTATCTGTCACCACGTTCCGTGCGGGCGATCGCGGCGTGGAAAGAGGCGGCAGGGGTCGACGCAGGGCCATTGTTCAGGCGGGTGCAGGTCAGGCGCTACAAGGCGCGGGCCGCCGTGAAGGGGCGTCCGATTGCGAGCATCTCAGGCCGAGAGACCTGGGATTTGCGCAAAACGCTTTCAAAGCCCGCGGTCAAGGCGCGGATCGAATATGATATTGGTGCCGCGGCGCTCCATCCGGGATCGATCGGACCGATGTGGCGGGCCATCATCCAGCGCGCGTTCGACTGTGGCGCATTGGGAGACTTGACCGCTGATGATCTGTCGCGGCTTCTGAAAGGCATTAGCGCGCATTCGACGCGCGTGGGTCTTAATCAGGACCTCTTCGTAGCGGGCGAGGATCTGGCGGGGATCATGGACGCGCTCCGCTGGAAAAGTCCGCGCATGCCGCTCGCCTATAATCGCAACTTGGCTGCTGAAGCTGGAGCGGTTGGTCGTCTTGCGCGCAAGCTTGAATGACTGATCTTGTGAAGGTTCGTGCTGTTCCAAGAGCGATAGTATTTTCGTGAAAGGGCGCGGCGACCTAGTTGCTGGATGATCGTTGTAATTCTGCCGGATGGGGCATCATCCCGCATGCCCGATCAGTACCGCACCCACCGCCACTACCAGGCAGGCCATGATCCGGTAACCGCTGAGATGTTCGCGGAGGAAAAAGCGTCCGATCAGGGCGGCGAATACGACACTCGTCTCTCGCAGCGCCGACACCGGCCCCATCGCACCGCGCGTCATCGCGACGATGACGATGCCATAGGCCAGCAACGAGGCGAGCCCGCCACTCGCCGCCACCAGCGTCTCCCGTCGCCCGCGCAACAGAGAGCGAACATCGCGCAGCAGGACATAAGTCGTCGGCGCGAGCAAGCCCCATAACAGGCACATCCAGACTGTGTAGCCGACCGACGAGCCTGACAGCCGGGCGCCGATGCCGTCGGTCACGCTGTAGGCGCCGATGAAACAGCCGGTGCCGAGCGCGAAGAGCAGGGTCTGCCGGCCGATGGTGCGCCCCTGGAAGGCCAGCGCGATGATGCCGCCCGACACCAGCAACACACCTATCAGACTGAGCGCATCGGGTAGCTCGCGCGCGAAGATCGAGGCCCCGAGCGAGACCAGCAGCGGCGAGGCCCCGCGGGCGATCGGGTAGGTCTGCCCGAGATCCCCTTGCCGGTAGGTACGCACGAGGAAGAGATTATAGCCGGTGTGAAGCGACGCCGACAAGGCGACGCAGCCCCAACTCGCTACTGCGGGAACGGGCACGAAGAGCACCATCACCGTGCAGGCGAGCGCGATGGCGATGCACATGATCGTCATCGACCAAAGCCGATCGTCGCCGCCGCGAAGTAGGGCGTTCCAGCTCGCATGGAGGATCGCCGCGAGCAAGACGATTAGGCTGGTCCCAATAGACACGAGGCTATCGAGTCGCCTTGGTTCGCGCCGTGAGCTTGTGGCCGTCCGGATCACGCAGGTAGGCGACGAAGACGCCGTTCGGTCGCTCGCAGGGCGGAGTTTCGATCGAGGTGCCGCCGTGCGTAGTGCCGGCCTCGTGCCATGCGCGGACCTGGTCCTGGCTGGTCGCGGCGATGCCGATGGTACCGCCGTTGGCCACGGTCGCTGGGTTGCCGTCGATTGGCTCGGTAATCATCAGCCGTCCGCCTTCGTGCTCGTAGATCAGCCGCCCCCTCCCGTCCCGCTTGCCAAGCTTGCCGCCAAGCGCCGTGAACGTCGCGT
>Ga0157371_10001022_pt1 | contig 30685 bp, 17 predicted proteins | sample C45metaG_FD_113462 | JGI IMG/M metagenome (GOLD analysis project Ga0157371, IMG submission 113462) | Corn rhizosphere microbial communities from Kellogg Biological Station, Michigan, USA - C4-5 metaG | ecosystem: Host-associated > Plants > Roots > Rhizosphere > Soil | place: USA: Michigan... | reverse complement strand
CCTCAAGTCGGAACTCGGGGCTAAAATTGCGTCTGTTACGTCCGATCATAATGTCACCTGTTTTGACTATGAAGTGATGATATCACCTCTATTCAGGTGGCCAGATTTAGTATTCCACTTCATTCTTTAATTACTGCGATGCATCGAATGTGAAAATTCTATTAAGGAGAGAACATGTATCTGAAGCACATCACCGCACGAAACTATCGTGCTTTTGGAGATAGTGTATCCGCACCTGAGCTCGACTGGGAACTCAATCCGGGGTTAAACATCCTTGTAGGTGAGAATGATGCAGGAAAGTCCTGTATCGTTGATGCTATCCGCCAAGTGCTGCTGACGACCAGTTATGAAAACATCCGCCTCTTCGAGCAAGATTTTCACATTCATGGCGCAACTCGTTCTAATAGTCTTTGTATCGAAGCCACTCTGTGTGGACTTAACGCCGATCAGGAAGCCGCAGTCCTGGAATGGTTGACTCTTGGTGAAGATGGATCTTGCTCGCTTATTCTGCATCTTGAGGCACGCTTCCACCCGCCCCAAACGACTAAGCGTTCACGTGTAGAAACAATTGTTCGAACTGGAGTAAATGGCAGTGGGCCAGAAGTGGGTTATGCGGTAAGAGAGCTGGTAAGAGCAACCTACTTAAGGCCTCTACGCGATGCTGAGGCGGAGTTGAGTTCGGGACGACAATCACGCCTGTCTCAAGTTCTAGGAGCCCATAACCTTATTGCTGGCCAGGAGGTAAACGACTTCGATCAGACAATGCCAGCTAACATCCCTTCCAGACTAGTTGGTCTGATGGCATTCACTCAGCACCATCTTGGTCAACATCAAGTCATCAAAAGTGTAGAGAAAGACATCAATGACAACTACCTGAGCCAATTTGCGTTTTCTGGAGATGCAATTCAGTCGCGCATACGTATCGCACCTAATCTAGCGCTCACGCCTATTCTGGAGAAGTTCGAACTATCACTGCTTCCTGGAGCACACATTGATCCTGATGCTCGTTGCGCTCGCGGCCTTGGGTACAACAATGCATTGTTTATGGCTACTGAACTGGTGCTGCTGCGAGATGGCGAAGAACTGGGCCTACTTCTCGTTGAGGAACCAGAGGCACATCTCCACCCTCAGCTGCAGGAACGCGTGATGGATCTCCTTAAAGAGCATTCTAACGATGATCAGGAGAATAAGCGGGTTCAGGTGATTATGACAACGCACAGCCCATCTTTAGTATCCACTGCTCGCATTGAAGATATAACTCTGGTGCATAAGGCACAGACCTTCCCCTTAGCTGTCGGCAAAACGAAACTTAAGCGCACCGACTACTCTTTCCTACGCCGCTTCATCGATGCAACCAAAGCTAACCTGTTTTTTGCACGCGGTGTCATGATGGTGGAAGGACCTGCTGAAGCAATCTTGCTCCCAGCTATAGCAGAGATGTGTGGTCGCTCATTCTCAAAGCACGGTGTATCACTTGTTAACGTTGGAAATACCGGGCTTTACCATTACGCCCGCATTCTCCAACGAGAAGGCACCGGCCCGGATATCCCAATACCGGTCGTATGCCTGACAGACCGGGACATTGTGCCTGATGTAGCAAAAAACTACGTTTCAAAACCCGCTCAGGGTAAACGCTTCGATTCGGATTATGACGCGGATGAAGTAAAGCAAGTGGTGCAAAACAAAAAGGACCGAGCGGAAGGCGGCAACACGATCGTCTGCGTTTCAGATAGGTGGACACTCGAATATGATCTTGCGCACTACGGTTGCGCTAAGCTGATGTACTTGGCCATTTCGCTTGCCGTCAAGGCCAAGTCACGCGACGAAAGGTTAGAAGAACGCGACGAAGTTGAGACTCTTGCAGTGGAAGAGACAAACTGGTTAGCGCTAGAGGCTGCGGGTCATTCCGATGAAGCTCTCGCTGCAATTATTTATCAGCCTCTTCAAGAGAAAAAAGCTTCGAAAGCCATAGCAGCTCAGTATGCAGCTTATCTGGTTTCTACAGGCGCGTATGGCAAGGATGACGAACTGTTCAGTAAACTCCCCCCTTACGTGCAAACTGCATTATCACATCTAACGATAGATCCAAAATCCTCAGTGGGGACTAAGGCTGTTACCGGAGCTATCATGTCAACTAGTGCAACTGCTGCTGTAACCACTACCATGTCGACAAGCTTTACCGTTTCGGCTAATGCGGCATCAGACGGTTCCTAGGAGATTATAAATGAGTGCTGTCCATCTTTCTCCAGACGACTTAGCCGCACTGACTACGTTAGCCAGAGACCTGAACTTCGACGATGCTGAGCGCCGTTCTGCTTTACTTGAAAACGGATCGCGTGATTTTAATGCAGTGCCCGGAAGTGGTAAGACATCGCTGCTGGCTGCAAAACTTTTGTTGCTGGCCAGAAAATGGCCTCATGCACGCCGAGGTATATGCGTTCTAAGTCACACTAACGTTGCACGTGATGAGATTTCACATCGCCTATCGGGAACGGTTGAAGGAGCTCAGCTTCTGAGCTATCCCCATTTCATTGGTACAATCCATAGCTTCGTCAATCATTTTTTTGCAATGCCATTACTGCGCAGCTTGGGAGAGAAGATTGATGTCATTGATGATGAGGTGTTCGCAGATAGAGCTCGCTCTCTACTGCTGACAAGAAAATTTTCTGGACTTCGCTTTTATTTGGAAAACCAGAGGAATGGTGAAGGTATCGCCACTACGCTCTTCTATCGGACTGCGGAACTTAACGTGCATGTTGAAAGTGGCAGTCTGCCTGCATCGCACACCAAATCATACAATTCATTGATTGAAATAAAAAATATGCTGTCAGGTCAGGGTGTTTTTAGGCATCGTGACATGTTTGCATTTGCTGACCTCGCGCTCCAGACCTGCCCAAGGCTTCTTGATGTTGTCTCCCGTCGCTTCCCGATGGTGTTTATCGACGAGATGCAGGATACCTCTTGGGAACAAGAATCATTGTTGAATCGTATCTTCGAAGGTCGGTCAGTGATGCAACGTTTTGGAGATATCGATCAGAAGATTCTCTCTGATGAAGAACAAGCTGAATTACTCACATTTCCACGTGCTGGGTATGGATGTATCAGTACTAGCAAGCGATTCGGTAAATCAATTTCCGATGCTGTAGGGTGTGTCCGTGTCAGTGGTGAGGCGGTTATTGGCGAAGGCGAAAATGCCCATCATCCAGTCCTGCTTTTGTACAAAACGGATAACGCAGTCAAAGTGGTCGAACGCTTTGGTCAAATCGTTATTGACCAATTGAGCGAAGATAACATTGGCGTACGCGAGGTTAAGGCGATGAGCGCTCGCAAAACCGGTGAGAGCAATGTTGATGCAGGGCGTCATCTTCTTGACTACTATCCAGCCTATGGCGGTGACAAGCTTACTGCAGGAATACGATCCGAAAGCTTCTGGAGTCTTGTCGGCGATAGTAAAGGTGCTTTGAAAGATACATCGTTGAGTTCAAGAGTTTCAGACGTTCGCAGAGCTTTATTGCTTGTTCTGCGTGCATCTGGGGCGTCGTTGGCGCAAGACATTAGTGATGCACGAGCGCTTCCACGAGCAGCGAAGTTTGTTACGCCCACAGGAACAATCGAAAAGTTAACACGGCAGCTCGCATTGTCCGGGGAGGAGCTCTGTTTGGATGGTCAGCGAGATGCACTAATCGAGTTGCTCTACAGTCAGCTGAAGCCATACCTTCCCGAAGACTTAATTCTTGAAAAATTTAAGGGGTTGGGCGTGTTTGAAGACGCGGTGGGGAGTGGGATACTAACCCATTTAGCCTCGGCGAGAAGTGAAATTAGTTTTCAGGGAAAAAGTCTCGGCATTGGACTTGGCACGATTGCAGGGATGAAAGGTGAAACACATGCCGCATCTTTAGTACTGGAATCTTACGGCGGGTCCAGTCGTAAGTTCGATGTTGCACTGGGGTTGGAGTATATTGCAGGGATATCTGACAAACACATCTCAAAGCTTCCAAAAACTCAACAGGCGCAAATGCGTAACCTTTATGTGGCAATGTCTCGACCTGCGAAGTTTTTATGTCTTGCTGCGAACGAAAACCGTGTCTCACAGGCTTTGCGAGATGCGCTTTTAATTAAAGGATGGCATATTGTAGAATTGCCCTGAAAATTAGACACTAATGATATCTTTGAGCTTGAAGCCAGCACCGTCAGGTTAATTTCACATATTCCTGTATAATTTACCGCTAACTGTCAGATCAGGCCTGAGCAAATACACATCAGAATTGACGTGTGGGCCAGGAAAGTTTGCCCTCCTGGCCCATACAAAAAATATTACTCCGTTATTAATAACGTACTAGGTACGCCGTACGAAGAAACAAACAGTCCTTTTACCGCGCGGGTTGCTGCCACATGGAGCAACGCACGTTCATTAAATAGTGCATCACGTTGTTCAACAGGATCGTCAGATGCTATGGCTTTAACTTCCGGCACAACGCCATCGTTGATGCCTGCAAGGAACACATACTGGAACTCCAACCCTTTAATGCGGTGCATAGTTGCCATACGCACACCAAGGCGTTGATCACTATCACCACTATCCTGACCTAAATTATAGGTCTCAATTCCAGCATCATTTAGAGCAGAAGCATAACGCTCGTAAGCATGCTTTGTACGAGCGGTAATGCAGATATCCTGGGAACGGACATCATTGGCTAGCAACGCTTGAATTTGCTTGATAATCGTCTCAGCCTCTTCCTTAAAATCTGAAGAATGAGTAATCATGGGTTTTTCACCATGAAGCAATGATAAATAATCGTTGCAGGAATCAGTTTCACCATCCAGGTTGTCAACCTTAACGCCAGTTAATAACCCGACAGCAAACTGTCGCGTCTCTTCTGTAGTCCGGTAGTTAATTTTCAGTTTTTTACTACGACGCCCACGAACGTTAATCCCACACTGACCGAGCACGACTTTATTGCGGTAAATACGCTGATGTCCATCACCCACGATAAAGAGATCGTTAGGAGACTCCGGGACCAGGCTACGAAGAAGGGTAAAGGCCGGTGCACCTATATCCTGAGCTTCATCGATTACGATACTGCTATAAGGCAATTGCACCTGTTTTTCTTTAAACAGAATAATAGCCTCATGCATGGCATCACCCATTTCTCGCAATTTGGCACGCACCATTTGTGCCCGGAACTCTTCGAACACAGGCCAGATTTTCGCACGCTGAATACGTGATAACGCCGTGCCACGACCAATACGGCTCACCTTCAGATATTCTTCACGACTGTAAACAGCATTCGTCTGAACAATACGTTGCCACTCTTCTGAATAAAAGTTATCCGGTAATCCCAATTCAGCAGGGACTTGCTGCAAGGCATAGTTCCAGCATTTACGTCGCCCTTCATCGCTGTCATAGACCACGCGGAAATCATATCCATGGCGTTTCAGTTGCTCGCTCATCCAGGCATCAATGTTAACAACTTCAATACGCGACATCTCCTCACGACTACACAAACGCTGGAGGTTGGCGCGAATATCCGCCGCCAGGTTACGGGTGAAGGTCGTGAACAGAACTTTTTTACCTGGTTTATCGACCAGGCGTTGGGATAACCAACGTGCACGATGCATCGCAACAACTGTTTTGCCCGTGCCTGCACCACCTAATACGCGTACCGGACCATTTGCCGGAGACTCTACCAGTTTTCGCTGGCTCGGGTGCAGGAAGACTCGCCATTTTTCCAGTGGCGCGTTGAGCATTTGCAGTAGCTCTTGTTCATTCTCAACGACATGGAAGCGACGTTTACTTCGTTCCATCGCCTCAATAAAGTCGTTGGTATCAACAGGCTCATCACGGTGATCATTAAACTCCTCCAGCACTTCCTGGTAATCCAGACCTTCTGCCAGCCAGTGCAGTGGTTCCCAAGCTTCCGCAGGCATCACACTTTCCAGCTGATTCAGCCCTGCGGTATCTACAAGAGCCATCACCTGCTCAATAAACACAGGAGGAACACCCAGCGCGAGGATCTGCTCTGCCGTAGTAGCAGCAAAGAGTTTGGGTTTATCAACAACAGTCGGCTCGTGGGTAGGTTTGATATAGCTGGTGTCAATCACCTGAATCGCACCGGTTATCGGGTGAATCGCACATTCGTGTCGCCGCGCCCAGTCGTAGGCTTCGTCGTGCTTATCCACCCACATCAGCATATACAGAGTACCCTGCTCAGGTTTCAGGACGATCCCCCGGTAGGTTTGGTCAATACGAACGGAATGCACACTATTGCTGCGTGCATCGTGGATCTTTTCGTAGTTCAGCCCATTACTCGTCGGATCCTGGCGAAACTTGGAGATGAATTCCTGGACCTTTTTTTGCTGCGCTTTAGGAATCCGCGCAAAAGCCCCCAGAAAACCATCAGAAAGTGCCACCTTTGGCATTGGAATCGTCATTTGTCACCTCCGGACAGATGCTGCAATGTATTTTCGTCAATTGGCCCGAATGCAACGTGCCAACCCTTACTTTCGAATAAAGGAGTAAAGTCCTGATTATCGATAATCAAGGCTTGCTTTTGTAACGGCCAGGCGAGATCGGCTTCCGCAATAATTTCGCCATCGTCATCCTGCAATTCATATCCAACTGTCGGTGCCGGTAGTGATAACGACTGAAGCAAAGCGATTTCTTCTGCGCTCAATAAACCAAACTCAAGTATCTCCGCCCAGCTCTCGTCAGGCTGAATATCCACTACCACCGAAGTCTGCATTTTTACCGTTTCAGGCTCCTGCGGTAAATGGATCGCTTTACGGCTGGCGAATGTCATATCCGGCAGGAACTGCAGTAAATTCACCATCCACCAGAAACCGTTAAATCCGGCTTCATAGCCATCATCCTGCGAGTAACGATCGTCAAAGCAAATATGCAGCCTCAACCAATTTCGCATTTGTTCAATACTTGTCGTTGATTTAATGGCTTGTTGAGGAACAACGGCTGCCAGCTCAATGAATTGTTGTGATGAACTACAGCTATCCAGTAAACCGCCAAATACAAATGCTTCATCAGGCAAAAGTGCATTCAACCGATAAGCGGGAGCGTTCTCCTGCATTTCATAGGCGTACTTTTGTTTGGCTCCGGTATCCTGCGACTTTTTAGGATCCAGCCACACCCAAGCATAAGCAGCAGCCATTTTCTGCCATAGCAGAGTTTTATTACCGGGATCAGAGAGATAATCGAGTAGCAATGCGAAACTGTTTCTCTCCCTGAATGAACCTTCCAGCGTCGCAAAGTTTGTATCATGGAACAGGTTATAAAACTTAGGCTGTTTCATATCTGGGTTATGACCAAGCCCCATGACATTCTGTACGTGTTTCATACCTTGTTCTTGAAGGTCTGCCCAGGTCACTGTCCATACCCAAAAATTACCGCTGTCTTTAATCGCCTGCCGTTTTTGGACATCATCCGACACGCTATCTTTATGAAAAGCAAAACCATCCAGAAAAATTGCTACCGGTTTTATCTTTTCTGACTGCATTAGAGGGTAGAGCACATAATCTGGTCGGCTAAGGATGCCTACCCCTTCTTTAACCCCTAAATCAACCTGTGATTTGAGATGCCAGCTCATCGCCGGTTCTGTACGGGTATTAATAATCCAGCCTGCGTTCTGATGAGCATAACTCCGGCTCACGAGAAAATTTTTGTTATCCTGCAGGCAGTGAATGAAACGTTTTTCCAGTTCACTCCCCATCATGGCATCAAGCGAAATGTTTTTGATGGAATCAATAACGCGTATAGAAGCACTGGCCTTCAGGATTTTCGCCAGTAAGAGACGTGCCTGATCTCTTGATACATACTTCATACGCCCGCGGTCACGGTAGGCGTAAACACACCGATAGCAGCCGTCTTTATGCGTATCATCGTTGCAGCTGCATTCCACTAGCGCCTTGTAGGCCAGCTCAAGTAATTTCAGCAGGTTGTCAGGTGTACGCATCAATTCTTTGAGTGAGCCGGTCCCCCCTGGTACGGTGTCGTAAATCACCAGATACTGACGCCAGGATTCGCCCTCATTTTCCGGCTCGCGATACACCACACCTTTCAGGTGATCCACGTTACCTTTAAAGTAATGTTTAAGCCCAAGCTGAATGGCAGCCCCCAGGGAGGCCTCTACCACGCGATCGTTACTGTAGCAGGTTACCGGCAGCAAGATACGCAATGCCTCAGATTCCAGTTGGCGATAGAGGTAGAGATAATCTTCAAACTTCGCTTTTTCGGGTTCAACGCGATATTTACAGCTCAGGTCATGGCGTGGTTCATGATCTCGAGGGCGCTGCACCATGCCGCAGCCGAGACAAACTTTAAACCCGGTGCGTTTCTTTGCCTCTCCGGCGATCATCAGCTCATTGGCATCATCCGCCATTTTGCCAAAGTTGATATCTCGCAGAGTCACTTTGCTCAAAAACTCAAAGCCAAACGGGATTTCTCCTTCATCAATGGCATAAGCGGCCGATACATCCTCTTTTTCGAAACTGACCAGCAGCTGTCGCTGGAAGAATGCCGGTTCTCGACTATCGCTCTCATCACTGATCTGACTGTCACGGGCGCTTGAGCGGGCATAAACCTGGCGAAGCTTCAGTAACGTCGTTTTTTGCCCGGCATCAGCCCAACCTGGTGTGCCGCATTTTGGACAGTATTTATGCTGATCGCCGGTCTGATCGATATTCTCGCTGTAGTTACAGTGGCTGCAAATACGCCAGTTTTCAGGCTCAGACACTTTAAGATCAATCTGTTCAATTTCAACTTTATGCCCGCCCGCATAGAAGTTATTCAACGGGGCAAGTTCAGCCAGCGCCGTTGATGCCGGACGTTCGTATTCGTAGGTCGTATTCTGATACTCACGCGTTTCCCCACCGTCTTTACGCCGCCACAGCACAGAACGCAGCGTAATACCGGCCTCCGGGAAGGCATAGTTGGGAAGTAATCCTTCATCGGTGAGGAAATTGAGCGTCTGCTTATTATTGATCTGGTTCACCAGGGCCATCAGCGCCTGACGTTCCGAAGTCAACTCGCGCATATCGCTGTCAAAATTTTGATCGTGCGGATCGCTCTCCAGCTTATCGATACTACGCTTGAGCTTATCAATCCGGGAACGCAACGATTTGCGGTCCTCCAAGAGTAGTTTTAATGCTTGTTCGATACGTTGAACCAGAGAACGCTGCCCTGGTACCCCTTGCAAATATGACAGGAGCTGTAGACATGTGTCTTCCGTAAGGCCAGGAAAGATGGACGAGAACTGTTGAGCGATATCTACATGATGTTGTTCGACGTAACGCAGGAAGTTATAAGGGAACCCAGACTTGTGTCCAAACTCCAGCTCGTCCAGCATCTGCTTCACGTTTTTGCTGATAGCAGATGCCGGAACGCCGGTTTTCACCCAGTTGTCCATGCAGAATGCGGCCAGTTGACGCTCCAGGATAGCCGTTGCGTTCAGGAACACACCAGGAGCCTGCACCTGCCCTTGCATCATCTCCAGAGGCTCTTCAAAGAAGAACTGATCGTGCGGGTTCCCCTCAGCCACCGTAATGTTAAGCGCATTGCCGTCTTTACGCCCGGCACGACCAATACGCTGTAAGTAATTAGCCTGCGCTGGCGGAACAGAACAGAGTAATACCGTAGAAAGGTCACCCACATCGATACCCATCTCCAGCGTCGGTGTTGCCGAAAGCAGGTTAATATTCCATGGCTGATTACCTCGGTAGAACGATTGTTCCGTAGCCTCACGATCTTCACGGCTCAGTAATCCGGTATGCTCTGCCCCCTGAACACGCGCGATGTCCATATTATCCCAGTGCCAGGTCACCGCATTTTCAACTTCCTGATAGCGGCCTTCACAGCGCAGAGAAAGACATGGCGCGTTTCGCCAGTGCCACCCCTGATCGGCCGGGGCCCGAACAACCTCACGACAGCAAGAGCAGTTTAGCTGAACAACATCTCGGCTCACTACCAGCGCTGAAGGTACTAGCCCCCAAGCTTCTTTGCCTTTTGTGTCAAAGTCTTTTACCAACCCGGCCATTTTCAGTGTCGCAAACAGACGTTGTAAAACCGTCTCGGCCAGGCTGCTGATAAACAGATTATTGCCGTTGCTGAGCGTTCGGTTGATCCAATGCTGATACCAGCTGGGGTTGGATTTCGCCCCAATCAGTCGATGGAAGCCATTTATTTTTTCAAACGAGGCATAGGCAGGTTTACGCGTTTTCGGACCAATAGATGGCATATAGCGTGAAGTTCGCTCCTTCTGCGTCATCATAAAGGTCTTACCCTCACGCCGATAACTTTCGAACGCCGGATGCAGAACAGCCCCCGCCTGCCGCTGATGCCAAAGAACGCCAATCACCAGGTGTGCCACCTGCTCAACGCTGACCCCAACCATTTCATCACCCAGCTCTTCGACAAGCTGTTGGTGAAGCGCCGTTATCGCTGAATTGAAACGTGCAACATCAACTCCTGCAGCTGCGTAACTGGTGGCCTCCAGCGTACGTCCAATTCGTGCGCGTAAGGTAAATTCGCTGTATACCTCCCAGTCGAGTCGAAGCGAAACCAGCTCCGGTAAATCGGAACTCTCTGCCATCTGGCCTTCGTTTTTCAGCGTCTGGTAATCGTTCATCCACTGCATGTTGGGCGCAATGAAGCTCGCGGCAAAATGAGCATCATCCGGTGAACGTTCACGCGTCTGCTGGCAGACGCGTGCCGCAAAGGCATCCAACGGTAACGTTTCTTTTTCACCCAACACGCTGGCGATTTGTCCGCGCACCATCAACGGCCAGGTTCGGGCGGTAAAGAAACTGGCGCGGTGTGCGGCATCCTGCACTGAGTCAGAAAACGTAATCAGCTTTTTATGTTCGTTGAACTGGCTGCCATAAAGCTGATGGATCATCACCGCCGACAGGCTGGCTGCCTGTGACCCAAGAATCGAAATACCCTGTTTGCTGTTGCAGTACGGGCATTCGTTGGCAAATTCCAGCTCATCCTTACGCTTTTTGAGCATATCCGGGATAAGTACTTGTAGCAGACCAGTATGGCCACAATGCTCGCACTGCGCGTTAGATTGCTTATTGAGCTTTAAACAGGAAGGGCACAGCTTCTGATGAACACCGCTGACAGGCTTATCGTTGTTATCCGGGAAGGCCAGTACAATAGAACGGCCTTTTTCGAAGAACTGACGATAAATACCGTCCAGATCAGTTTCGAGTTGAACGCTCTGACCATGGCGCAGGCTTGCCCACCCGGTAGCATGGCAGTCACGACAGTGAATAACGGGAAGATAATGTTCGCGATCTTCCACCGCGACATCATCAGCAAAAACAAGCTCAGGGGTTTTTGACACGCTAGCAACCAGGCGGCGCATCTCGCGCAACCACAGCTGAGAACGTAGTTGCACAAAAGGCAGAACGGGACGTGCTTTATTCACCTGTAGGCGCTTTTCCCGATCTTCCTGTTTTTCTGGAACCTCCAGGCGTGCCTGGGCAATTAGTGCCAGAATGCTTTGCAGCACGCGGGTTGCATGCCCGGCGCTTTCCGCCAGCATCACCTGGAGATTTTCCAGGCACTGCTGTTCCGACAAAATTCCCCCCTGCAAATCCTCAAGGAGTACGTGCAGGATGCTGTGGCGACGTAACAATGAGCCCAACTCAATACGCTTTTCACGTCCGAGATCGCTGTCCAGATCGGCAGGTAATTGCAGTGAACTATCCGGGAACCACAGCGGAATTTGTCCGTTCAGATAGTCTACCGGGCTGGCGTACGTTTGCGGATCCAGCGCAGCGCTAACATCCTGGCCCGGATACTGACTGTACTCAATGGTATAACCCTGCAGATACTCTGCCGCCGTGTAGCGATCTTCGCGAATAACCGCGTCATCACTAAACGGCTGATCAAAGATCGTTTTCGCATAATCGAGAAGTTGCCCCAGTTCGTCACCTACGGTAGCCGACGTTCCCACACAGGCAAAACGCTTTTCATCAACACCGATATGATGCTTTAAGCGGCGCACCAGACAGGCCAGATCCGACCCCTGCGCACCATCAAACGTATGCAGTTCATCCACCACCAGATAACGCAGTGACCCTGGCTGGTTATAGCGCCAGAGCTTCTGATCGCCGGGGCGCATCAGCAGGTAATCCAGCATCTTATAGTTAGTCAGCAGGATATCCGGCGGGTTTTCGCGCAGGGTATGTTTGCAGGTGATGACCTTATCCGCAGACATCTTTTTGCTGGGCTCGATTTCACTGTCGCCGACAAACAGGCCGACAGTAACTTTGCCATGTAGTTGCGGATCGCTGGCGATGGTTTTAGCGAAACGGCTGGCCTGATCGGTTGCCAGGGCGTTCATTGGATAAATGATGATCGCTTTAACACCGGCCTCTGATGCCCTAGCACAATGGTTAAGCAGCGGGAACATAAAACATTCCGTTTTACCGGAACCCGTCCCGGTCGCCACCAGCGTCGGCTGAGGCACCTCGATACCCAGGCGCTGGAATGCCTGCGCCTGATGCGCATGCGGTGGGAACGGCAGCGTCAGGTTGGGAAAGAAATTCAGCGATAAGTCACTTTTACGAAACGGCAACTGAGCGGAAAGATATGGCCCTTTCAGCAGCGTTTCCGGCTGGGCCAGAAATTGCTCCAGCATCGAGACGTTATTGTTTTCTTCACCGTTAAACAGCGGGCTGTTAAGCGGAAAGGCAGCCCGTAAAAAGGAAGCAACGCTGTCGGCAACCTGCCGACTAACAACGGAAGGCAGCATCAGGCGCTCTCCTTATCTTGTGCAAAGAATGCCCAGGCGACTTTATAGTCGTCTTCACGGTCGGGTTTGATAAACGGAGCCTGCCAGGTGACAGTACGGCGCTCGCCTTCATCGCTGCGGGTATAATCATCAAAAGTGACGCTGACGGTACCGGTTTGCAGATGCTTGACATCATCCCAGCCGATGGCTTGATCGGTGCAGTCGCCGCTGGTCCATTCAGGGCTGTCGACATCAAAGACAAAACCGTTTTTCAGGTCCGCTTTACGCGCGGCACGCGGCAGGCCGACGCCCACCAAGCCTTTGCTTGGGGTAAAGATAATGCGGCCGTTTTGATCGTACCAAGTATCGGCTTCGTACTGGCGCATTACCGGGAACTGAACGCGGTAAATAGTGAGTAGTTCTTCGATAGTTAGCCCCAGCGCCTGCGCCACCAGCACGTCGATTTCCACTAGTGCCTGACGGCGGCTGTAGTCGGAGCGTAAAGCGCAGTTACGCTGCCACTCTGGGGTCAGATTGGCGAAGAAATCCTGAGGGAGTTGTGGTAGGTTTCTGCTCCAGCGCTGGGTGTTGAAATCTGGAATATAGCAGGATTGCCAGAGCTCGGCGTATTCACTTGAAAGAGCATTTAATAATAAGGTCCTTAGTTTTACACCAAATATTTCTGTATAAACGAACCCACCGAGTTGCGCACCATACAGATCTGATTTTCCAGTTGATTTCAAAATGAAATCATAAACAATTGAATGTGAAAGGCCGGTGAAATTAACCAGCATATTAGTTGACTCAAACGCTGTCGCGACACATGTGTTGATGTTTGCAAATCCCTTGGGAAGAATTGCAGAGATAAAAGATCTCTCAGAAGACCCACCAAACATTCTCCTGTTAACAAAACGATAATAATCCGTCACCTTCCTAGGTTCATCTTCACCAGCTTCGGACCACGTGACACGCGGAGTACGTTTGGCATATTCTTGAGCATCACATGCCGGAATGTAGTTAGTGCGCGGCAGATAGTCGTCGGCCAAAGTCAGCAGATCCAAGCAATCATAATCACTGCTTAGAGTACAGATTTCGCGTGGCGTCTTATAAAACGGTGTTCCAACAAAGAAGTGCGGGCCAGACAATACCCATTGTGATGCATCCTCAGGGAACTGCGTCTTACGTTCAATAGTGCCGTCTTTCTGCTGGTTTGTTTCATGCCACATTTCCAGCGATAAATATTGCCCCTGTAAATCACCCAATCTCTTCGGCTGATTAGCAAACTTCTCCAGTACTGCAACAAGTTGTCCAGCATGCAAGGCTGGCAGACGAGCCTGCCAAGCTGGCGTTCCTTCGCTGTCATAAAGACGAGCAAATAAAGAGAGCTCCTTCAAACCAATATGAATTAGACGTGAACGGTGGCCCGACGTATTCCAGGAGACTTTGATTTTGCCTTCAATTTCCTGCTCATCTTTGATACCAGGAACAGGACCAGCGTTGTTGTGTTCAAACGAGGCATCAATAGCGCTTACTGCGTAAACATTTGACATGTTAATAAAGGATGGCGTCGTATTCTGCGGTCCATAGACATTGATACTGAACATCGTTGCATGATGAACCTCGGCAAAAAGGCTCAATTCATTATGAAACTGAAAATGCGCCCTCAACCTCGGATACACCGATGCACGCAGCTGCCCACCTTTCGGATCATCATAAATCCCTTCCGGGTGCAGGAAACCCGCCACGCCTTTCTGCGCTCCCAAACGCCATGCCTGCGGCAGGAAGCATTTATACAGGTTAGTCTGCACCCCGCGTAGTACAGAGTAGTTCTGCTGCGCATTCAGGAAGTTTTGCATCCCTTCGCAACCCTCATACTCGTTGCGCCAGGCATTTTCGAGCTGCGGAATTCGATTGAAGGTTTCATGACGCAACGTCGCCAACTTCGAAGCACTCAATCGCCCTAACACAAACTCCGGCTCGTAGTCGCCTAGCACGCCAGCTTCCTGCCATTCCACTTTCAGCCAGGGCGGGTTTCCGAGCATCAGGTCAAAACCACCGCGCTCTGCGAACAGATCGCTGAATTCCAGATCCCAGTGGAAGAAACGATGTTCCTTCTTCAGCGCATCAACAATCGCCAGACGCGGCAAATGGCGGAATAGCACATCGGTTTTCAGGCGACCAGCACCGGAAAACAGCGAAGACTCTTCACGCACCATGCCCTCGTCGGCAAACAGATCGCCGGTGGCCTGTTCTGCGGCTTCAGTGACTCTTTCCGTGACGACAATACCATCGAGCAGAGTCTCCATCTCCATCAGCCACATACCGCGATCCGGCAGTTCATCCGCTTTGTCGATCGGCCAGAACCACAGCGCACACCAGTAGTCCATCACCCAGCGCAGTTTCTGATAGGTACTGTTATCTTCGAGGCGACCTCTGAAGGTTTCATCTTTGCTGCTTAAAGAAGAGCGGACATGCGAAGTATTTTCCGCAGGCCATACCGGGTAATTGTCGGCAGTTTTCTGGCGCTCGGCTTTCAACTGCTGTCGGAACGTGTTCCAGAGCGCTTCCACTTTGCCACTGATGCGCTGCACCTCGGCAATCTCATGCGCTTCGAAGCTCTTGGTAAATTCCTTGCGCCAGCTATCCAGCGCCTTGAAATCATCCGGGTAGCGCTGCTTAACGGTTTTGTCGCTGTAGTTGGCCATATCGCTGTCCGGCAGCAGGAAGTGGAAAATATGCTTCTCTTCGCATGGAATATTCATCGCCAGCTCGGACGGTTCACTGTTAAGCCAGCTCGGATCTTTCGCTTTTTTGTAGGTCAGCTCGCTCTTGTTGAACACCTGACGGCGTGCGCCCACCAGCGAGTTGCCGCAGTGCAGCTGGTAGCCAAACCACGGTACAAATGCATCGCCGCTTATGGCGTTCAGCCACAGCGAAACTTCCGCCAGTTCCACCGCCACCGGGTTTAAGTCCACGCCGAATACGTTGTTGTCGGCAATGTACATCTTCACCCGTTGCAGCTCCTGGGTGTAGCGATCCTGAGGAATACGGCGACCTTCCACCTGCTGTTTGTGGAACAGGTAAGCTTCCGCCAGCTGGTTGATGGCTTCGTTAAGGAATGCTGCGCTGCCCATCGCCGGTTCGCACACGGTGAGGTTTAATATGGCGTCGGCTTTGGCGTGCGGATCGGTAATCGGATCAATTTGCTCTTTAAACAGCTCTTTCAGAGCATATTTGACTAACGAGCGGGTCAGCACTTCCGGGGTGTAGTAAGAGGCGGATTTTTCGCGGTCACGCCCGGCCATCCGATAGATAAAGCTGCCTTTACGGTGAATACGCAGGCTGCCGTCTTTTTCGTAAACCTTCTCGTCGTCGTGGTATTTGCCGATCTCGTCTTTGCTGACGAAGTAGCCTGTTTCCAGTTCGTTAAACTCTTCTCCGGCTTTTTTCACCTCGTAGAGGTCATCACTGGCAAAGAATCCTCGGTAAGAGAGCAGCGCTTCATACACTGCACCTAACTGGTTGATACCCAATTGGCGATAGGAGATACGCCCCCGGCGATTAAAACGTCCTTTACCCGGGCGGCTTAACGACATCGCCTTAATAATTTGTTGCAGGGTTTCGTTGCGGAACACCACACGGTTAAGAATACGGGTGTTATTCGCTTCAAACAGATGGCTTTCAAGGCGCGGTACGCTGAACTGATTGCTGTGAATAGTGATCCGGTCGCCGCTCTCCAGATCGCTCTGTATTTTCACGCCGCCTCTGTAGCCATCACGCACCAGCTTGAACAGCATATTCAGGCTATCGTGGAAGTAGCGCCCATTGCGATCTTCTTCGCTGGTCAGCGGGATCATCTCCAGATCTCGCAGCGTTTCCAGGCTGTAGCCCTGTAGATAGGTTTTGGCGGTCATCGGCGCATAACCCAGTTCCGGGCGCGCTTCGATATAGAACAGGAACAACAGACGATACATATACCGCAGGCATTCGCGGCTCAACTCATCCGGGTTAATAGCACGTCTCCCGGTATAATAAGCCAGCTCGTTGTCGATGAGATAACGCATCGCTTCATTGCCCAACAGCTCAATGCTCTCACGCAGGGCATATTTCAGATCTTCTGAGACGCCAAACGCATGCTTATGAGAATTGTCATCCAGCGAATCAAGATACGGTGCACCGCTGCCGGGTAACAGCGAGTCTTTGTGTAGCAACACCGACGTCGCTTTCAGGGTTTCTATCTCGCGACGACTTAAAATTTCTTCAAAATCAAAACGCAGCAGACGGTTTTGCGCCCACTTAGTACGATCCAGCAATAACAGCTGGCGGTTGCCAAGCAGCAGCACAAAACGCGGCGGTTCATTTTGTGTGAAGACAACCGTGGAGAGCAGATCCTGCCAGCTGCGATATTCACCGTTGGCTTTTTTACGCAGGCTGTCGCGCTTATGTTTATCGGTATCTGCCGGGAACTGCGTGGTCAGCAGCGACAGCGCCAACGGATCCAGCGTTCCTTCTTCCTGGTCATGTGCTTCAACAATCCACAGCCACGGACTACCATCGGTGCTGTTGTAACGAGCCAGTATCGGCAAAGGCGTATCGTCATCCAGCATCTGAATGTGCGGATTAAGTTCATAACCCAACGCCTTTAACAGCGGCTGCCAGCGACTGCGCTGATCGGCAAGACGCTGTGGGATCTGGCGCTGTTTTTCATGTTCAGTGAGTTTACGGAAAAAATCTGTTGCCAGGCTGTTAAGCTGATTCCATGGCGCGCGGTAGCCCGCCTCAACCTCTTTGCACTGTTCACGGGCAGCGCGTTCAGCTTCGCGAGCGGAATTTTCCTGCTCAATCCAGGGTTCCAGTACATCGCGGATATCGCTGGTAAAGACTTCGCCCAGATAATGGTTGGAGTAAAATTCGTTTTCGTTATTAATACCGACCAGCGCCATGATTAGCCCTCCGCTCCGGTGATTACAGCAATAACCTGAATGTAGGGCTCTTTTTCGGTGGTCATTGTGTCCTCAATCCATTGGATATAGCTGTCAAAATTGTGTTCAATTTCGCGCTGACGTTGTTCTTTGCGGCTCTGTTTCACTGAAAGCTGCTGTTTATTATCGGCAAAATCCAGCTCCAGTTGACTCAACTGACGCCCACGCAGAACGTCCAGCTTTTGCAGATGCTCGTTGAGCTGCTGATTGATATGCTCCTCAAAAGCATTTCGATCGTGAACAAATACATCCCGCGCATGTGCGATTGCCGCTTCCAGCAGATCCTGCTGACGCTGGTGGTTACGATCTTTACCACCACTGTTAGTCAGTTTGCTTCTTAATTGCGGATGTCGTTTCAGGAACTCAGCAAAAGGCAGGCTACCGCTTAACGTTTCGCGGTTAAAGCTCACCACCAGCCACGGGTTCACCATCGGGTGCGACTTACGGTTCGGGAACAACCCGGAAAGGATGAAATGATTTTCATCAGGCTCAAACAGGTGTGGCAGGCGCATCACCGGAGCCTGGTGGCGACCAAAGGCGGACTGAATTTTGTCGTCTAACCACTGCATGACCGGGTTAATTTGCCAGAGATACTGCACATCGGGCCAGGCATGTTGCTCACCGCGCGCACGCGAAATGGCTTCCGTAATAACGGTTTTGTCCTGGCTTAGATAAAGCTGCCAGTTTTCCGGCGCAATTTCCGGCGGTAACTGGTTAAAGCGACGGCGTAACTCCTCCGGTGCGACCAGCGATAAGGTGTTATCAGGCAAGGTATCGTATTGCACGGTCTGGCCGCTGGCCTTCAGATAGCCCAGCGCTTTTTCGCAGTATGCCTGCTCATTATCAAACAGGCTAATGTCGCTTTCGGTCACGGCTGAGGCATCGCTGGACACTGCGCTGCAGATTTCGCCAAACAGGTTGTGTTCAGTATTTTCAGTGACATTGCTATTCAACAGATCATCGAACAGGCTGGCACCATCGTCCTGCATCATGAATTCAGCAACCTGCTCTTCTTCCTCTTCCTGGGTAAATTTGCCGGTAAATTCGGAGCTGTCACCGATATTCTTCTGCGCCTGTTCGTCTTTATTGATCAGCACTTCCAGCACGCGCATATCACCGTTGATCTGCGGTTCACTGGCTTCAGTCAGCAAGTAACGGATCTGTGGCTGGTGTTTTTGCCCGTAGCGGTCAATACGTCCGTTACGCTGCTGGAATACCATCAGCGACCATGGAATATCGAAGTGAATCATTTTATGGCAGAGGTGGTGCAGGTTGATACCTTCAGACGCGACATCCGAGCAGATGAGAAGGCGTAGCGGAGACTGGGTTTTGCCAAACGCTTCAACGGTTTCCATCAAAACTGTATCGCCCTGATCGCCTCGCAACGTGGCAATTTGATCATCTTTCAGCTTGAGATCGAAACGCAGTTGCTGCTCAAGGAACTCGAGAGTTTTGATACTCTCGGTAAAGATCACCAGACGATCTTCCGTGTTATTCGCTTTCCAGCGAAGATCGTTACGGATGGTCTTCAGCAACAACTGATACTTGCTGAACTGACTGGCATCAATATTATTGAGTGCCAGCAGCAGTGACTCTAATTCGTTAATCTGGCTCTGACTGCTTATTTCTTTGCGGTTCTCAAGCCGCTTCAGGCGGTTAGCCACCACGCTGGCACATGCCATTGGGCTGGAGAATAACGCTTTTTCGAGCGTGATTTTAAACAGGCGGCCTTTGTTTGACTGCGAGTCTTTATCATCGTCGTCACGGAACTGACTCTCAACCAGACGACGATAAGCTTCCTCTTCGGCCCCGGTTGCCGGGTGCGTGAGTTTGACGATATTACGTTCCGGAAACTCGCCAGACATCTGATCTTTTACGTCTTTTTTGAAGCGACGCACGACCAGATTTTTATCGGCAAAATCGGCGTATTCATACTCTTTCGGATTGGCAATGGCCGTCGGGTCGAGCATGTTCATAAGGCTGGCAAAACTTTCAGCCTTACCGTCATGCGGCGTGGCCGAGAGCATAATCAGCGTATCGCTGCGCCCGGCAAGTAATTTTGCCAGTTTGCTGCGCAAGGAGCTGGTTCCACGTTCAGCGACATTATGCGCTTCATCGATAACAATGATATCCCACCAGGCGTTTTCTAGGTGGTGGCGATATTCGATGTCCTGTTTCAGGGTATCGATGGAGATAATGGTCTTATCAAAATAATGGAACGGGTTGTGGTTGGTTGGGATGCGGTTACGTACCTTTTGCAAGCCAGCAGAGTCAAGCCGCGTCAACGGAATAGCAAAACGGCTCCAGAACTCTTTCTGGAATTGCGTGAGCATGGATTTAACCGCCAGCACCAGAATGCGTTTGCCACGTCCACGGCGAACCAGCTCTGAAACCAGAATACCGGCTTCCAGCGTTTTACCCAGCCCTACCGCATCAGCAATTAATATCCGCTGGCGCGGCTGCGCCAGCGCCATACGCGTGGGATCGAGCTGAAAGGGCATGGAGTCCATCGCAGCCTGATGTCCAAAATGGACTTTGCTGTCCGTCGGTACGCGTTGGCGTAGCTGGCTCTCTATGTACAACTGAGCCGCCTGGTAATTGGCTGACTCATCTTCCACCAGATTTGTTTTTGCTGGATCGAGAATCTCGACTTTTTGCTCCAGCTTTGTCAGAAATAGCCCTTCTTTACCGCGTACAAGCTCCGAAATTCCATCACAGGTCAGCAGGTGGCCACCATCTCCGCTGTCATCCGCCCGGCGAATGCGCCACTCTGCATCACGAATAACCACCCGCATTCCAGGTGCATAATTTTGCTTATTCATTAGTTTTTCTGTCTGTATAAGGCAGTGGTGATAACACTATCCCGAGCGAAATGTCGCTGTACACTGCGATAAAAAAGAGGGACTTGAGGATAACATGAAGGGAGGTGTCAGGAGGATAAAATGGAATGTAATACGCAGAAAACACGTAGAAACTTCAAACATTGACAATTAAAATATGAACCAAGTCAACTCCCCCACCATGGGGCGGTGAAGGGTGTCTACTGCTACAAAGAGATTTTCCCTGACCAAGAAGGCCTAGGTAGAGACTGTAAATAATTCTGTGTAACTGCCAACGAGTTAAAGGTGATCGCTCAGGCGATCACCTTTAACTCGATAATAAAACGGCTCATCCCCAACCGCCAGTTCTGGATCGGCATACTACATGTTTTCGACGCATCCTTGATCGCCAGATATATAACTTTTCGCACCGAGTCGTCAGTCGTGAACACTTTGCGCTTCTTGATGGCCGCACGGATCACACTGTTCAGTGACTCGATGGCATTCGTCGTGTATATCCCATATCCCCTTGCGGATATAGAATGAGTAGTGAATTTCAGGCAAAAAAAGACGTCCGTCGACGTCACGTCTATTGATGTTTCGATAGTGCGAAGTCCGTTCTCAAAAAGGCTTTGTTAACTTACTCTGGCAAAGTTAACATTCAATCGCAATCCATCCACATAATCCCCATACCACTGCAACATATCCCTTCTCTGCTCCAGATACTGCGCATGGTTGTACGTTCCGCGTATAGTGTTCTTGTCCACATGCGCCAGCTGCAACTCAATCCATGCAGTGTTGTACCCTTGCTCATGCAAAATGGTGCTCATGGTGTGCCTAAACCCATGTCCAGTCGCCTTCCCATGATAACCAATCCGCTTCAACACCTGATTGATGCTCGCCTCGCTCATTGGCTTTGCAGCGTCATTCCTTCCCGGAAACACCAAAGCATAGCGCCCAGTAACAACCTGAATCTCTCGCAGCGCCTCAACGACCTGAGTAGACAAAGGAACAATATGAGGCCGTCGCATCTTCATGCGCTCCTTCGGCACTTCCCAGATCCCTTTATCCAACTCAAATTCTCTCCACTCAGCCAACCTCAGCTCAATAGTTCGCACGCCGGTCAGCATCAGAATACGCGTAGCAAGTCGGGTAATCGGACTGCCGCTGTAATTCTCCAGTGCCTGTAAAAACGCTGGCAATTCATCAGCGAGTAAATGGGGGAAATGCTGAGGCTTTGGGGTAGCTAACGCGCTGGCTAGATCGGCAACTGGATTGATCTCCGCCCTGCCCGTGACGATAGCATAGGTAAACACCTGCTTACAGGCTTGCCGGATTTTACGCAGCTTATCCAATACTCCGCGTTTTTCTAACTTGCGCAGCGTCGTCAGCATCTCCAGCGGTTTGATTTCAGCTATAGGACGCTTACCAAGATCTGGGAAGATGTCATTCTTCAACGCTTCCATCAGATCATCTGCATAACCCTTAGACCATCCCGGACGCTTGTACTCATGCCATTCCAGAGCAAGCGCTTTGAAATTGTTCTCAATAGCAATTTTACGGGTTTGCTTATCAACCTTCTTCTGCTCACCCGGATCGATGCCGTTGGCAATCTTTCTCTTAGCTTCATCACGACGTTGTCTGGCTTCGGAAAGCGAGACCTCAGGATAAACACCTAGCGCCAACGTTTTCTGTTTGCCATCGAAGCGATACTGCAACCGCCAGTATTTAGAACCGTTCGGATGCACCATCAAATGCATCCCTTCTCCATCGGTGAGTTTGAAAGCCTTATCGGTAGGCTTTGCACTTCTGACTTTTACATCTGTTAGCGCCATTGACTGCTCTCCATCACTGGATGTTGGTACAAAAACTCATTGAACGGGCATGTACCAACACATATACCAACAAAGATTACTTGATGTGGGTTTATGTCGATAGACTCAGGTTGAATTTGAATGCTTGCTATAGTGCTAATTTACTGAATTTTAGGCATAAAAAAAGACGTCAGTTGACGTCTCTTGATATGAATTTGGTACGCCCTACAGGATTCGAACCTGTGACCTACGGCTTAGAAGGCCGGTGCTCTATCCAGCTGAGCTAAGGGCGCGGAGAGGTTGGGTCGAATTATACGGTTGAACGCTGTTACGTCAACGTTTTTGCCGCTGAGGCGCGGCGAGTGCCCAGGTAATAACCAATTTGCGCTAATGACGGTCGCGCCAGGCGCTGAGCGAGACCAGATTGCTTACTTCTGTCGTTTCCCCTTCCAGCTCAACGCCCTGCTGCGTGACGCGCACGTTGTATTGCTCGCGAAGCGCATTCAGCTCCTGGCTGTCGGGCTCTAACTGGCGCAAAAAGCCCAGTGCCAGCAACAGTTGCTGTCGGGTAAGCGTGGCAGAGAAACCGGCTCGGGTTAGCACGCTGTGCCAGCGCCAGGTATTTTCATCGCTGCCATCCACAATCAGCACCTGCCAAATCAGCAAAACCGCCGCGCCGTTGTTTAAGTGTGCTTCGTTATCACCCGCGATGTAATCAGTAAACTCTTTCGCCGCCTCTTTACCCATCTGCGACAGCATTGATTCAATATGGACCGGCGGCAGTTGCAGACGCTTGCTGAGTGCCTGTGCGGCATGGCGTGAACCGGCGGTCAGCAACTGAAATCCTACAACAAATACAACAGCCAGAGTGGCAAGCATTAACCAAATCATCAAGTCATCCAGTAAGGTCCCTGTCTGGCATCATAAGCGTTAACCCACACTTTCGTCACGGCGAAATGTCGTAAACCACCCTGCTGCAAGAATCTCTACCTGACAGCCGGACGTGCTTCTGACAAAATAGGCGCCATTCCCGACTTAAACTCAACACAGTGGATTTACGCTCTGATGGCAGCAAAAATTATTGACGGTAAAACGATTGCGCAGCAGGTACGGCTTGAGGTTGCAGAAAAAGTGAAGCAACGTCTGGCAGCCGGTAAACGTGCTCCGGGTCTGGCAGTCGTTCTGGTGGGTGAAAACCCTGCATCGCAGATCTACGTCGGCAGTAAGCGTCGTGCCTGTGAAGAAGTGGGCTTTATCTCCCGCTCTTACGATCTGCCCGCCACCACCAGCGAAGCCGAGTAGCTGCAGCTGATCGATAAACTTAACAGCGACAACGAGATTGACGGCATTCTGGTGCAGCTGCCGCTCCCGGCAGGCATTGATAACGTCAAAATCCTGGAGCGCATTACGCCCGATAAAGACGTAGACGGCTTCCATCCTTATAACGTCGGTCGCCTGTGCCAGCGCGCACCTAAGCTGCGCCCTTGTACACCACGCGGCATCGTCACGCTGCTGGAGCGCTACAACATTGATGCCTACGGCCTGAATGCCGTCGTGGTGGGCGCCTCAAACATTGTGGGGCGTCCAATGAGCATGGAGCTGCTGTTAGCGGGCTGCACCACGACCGTAACGCACCGCTTTACTCGCGATCTGCGCCATCACGTTGAGCACGCCGATCTGCTGATCGTCGCGGTAGGCAAGCCCAACTTTATTCCAGGTGACTGGATTAAGCCGGGCGCTATTGTTATCGACGTCGGGATTAACCGTCTGGAAAGCGGTAAAGTCGTCGGTGATGTGGATTTTGATGCTGCCGCTGAGCGTGCCGCTTATATCACGCCCGTTCCCGGCGGCGTTGGGCCGATGACGGTCGCAACCTTAATCGAAAATACCTTACAGGCATGTGAAGAGTTTCACGATGGAGAGCAGGCATAATGGCGACGTTTTCTTTAGGTAAATTCCCACACGTTGATCTCTGCGATCTGCTGAAACTGGAAGGTTGGGTGGAAAGCGGCGCGCAGGCCAAAGTCGTGATTAGTGAAGGTGAAGTGCGGGTGGATGGGGAAGTTGAAACCCGTAAGCGCTGCAAAATCGTTCAGGGGCAAACGGTGGAGTTTGCCGGACAGCGCATCACTGTCGTTGCCTGATCGTCAGGTGCCCTGTGCCCGGGGCACCTTAAATCCTTTCTTCCCCAACTATCCGCGTTTCCCCCGTTAATCTGCTCCAGCTCAATGTGATTCACTTCTGCATGCTGCGCAATCAGTGCGGCCAGCTTCGGTGAGTGACTGGTGATCCACAGCTGACTAAACTGGCTGGCTTCAGCAATCAGCGCCGCCAGCGCCGGGAGCAAATCCTCATGCAGGCTGTTCTCGGGTTCGTTGAGCGCCATAAAGGCAGGCGGGCGGGGGCTGAGCAGTGCAACCACGAGGCACAGAAAGCGCAGCGTCCCGTCAGAGAACTCGGCGCTTTCCAGCGGGCGCATAATGCCCTGTCGCCGCATCAGCATCTGGAAACGGCCGTTCTGGACATCCACCTGAAATTCGGTATCAGGGAAGGCTTTCGCTGTCACCTTGTAGAGCAGCTCATGATGACCCCGCTCGACAATGGTTGCCCATGCCGCCGCGAGGTTAGCGCCATCGTGCGCCAGAATGGGCGCGCGCACGCCAATTTGCGGCGCACGAATCGGCGAACCGGGCCAGACGGCAAACTCGTGATAGAAGCGCCACTGGCGCAGACGTTCACGCATCTGAGAAAGCTCGGGATAGCGGTGCGGCTCACCGAGCTGACCAAACAGGGACTCTTCGGGATGCAATACGGCGGGATAGCTTACGCGCTCCCCTTCTACATTATGCAAAAAGGCGGTCTGGTTCGTGCGCTGCATGATGCAGGAAGAGGGACGCCGCTGCTGACCACTCAGCCAGATACGTTCTTCTTTGACCAGCGGATCGAGGTTAAACAGGCTGGTCTCAAGCTTCTGAGGAAAGCCCACCGCAAGCTCAAAATCCATGTCGTCCATCAGGACCGAGAGGATGAGTCGGCTGGCATCCTGACGACGAGCGCTGCGATGCAGTTCCCCTGCCCACATGACTTTTTGGATACCGCCCTCTTCTGCCAGCGCTAACGCCAGGCGACCATTGGCGGCCTCGTGCAGCAGGCGCACGGCCTTATACAGGTTGGATTTACCACAGCCATTAGGCCCGCTTACCACGTTCAGTTGCTGAAGCGGCAGGGTCAGATCGCGTACCGAGCGGAAACCGCGAAGGTGAATCTGTTTTATCGTCATAGACAAAAAAGGGCGATGGCTCGCCCTCTCCTGTGTTGCCCGTTATTTACGTCGCCAGCTGGAGCCCTGAGGGCCATCTTCGACAATCACGCCAAGCGCGTTCAGCTTGTCGCGGGCTACATCAGCCTGCGCCCAGTCTTTTGCCGCGCGTGCGTCGGCACGGGCTTTCACCCAGCGTTCGATTTCTGCCACTTCTTCATCGTTGCCCTGCGCACTGCTTTGCAGAAACACTTCTGGCTCCTGCTGCAGAATGCCCAGCACGTTGGCAATTTCACGTAGCTTTGCCGCCAGCGCATTGGCTGCCGTCATGTCTTCGCCTTTGAGACGGTTCACTTCACGCGCCATGTCGAACAGCACAGAATAGGCTTCTGGCGTATTGAAATCATCGTCCATCGCCTCGCGGAAACGGGCCTCGAAGGCTTCACCGCCGTCGGCAACCGCGTTGCGATCGGTATGTCGCAGCGCGGTATAAAGACGTTCCAGCGCCGCACGTGCCTGGTTCAGGTTATCTTCGCCATAGTTAAGCTGGCTACGATAGTGGCCGGACATCAGGAAATAGCGCACGGTTTCGGCATCATAATGCTGCAGTACGTCGCGCACGGTGAAAAAGTTATTCAGCGACTTCGACATCTTCTCACGATCGATCATCACCATGCCTGAATGCATCCAGTAGTTTACATAGGGACCATCATGGGCGCAGGTAGACTGGGCGATTTCATTTTCATGATGTGGGAACATCAGGTCAGATCCGCCGCCGTGGATGTCGAAATGCGCGCCAAGCTGTTTGCAGTTCATAGCTGAACACTCAATATGCCAGCCCGGGCGCCCCTTGCCCCACGGTGAAGGCCATGAGGGTTCGTCCGCTTTAGACATCTTCCACAGCACGAAATCCATGGGATTACGCTTCACATCCGCCACTTCAACGCGGGCGCCGGCCTGAAGCTGGTCCAGATCCTGACGCGACAGCGCACCGTAATCCACATCGCTCAGCACATCAAACATGACATCGCCGTTTTCCGCCACATAGGCATGACCGCGGGCAATCAGCTTTTCCACCAGCTCGACGATTTCCGGAATATGGCGCGTGGCGCGCGGTTCCCGATCTGGCGGCAAAATGCCCAGCGCATCAAAATCGCTGTGCATCTCGGCAATCATGCGATTGGTCAGGGTTTCGATGCTCTCGCCGTTCTCGTTGGCACGCTTGATAATTTTGTCGTCGATATCGGTAATATTGCGCACGTAATTTACGTCAAAACCGACGTAACGCAGATAGCGCGATACCACATCAAACGCCACAAACGTGCGCCCGTGCCCAATGTGACAGAGGTCATACACCGTGATGCCGCAGACATACATGCCGATTTTGCCAGCATGAATAGGGGTAAATTCCTCTTTTTGTCGACTCAGGGTGTTATAAATCTTCAGCATTGGGGTTTCCGTAGTAAGCGTGCGTAACGCACCGTTTTAAGTATCCTGATATTGTGCCGTATTTTTATCTGTCACGCGATGCAAAGCAAGCCAACTGCGCAGCCTGGCTGACGTATTATCGGAAATTATGATATAAGAACGTTCGAGAAAAAGGCGTGTGCACCCTAACCGCGCACCCTATGCTACTGACGACAACCTTTACAGGACGAAAAAAATGGTAACTTTCCAGACTAACCATGGCGATATCGTGATCAAGACCTTCGATGACAAATCGCCCGCAACCGTAAAGAACTTCCTGGATTACTGCCGTGAAGGTTTCTACGACAACACCATTTTTCACCGTGTGATTAACGGCTTTATGATTCAGGGTGGCGGTTTTGAACCCGGCATGAAGCAGAAAGCCACCAAAGAAGAGATCCGTAACGAAGCCAACAACGGTCTGAAAAACACCAAAGGTACGCTGGCGATGGCGCGGACTTCTGCCCCGCACTCTGCGACCGCACAGTTTTTCATTAACGTGGCTGACAATGACTTCCTGAACTTTCGTGACGAAAGCCTGCAGGGCTGGGGTTACTGTGTGTTTGCAGAAGTGGTTGAAGGTATGGACGTGGTTGAGAAAATCAAAGCCGTTTCAACCGGCCGCAGCGGTATGCATCAGGACGTGCCGAAAGACGACGTTGTGATCCAGAAAGTGACCGTCAGCGAGTAATGCCGCGCACGCTATTTATCGCAGATCTTCATCTGTGTCAGGAAGAACCGGCGATCACCGCCGGTTTTCTGCATTTTTTACAGCGCGAAGCCCCACACTGCGACGCGCTCTATATTCTCGGCGATCTGTTTGAAGCCTGGATAGGCGATGACGATCCCAATCCCCTGCATCAACAGGTTGCTGATGCCCTGCGAGCCGTGCCTGTTCCGGTGTACTTTATTCATGGCAATCGCGATTTCTTAATCGGTCAACGTTTCGCCCGCGCCAGCGGCATGACGCTGTTACCTGAAGCGCGCGTGCTGACGCTTTACGGCCATCGAGTGCTGATTATGCACGGCGATACGCTGTGTACCGACGATGTGGGTTACCTGCAGTTCCGCGCTAAAGTCCACAACCCCTGGATTCAACGTCTGTTCCTGGCGTTACCGCTGTTTATTCGCAAACGCATCGCAGAACGTATGCGCGCCAACAGTAAACAGGCCAATCAGCATAAGTCGCTGGAGATTATGGATGTGAATCAGCAGGCCGTGATCGATGCCATGCTTCAGCATAAGGCGCCACTGCTGATTCATGGGCATACGCACCGTCCCGCAATTCACGATCTGCCGCTGAATGGTGTAAACGCTCAGCGTGCCGTATTAGGGGCCTGGCACAGTCGGGGATCCATGATTCAACTCGATGCTAGCGGCATTCAGCTGATCGATTTCGACTTCTGACAGGGCGAATCGCTTAGCTTCTCATCCAGGAAGGGATGGGGATAGTCTGCACCAAATTGTTCACGCCATGTGCGCTCAATTCGTGCTCTGTCCGTCTGGATGATCGCTTCCCGCGCCAGGTATGCCATGGCTTCATGCGCATGACGCAACGCTGCAGCCTGGTACGCATCCGGCCAGGCGACAGACAACATGCCCAGCGCCTTAAGTAACCGTAACTGCACTTCTTTTATCGCCGCGCCGTCTCGCGCGACAGGTGAGAAAAAATCATCGAATAATGCGTCTACTGACAAGGGCGCGACGTGAATGGCGGGATAGATCACCGTTGGCACCGCACATTCGCGTGCAAAGCAGGAGAGTATTCTGACGGCTCGCCCGATCACATCGATAGCGGTGCCAGGGTCATTAGTCGCAGGCGACAGCGCACGCGAGGCGATTTCTGCCATCACACACAGGCAAAAACGTGGATCCTGGGCGAAAGTGCGAGACGCGGCTATTGTCAGGGCAGACAACATCAGTTTGCGTTGCTCCGCAGGCAGGGCGTGGGTGACATACATGACCGGGCGGGCGGGATGAACAAAAAATCCGGGTTGCGCGACCAGGTAAACATGTACAGGACTGTCTGTCATCGCCTTATGTAGCCTGCCCATATCAATATGCTGAACATAGCCAATAGCGTCCGAATAAACAGCAAACGTGCCCGCAGGTTGACGATCGCTTTCCCGCCAGGGCCTGGCGCCGAAACAAGGAGATTGAGCACGCGCGCTAAAAACATCAAGCGCCATGCGTTCCACACGTGAGGTCGTTTCATATACGCTGCCAAGCGAGGTGAGATGGTGAATCCAGCGCAGAAGCGTCACCAGAATTAATGCAATGACCACCAGCGTGACCGCAAACAGGATCACTCGCCCCTGTTCACCATAAGCCCCCATATTCAGTGCGATAATGCCGACCAGACTAAACAAAAAAGAGCCAATAAAGGTCGCGAGAACATTTTGTGTTGTACTGTCTTCAACGACCAGTTTCGTGGCGCGCGGCGTAACATGGGTAGTTGCTGAACCAAACGCCGTTACCATCGTACTCAAGGAAAACGTGGTGACCGCCAGCATGCTGGACGCCAGAATATTCAGGATATTGTCCACTGCGTCAGCCCCCACCTTTACCGAAACCGAGGGGGGAATTGCAGATTTAAAGACAATGGAGGCCAGGGCGCTGACAACCGCAGCAAGGGCAAATAAAGTTGCCCTGAACCACAGTTTTCTGCCTGCTTGTCTGAAAATCAGTTGCCAGCGTGAAATCATCCTGTTCCTCTTTCTGTCAGTTAACGTCATCCCTTACCAACCGGGTGCAGCGCGGCTCATCATGTCAGTCACCTTGCAACTGTGTTAACTAAAGTTCAGCGTTTCTTGCGCGTCAACGTCAGAGAACAGAATGTCGATAAAACCCCGCCAGCGCGACGTGTAATCCCGACGCAACCGTTTTCCTTGCGCCCTTCTCATGCTATTCTCTTTGCCCTTCAAAACCTGTCCGCCTGGTCAGGTGTGTTTTCATTCACAGGAGTTGACCGCATGTCGTCGAATGCCGCCCCGGCCCGCATCGCTGTTGTTATGGGTTCCAAAAGTGACTGGTCCACCATGCAGTTCGCTGCGGAAATCCTCTCCAGCCTGGACGTGCCCTTCCATGTGGAAGTGGTCTCAGCGCACCGTACCCCGGACAAGCTGTTTAGCTTTGCCGAAACGGCTGCAGATAACGGCTTTCAGGTCATCATTGCCGGTGCCGGTGGCGCGGCGCACCTGCCTGGCATGCTGGCGGCAAAAACCCTGCTGCCGGTGCTGGGCGTGCCGGTGCAGAGCGCAGCGCTGAGCGGCGTCGACAGCCTCTACTCTATTGTGCAAATGCCGCGTGGTATTCCGGTCGGCACGCTGGCAATCGGTAAAGCCGGTGCCGCCAATGCGGCATTACTGGCCGCGCAGATTCTGGCGATTCACGACAGCGCGCTGTCATCTCGTCTGGCCGCCTGGCGTCAGGCGCAGACCGATGAAGTGCTGGATAATCCGGATCCGCGGGAGGACGCATGAAGCCGGTTTGCGTACTGGGTAACGGTCAGCTTGGCCGCATGTTGCGCCAGGCGGGCGAGCCGATGGGCATTGCCGTTCATCCCGTGGGGCTGGATGCCGATCCCGCCGCCCTG